>Ga0307992_1000793_pt1 | contig 19518 bp, 15 predicted proteins | sample EllFjometagen133_FD_203162 | JGI IMG/M metagenome (GOLD analysis project Ga0307992, IMG submission 203162) | Marine microbial communities from Ellis Fjord, Antarctic Ocean - #133 | ecosystem: Environmental > Aquatic > Marine > Unclassified | place: Southern Ocean | collected 2014-10-08
TTCTTTTGTTTTTGGTCCTCTTATATCTTTTCAAGAGCTACTATCTATCTTTTTTAACCTCTTTGTTTTTTTTAGTTCATCCTTTGCAAACAGAAGCTGTTACTTATGTTTCAGGGATTGGGGATTCACTCTCTGTCTTTTTTATTCTTTTAGGAATATTATTTTATTTAAAATTTAGAAAATCAGGAAAAATATATTTTAAAAATAAATTCTACTTTTTGGCTTTTCTAATGTATATCTTTGCATTAATGTCTAAGGAGACAGCATTCGTAATGCCGGGATTCATTTTCCTCGTTGATTTCTTCTTCTTGCAGAGAGTTAGAAAGACTTCTTTGAGGGAAAGATTGGGGGAGATTTTGAAAGCAATTTGGCCGTTTATTGTTTTGGCAGGGAGTTATCTTTTATTAAGAGCAACATCTCTTAATTTTATTAATACTTTTAATCTTTATAATGAGCAAAACATTTTTACTTCTAATGTATATTTCAGGATACTTACTTTTTTTAAAGTTTTGACTGTTTATTTTAAACTTCTTTTCTTTCCCTTCAATCTTCATATGGAAAGAAGTATTGGAATTGCAACTTCTTTTAATTCTTTTCCTGTTATTTCGGGAGCAGTTTTATTTCTCGGGTTGCTGATCTTAGCATTCTTAAATTTAAAAAAATTACCTATTGTAAGTTTTGGAATATTTTGGTTTTTTACAGGTCTTTTTTTAACCTCAAACATCCTTGTCCCAATCAACGGACTTCTTTACGAACATTGGCTTTATCTTCCAATGGTAGGGATATTTCTTTCGTTAATATGGATAGGAAAAGAATTTGTTAAGAATAAAGATTGTCTAAAAAAAGTTTTTTTAATAATAATAATTATTTTTTTAATCTTTTTAGGATCTTTGACAATGAGAAGAAACAGAGAATGGAAAGATCCAATAACTTTTTATAATCAAACCTTATCTTTTTCACCGGATAATTATAGAATCATCAATAATCTTTGTATGGAGTATAATAAAATAGGAGAATACGAAAAAGCGGAAGAAGTATGCAAAAAAGCAATTGATGTTGATATTTCAGCACCGGTTGCTTATCATAATTTGGCTAACGCTTATAAGAATATGGGAGAGATTGAATTAGCTGAAGAAAATTTTCTAAAGGCTATTGAGATTGACCCTGGATTTATCTTCTCATATAATGCTTTAGTAAATATTTATCTTGAGAGAGAAGATTATAAAGAAACAATAGAAATTTTAAGAAGAATCGAAGAGATTAGGCCTGGAGATGAAAGTGTCAAAGAATTAATTAAAAATATCAACAATCTAATTGAATTTAAAAAATGAAATTAAGTATAATAATTCCAGCTTATAATGAGGAGAGGACAATAGAAGAGTTATTAAAAAAAGTTTCTGATGTTCAAATTAAAGGGTACGAAAAAGAAATTATTGTAATTGACGATGGTTCAGAGGATAAGACAAGAGATATTCTTGATGGTTTAAAAAATAAGATTGGTTTTACTTTTTTGAAGCATCCAAAAAATATAGGGAAAGGGGGAGCTATTAAGACAGGTCTTAAAAAAGTGACAGGTGATTTTGTAATAATCCAAGATGCCGACTTAGAATATGAGCCTAAAGATTATTCTTTACTTCTGGAGTCAATTGATAAAGATTATCAAGTTATCTATGGTTCTCGTAATTTAGGGAAAACGCAAAGAGGATATTTTTTATTTTTCTTAGCAGGGAAGACCTTAACCTTTCTTTTTAATTTTTTATACGGAGCGAAAATTACTGATATCAATACTTGCTATAAACTTTTCAGGACAGACATTATCAAAAACATTGGTCTCGAGGAAGATGGTTTTGAATTTTGCGAAGAAGTAACGGCTAGGATTTTAAGAAAAGGATATAAGATAAAAGAGGTTCCTATCAATTATTATCCAAGAAGTTTTAACGAAGGGAAAAAAATAAAATTTAAGGATGGCCTGATGGCTATCTGGACTATCCTAAGATACAAATTCAAGAAATTACCTTTTTAATAAAGAGAACCTTTTACCCTAATCTTACAAACGGTTCTCTTTTTTTATTGAATGCATTTCGAGAATGCTTTATAATGATAAATATAAGAAAAATTGATTTTTTTATTTTATGATTAAAAAGATTTATGATATTATCCCTCCAGAAGAAGAGGGGGAATTATTCAAAAAGGAAGAAAAAAAAGAAAAAAATACCTTTTTTTTAAAGAAAGCTTTTGTCATCCCTTTCATTTTTTTATTAGCATTAGGAGGGATTTTTTATTTTTCTACAGAGCCTAAAGCTTCAGTTAATATCTGGATTGAAACGGATATTCTTACACTTAAGGCAAATATAAATATTGACGCAGATATAAATAATTTAAATTTCACAGAGAAAATTATTCCAGGAGAAATTGTTGAAGTTGATAAAGTCGTTTCTCAAGAATTTTATTCTTCGGGAAGTTCTTTTGAAAAAGCCGAAGGAACTATTCGTTTATTTAATCAGTTTGCTACTTGGCCAGAAACTTGGGCCGAAGGAACTCGTTTTGTTTCTGGAGATGGAAAACTTTTCAAGTCAAAATCAAAGATATTTGTTCCTGCAGCTAAAAAGGAAGGCTCAAAAACGGTTGCCAGTTATGTTGACGTAGAAGTAGCTGCAGCTGAGTCTGGCACAGAATATGACGTTAAGCCGACTCATTTCTCAATTTATGTTTATAGGGGAACTGCAAAATATTCCTATTATTGGGGAGAATCTTATGAAAGTATGAGTGGTGGTGGGGAAAGTTTAAAAGTTTCTCAAGGTGATTTAAATGACGCGGAGAGTGTTCTTTCTAAAAAAGCCCTTTTGGAAAGTAAATCTTATCTTATTTCTACTGTAGAAAAATCCTTTAATGATAGTTTAATTGTAGATGAATTAATCGAATCTGAAATTACTGAGTTTTCTCCTTTAGCTGAACCAAACCAAGGAATAGAATCTTTTATTTCTCAAGTAAAGGCAAAAAGTAAAGCTATAATTTTTAAGAAGAAAGACATAGAAGAATTTGCTCGTTTATATATCTTAAGTGGAATAGAAGAAGGAAAAGAAATTTTTCCAGATAGTTTAGAAATTAAATATTTTCCTTCATTTCTATCTGAAAATGGAGGTGAAAAGATAAAAGATGATACTATCTTTTTAAATTTAGAATTATCTGTTGAGACATATAAAAAAATTGATTTTAATTTTTTTAAAAGGAAAATATTAGGGAAGAGTATCCATGAAGTTAAATCAATTATTTTAAATAATTTTTCTGGGGTCAAAAAGGTAGAAGTTGAAATTTGGCCTTTTTGGGCGAAAAATACTCCAATAAACATAGAACAAATTGAAATTAATTTAAATAGATAAAATTTATAAATCAAAATAAAATAAAATTAATAATTTTTTAAAAATATGAAAAATAATAATAAAAAAAGAATTGGAATTCTTACGGGTGGGGGAGATTGTCCAGGTTTAAATGCTGTGATTAGATCTGTAGTGAAAAAGGCTGGACAAGTTGGGTTTGAGGTTGTGGGAATCGAGGATGGATGGCAGGGCCTAGTAGGTAAAATTCAATCAAGAGAGCTGAAAGAAAAGAATGTCAGAGGAATAATGGGTAAAGGGGGAACGATGCTTGGTTCAAGTACTATTAATCCTTTAAAAATAAAGGATGGGAAAAAACAGATAGTTAGTAATTTTAAAAAGCTCAATCTTTCTGTTTTAATTGTTGTGGGGGGAGATGGAACTTTTACGATAGGAAAAAGTTTGCCCAAAACTTTTCCTATTATTGCTATACCAAAAACAATTGATAATGATGTTTTTGGGACTGATTTTTGTATCGGCTTTTGGAGTGCCGTTGAGACGGCAACTCAAGCTCTTGACCATCTTCGTACAACTGCTAGCTCTCATCATAGAGCGATGGTTTTAGAAGTAATGGGGAGAGATTTTGGATGGGTTGCTTCTTATGCTGGATTGGCTGGAGGGGCTGACTATATATTTGTTCCAGAATTTGAAATTGATGTTGATAAAGTTTGCAAGACGATTGAAAAGAGAACAAAAAAGGGAAAAAGATTTAGTTTGGTTGTTGTTTCCGAAGGAGCTAAATTAAATAAAAAGGTATCAGGAGTTAAAATTAAAGACAATGCAAGTGTTGGAGAAAAACTTTCTAAATTAATTAAAGACAAGGCTGGAGTTGAGACAAGATCGGTTAATTTAGGTCACATAGTTAGAGGAGGAGTGCCATCGGCTTTTGATAGGGTTCTAGGGGCTAGAATGGGGGCTGAGGCCGTAAAGGAAGCTTCTAAGGGTCATTCTCAGGTAGGGATTGGTCTTAAGGGGGATAAGATAATAGTTGTGCCTTTTTCTAGGATGAAGGGAGGAAAAAAGGTGAATAGTGAAGTCTATAAAACAGCTTCAGTATTTTTCAATTAAAATGAATGGATCTATTGAAAATTTAGTAAAAAAATCAGTTTTTGAGGGGAGTATTAAAGCAAGAGAAGAAATAAGGAAAAGAGCAAAAGAACAAGGAATAAAACTAAACTCAACTCAGAAGCTTTATGAGGAAAGATCAAAAAATCATTGGTCGGGATTTACTGTTCCTGCTATAAATATTAGGACCTTAACCTTTGATGTAGCAAGATCTATTTTCCGTCAAGTTGGAAAAAAAAGGATAGGAGCTTTTATTTTTGAATTAGCTCGTTCTGAAATAGGATACACGAAGCAAGAAATGTCTGAATATGTTTCCACGATTTTGGCAGCAGGCCTAAAGGAAGATTTTAAGGGCCATCTTTTTTTCCAAGGAGATCATTTTCAGGTTAAGTCAGATGTTTTTTTCTCAAAAAAAAGAGAAAGAGAGGTTGATGCATTAAAAACATTGATTAAAGAGTCAATTAGAGCCGGAGTTTATAATATTGATATTGATAGTTCTACTCTTGTAATGTTAGAAGAAAAGAAATTAGACCTTCAACAGAAGTATAATTATAAGTTGACAGCAGAGCTAGCCTCTTGTATAAGAGATATGGAGTCAGAGTTTTTTCAAAAAAATTATTCAAGCAAAGACCCAATTGAAATTTCCATTGGAGGTGAAATAGGAGAAATTGGGGGTAATAATAGTAATACAAAAGAATTAAGGTCTTTTATGGAAGGATTTAATGAGGAGATGGATAAGCTGGGCAAAAAGAAAAAACTCAGTAAGATTTCAGTTCAGACGGGAGCTTCACATGGAGGAATAATTGATTCTTCTGGGAAGATTGTAAAAGCAAATATAGATTTTAAAACTCTAAAGAGTCTTTCTTCTCAAGCAAGAAAATATGGTATGGGTGGAGCAGTTCAGCATGGTTCCTCGACCTTACCAGAAGAGTATTTTGATAAGTTTCCAGAGACGGGGGCAGTGGAAATTCATTTAGCCACTGCTTTTCAAAATATAGTGTTTGACTCTTTATATTTTCCTCAAAAGTTAAAGGAAAAAATGTATGAATGGGTTAATAATCAATTAATTTCAAAGAAGAGAGAAGACCAAACTGAACAGCAATTTATGTATAGGAACAGAAAGAAAGCATTAGGCCCTTTTAAGGAAAAGATTTGGCAGATTCCTCAAGAAAATATTGATAAAATATCGGAAGAATTAGAGGAAAAGTTCTCTCTGATATTCAAAAAGTTAGGAGTAGAAGATACCGCTGACTTAATTGAGGAAATATATTCCAATTAAATTAAAATAAAATATCTTTATTTAAAAATATGTTAAAACTTTTAGTAAAAATAAGAGATTCTAAGAAAAAGGTTTCTGAAATAAGGAAAGAGGGGAAACTTGTCGGTGTTTTATATGGTAAAAAAATAGGGAATAAGCTTTTAGAACTCGATTATAAAGATTTTGAGAAAATATATAAGGAATCAGGATCAAGTTCCCTTATTGAACTTAAAATTGATAATCAGGAAGTCCCTGTTTTAATCCATGATTTTCAAAAAGACCCTTTAAGCGGTGATTTTATTCATGTCGATTTTTATCAACCCAATCTTGAAGAAAAGATTGAGGCAAAAGTGTCTTTAATTTTTGAAGGTCAATCAAAGGCTGTAAAGGATTTTGAGGGGACTTTGATCAAACATGTTCAGGAATTAGAAGTTAAAGCTATTCCTCAAAAACTTCCAAAAGAAATCAAGGTTGATATAGGAGGGATGGATAACTTAGAAGATGTCATTTTAGTTAAAGATCTAAATATCCCTGATGATGTTGAAGTATTGAAAAACCCTGATGAAATTATAATTTCTATTTCTGCACCAGAGAATGTTGAGGAGGAATTAAGTAAGCCAGTTGAGGAAGGTGCAGGTGTTACTGAAGAAGCTGAAGAAGCTGAAGAAGGAGAGAAGAAGGAAGAGGAAGGAGAGAAGAAAGAAGAAGGGAAAAAAGAGGAGAAAAAAGAAAAATAAATATTTTAGTAAAACATACAAATTCCGTGAAAGTTTTAGCTTTGACTTATTGTGTAAATTATTTGATAGGATAAATAGTATTTGCCCCGTTAAATAATCAAGCATATAAAGATTTATACGCTTGATTCTCACAGATAGTATTTAACAGGGTGAAATTAGGATGTCTTTCTATTCATCTTTCTCCAAGATTTTAATTTTAACTTTGGTTATTACTGTAACCATAGTCTTTTTAGGTTTGGAAAGTTCAGTCAATGCTTCTTTCCCGTTAGAATCTTGTGAGTCAATCGATAAGGTTGATGAAGAATGTGATAATATTTCTTCCTCTGGATGTCGGGATCTTCTAGAAAAGTGCCAAAAGTATCTTGAAAATAAAAGTAGTCAGATCGAAGAAGACATTGAAGAAACAGAAGAAGAGAAGAAGACATTAAATAGTCAAATTAATCTTTTGGGAAATAAGATCCAAAATTTATCTTATCAAATTAACCAATCAAATGTTTCCATCAAAGACATTAATTTCCAAATCAATGATACTCAGGAAAGTATTGATGAGACTTCTTCAAAGATTATGGAGTCAAGCGATAAACTAATTATTATCTTAAGGACAATATATGAAAAAGACAGGCAGTCAATCGCAGAAATATTTTTATCGAAAAATGATATCTCTGATTTTTTTGATGATTTGGTAGCGTTAGAAGCCCTTTCTTCTAAAAACAAAGATCTTCTTGGGAATATTAAAGGCTTAAAAACTTATTTAGAAGATCAGAAAGGAATTTTAGGTGGTGAAAGACAGGATTTAGAAGATTTAGTTTCTATTCAGAGTTTTCAAAAATCAGAAAGTGAGCAGACTAGACAGGAAAGAGAATATTTTTTAAAACTTACCGAAACAGAATATCAAAAATATTTAAGAGATAAAGAAGAAACTTCCAAAAAGACAGCTGAAGTTATGGCAAGGATTTATAAATTAGTAGGTGTGAGAGAAGATGTGACCTATGAGGAGGCAATAGAAATTGCGAAATATGCTGCTTCCCAAACAGGTATTCGTCCTGCCCTGTTACTTGGAGTTTTAAGTCAAGAATCAGCCATTGGGAAAAATGTCGGTCAATGTTTTCTTAAGGATCCGAAGACGGGAGATGGCATAAAGGTTAGTACCGGAGAGAAATTATCAAGAGTTATGAAGCCTACCAGAGATGTCTCTTATTTTCTTGACATTATTGATAATTTAAATAAGGACAAAAATTTAAATCTTGATCCGTATACAACTCTCGTTTCTTGTCCTATGAGTATTGGTTGGGGTGGAGCGATGGGACCTGCTCAATTTATTCCTTCAACTTGGGTAGGAGCTGGTTATGCAGAAAAAGTTAAGAATATTACAGGATTATCTGCTGATCCATGGGATATGAGAGATGCTTCCTTAGCTTCAAGTCTTTATTTGAAAGATGGTCAAAACAGATACGGAACAGAAGGAAATGCTGTCCAGACTTATTTCTGTGGTTCTCCAAGGGGAACTTATTGGTGTAAATGGTATGAAACTAGCGTGCTTAAATTAGCTTCTTGTCATCAAGATTTTCTTGATAATGGATATATGTCTGATAGTTGCGAGAATATGATTTTCTAAATAAAATTAGTTGAGTTTTGAACTCAACCGAACAAAAACAAAAAAACAGAAACTTGATTTCTGTTTTTTTTTATTCTTCTAAATCTTTTTGAAGAGATTTAATTATCTGTTCTATGTCTCCTTCCATTATTCCTTCTATATTATGCCAATTCTTTTTTATTCTATGTTCTGTGACTCTATCTTGAGGGAAGTTATATGTCCTTATCTTCTCTGCTCTTTTTGCCTGTCCTATTTGATCTTTTCTTTTGGATCCTGTCTTTTCTATTTCTTTTTCTTTCTTTTTTTCTAAAAGTTTTGCTTCTAAAATACTCATTGCACTTTCTTTATTTTGGAGTTGGTTTCTCTCGGTTTGAGAGCTTACAGCTATCCCTGAAGGAATGTGAGTTATCCTCACAGCTGTTTCTCTCTTATTTACATTTTGACCTCCAGGTCCAGATGATCGAAATAGGTCTATTCTTAAATCATCAGGTTTGATATTTAATTCTGTTTTATTTGCTTTTGGAAGCACGGCAACCGTAGCTGTTGAGGTATGAATTCTTCCTGATTTTTCCGTTTCTGGAATTCTCTGAACTCTATGGACTCCTCCTTCATATTTCATTTTTGACCAAATATCTTTTCCTTTCAATTGGAAAACGATTTCTTTGAATCCTCCAAGTTCATCTTGGTGAGAATTAAGAGTTTTTTGTTCCCAATTTTTTAAAAGAGCATATTTTGAATACATTTTAAAAAGATCTCCTGCAAAAAGAGCTGCTTCTTTTCCGCCTGTTCCAGCTCTTATCTCTATTATTACTGAATTGATGCTACTTTCTGAATTTTCTTGATTAATTCCTTTTACTATTTTTTCTAAATCTTCTTTTCTTCTATTAAGACTTTCAATTTCTGTTTTTGCCAAAAGGGAAAGTTCTGGATCTTGACCTGAATTAATCATTTCGTTATTTTCTTTAATCTGTTTTTCTATTTTTTCTAATTCTTTCTTAGCCTCGATTATTTCTTCAAGTTGTTTTTTCTCTTTTGACAGTTCTCCTAATTTTTTTCTATTAGAAACCAACTCAGGGTCACTGAGTTGTTCTATGATTTTCTCGTATTTTTCTTCAGGAGAAATTTCCTGTTCCATTTTATTTTTTCTTTTTTGCCTTTTTTGCTTTTTCTACCTTCTGTCTGAATTTCTGAACTCTGCCCATTGTGTCAATTATCTTTTCTTTCCCAGTGTAAAATGGATGACATTGAGAACATATTTCTATCTCTAGTTCTGGCATGATTGATCCAATCTCAAAAGTATTTCCACATGCACAGTGAACTTTTGCTTTTGGGTAATATTTTGGATGAATATCTTTTTTCATAACGGTTTAATAATAGCACCAAAGGATATTTTTGTAAACAGTGGGGGACTGATAGTCGATCTTACTGGTTGTGGATAAATAGGTGGTTTAGAAGGGTTGACGAGTGATATTAAGTGGAGTATTATGGGGGCAGAGATAGTGATTGTGGATAACTGTGGGGAAAACTTATCATATCTGTGGATAACTAATATATGTTTAAAGGAGAATACAACCATATAATCGATCACAAGAAAAGACTTTCTATTCCATCAAAGCTGAGAAAAACCTTAGGTAAGAAGGCGGTCATAACGCGTGGTCTTGATAATTGTCTTGTGGTTTATCCTCTTAAAGAATGGGACAAAACAGCAGAAAAGTTAGAAGGTTTACCAACGGGTCAACCTGAAGCGAGAGGATTTGCTAGAATTATGCTTTCTGGAGCTACCGATGTTGATCTTGATAAACTTGGAAGAATATTAGTCCCTGATAATTTAAGGGACTATGCTTTTTTAGAAAAGAATGTTGTTGTAATTGGTCTTTCAAATAAGATGGAACTTTGGGATGAAAAGAGATGGAATGAATACAAAGGAAAGATGGAACCGACAGTGAATAAGATGGCTGAAAACCTTGGGATATAAATGACTCACATTCCTGTTTTAAAAAAAGAAGTTCTTTTTTATCTAGATCCAAAGGCAAATGAAAATTTTGTAGATTGCACTTTCGGGGAAGGAGGACATAGTTTTGCAATTTTGGAAAAAAATATTCCTGAAGGAAAAATTCTTGGGATCGATAGAAGCCCTGAAATGATTAAGAGAGTTAAGAAAGAAGAAGAAAGGTTGATACTTAGACAAGGAAGATTTTCAAATCTAGAGGAGATAGTAAAGGAAGCTAATTTCGGTCCTGTAAATGGTGTTTTATTTGATTTTGGTATGTCGAGTTGGCATATAGATGAAAGTAAGAAAGGATTTTCTTTTAAAAATAACGGACCTCTTGATATGAGATATGACTCTGAGGAAGATATAACAGCAGATGAGATTCTAAACAAAATGAGTTGTGACAAAATCAAATCTATTTTAAAAGATTACGGAGAAGAGAGATTCGCAGAGAGGATTGCTTCTAGGATAGTAGAAGAAAGAAAAATAAATCCAATAGAAACAACTGTTGATTTAGTTAATATTATTAGAGAGTCAACTCCTGGTTGGTATCACCATCAAAGAATTCATTTTGCTACGAGAACATTCCAAGCTTTGAGAATCGCAGTTAATAGAGAATTAGAAGAAATTAAGAAAGGACTTGAGGATTCAATGGATATTTTAGAGAAGGGAGGTCGGATTGTCGCAATTTCTTTCCATTCCCTAGAAGACAGAATCGTTAAAAATTTCTTTAGAGATAATTTTAAAAAAGGTAATCTTAAAATTTTAACAAAAAAACCTGTAATTGCTAATTTTGAAGAAATAAAAACTAATCGTAGGTCAAGGTCAGCTAAACTTAGAGCAGCTATTATTAATTAATATGAAAAAGAATCACAGACATTTAAAAAAAATAATAACTTTTAGTAATCTCTGGATTTTTGAATTAGTTTTATCTATTATATTTTGCTCTTTCTGTTTTTCCCAAGTGATTAAAATTTCCTCTGGTGACTATATGGCTTCTGAATTTAAGGCAAAAATAACAGAACTTTCACATCATAACAAACTTTTAGAAGTAGAGCTTTCTAAAAACAGCTCTTTAGAAGAAGCGGAAAGATTAGTTGATAATTCAAATTTTGAGAAAGTCGGTAAAGTTCATTATCTTAGAGTTTCGGAAAGCACTATTGTATCGAAATAAACAATCGAGGGAAAATAAGAATTTTTTATACGGAAGGATTTTAATTGCCTTCCGTCTTTTCTTCTTTAAACCTTTTTAATGAAAAATTGGCCTATAAATTTAATATTATTTTTGATCTTTATTTTTGCAGGAGTAATTATAGGACGCTTGTTTTTTCTTCAAGTTATCAAAGCTGATTTTTATAGCGCTTTAGCTCAAGGGCAAAATAATAATTTTTTGAAAATTCAAGGTGATAGAGGGAAGATATTTTTAAAAGATAAAAATGAAAATCTTTATCCAGTAGGGACAAATAGAGATGGAAAATTTTGTTTTCTTTTCTTGGATGAAATAAAGAAAAAGGAAGAAATTGCTGACTCTTTAAGTAAAATTCTCAATTTAGACAAAGAAGATTTATTATTGGAGTTTGAAAAAGATAGTGGCTTCTTTGTTTTAAAAGAAGATTTAACATCAGAAGAAGTGAAAAACTTAGAAGAATCAGATATTGAAGAAATTAAAATTTCTGACCAAAAGATTAGAGAATATCCTTATGGAGAACTTGCCTCTGACGTAATAGGATTTATAAATGAAGATGGAGATGGGCAATATGGGATTGAAGAATATTATGATGAGGAGCTTAGGGGGCAAGAAAGAATTTTAGAAAGTAAAAAAAGTCATGGGGGATATCTTTCATTTTTTAATGAGAATGAGATTAAAGGCTCTGATCTCGTTTTGACTTTAGATTACAATATACAATTTCAGGCAGAAAAACTTTTAAAGAAAGCAGAAGAAAATTATAATATTAGAGGGGGACAAATTATAGTGGCAGACCCTTATTCGGGAAAAATTCTTGCCATGGCTGATTTTCCTAGCTTTAACCCTAACTCTTATTCTTCTTATGATTTAGGAATCTTTAAAAATAATGCTATTCAAGAATTATTTGAGCCGGGTTCTATCTTTAAAGCAATTACCATGTCTTCATCTCTTAATGAAGACAAAATTACTCCCCAGACGACTTATGATGACCCTGGGATGTTATTAATTGGAGGATGGCCCATTTATAATTACGAACAAAGAAATTACGGTAACAATATTACAATGACTGAAGTTCTTGAAAAATCAATAAATACAGGAGCAGTTTTCGCAGAAGAAAGACTAGGCCATGATGATTTCTCAAGATATCTTGAATCTTTTGGTATTTTTAAGAAAACTAACATTGATTTAGCAGGTGAATCTTATTCGTCTAATGAAGAATTTAAAAAAGGATATGATGTTAATTTTGTAACAGCAAGTTTCGGACAAGGCATTGAGATGACTCCTATTCAGATAGTCAGGGCCTTTTCTGCTATTGCCAATGGGGGAAAAGAAATAAATCCTTATATAGTTGAAAAGACGGTAAAGAATGGTCAGGTTACAGAACTAGAACCAGTCTCAGAAGAGAGAAAAATAATTTTTCCCATGACTTCTTCTAAGGTTACGGCTATGCTTGTCAGTGTAGTTGAAAATGGATTTAGCAAAGGAGCCCAAGTGTCTGGTTACTATATTGCGGGGAAGACAGGCACTTCTCAGATTTCTTATGCTTCATTAGGTGAAGATAGAAAAGGATATTCTGATGAAACATGGCAGACATTTATCGGATATGCTCCTGCTTTTAATCCTAGATTTCTCGTTTTAGTAAAATTAGATAATCCAGCTGCAAAGACTGCAAGTTATTCTGCTATCCCAATTTTTCAAGAACTTGCTGGATATATTATAGATTATCTCGAAATTCCTCCTGATTATTAAAAAATATGATTTATCTTTTTTCAAAATTAATTTTCTTACTAAGAAGACCAAGACTGATTATTGTATCTGGAAATTTTAGAGAAATATCCTCTGAGTCAATTTATCAGTGTTTAAAGTATCGTTCTCTTCCTGCAATTAAAATTAAGAATCTAAATTTCAAAAGAACTTTGATAAAAGTTATCTTATCTTCCTTTTTTAGTAATAAATTTATTATAATTGAAAGTGCATCTCATAATCTAGATAATGTCGATTGGATGGTCAGAAAATCGATCTTGCCAATCTTTGTTTTTAATAATTTTAAAGAAAAGAAAGAAGAAAAAGACATAGAGAAGATAAATAAAATTATAGAATCCTTGCCTTCATTTGGGTGTTTTATTTTAAATTTAGATAATGAAAGATTAGAACCTTTCCCAAAAGACATTAAATCAAAAGTATTTACTTTTGGCTTTAAAGAAAATTCTGATTTTAGAATTACCGATACCGTTTTAATAGATTCTCCTTCTTTTGGAACCAATTTTAAGCTTAATTTTAAGAGAATGGTTATTCCGATTTGGCTTGATGGTCTTTTTGGGAAAGAAGAAATTTATGCTTCTCTTTCTTCTATGATTGTGGGTGTTTTTCTTAATTTTAACTTGATTAAAATATCGGAATCTCTTAAAAGTTGTCATGGATTAAAAGGGAAAATGAGACTAATAAAAGGAATTAAAAAAACATGGGTTTTAAATAATTCAAATCCTTCATACGTGGATTCAATGATAGAATCTTTAGATGTAATAGAAAAAATTCCTTTTGAAGGAAGGAAAATTCTTGTTTTAGGTAATTTAGTTGGAGAAGAAAATTTAATTGAAGTTTATGAAAAAGTAGGAGAAAAAGTTTCTTCTCTCGCTGATATTCTAATTACATTTGGTTCGGGGGCTAAAATTATTGCGGAAAAAGCAAAGGAAAAAGGCATGGATGTTGAAAAAATCTTTAAGTTTGATACAATTGAGCAAGGTAAATTATTAGTTCAAGAAAAGATTAAAAAGGATGATCTTATTTTAGTGAGTGGTTCAAAAGAGATGAAAATGTCTGGCATAGTTGATGAAATAAGAAATTATTAAGAGTATCTTTGGCCCTATCGTCTAATGGTTAGGACGTCAGCTTCTCAAGCTGGTAATACCGGTTCGACTCCGGTTAGGGCCACCAAACTGAATTAGGGCTTTTACAAAAGCTCTTTTTTGTTTAAAATAGATTAATATGCTAAAAATGAAAAAGCTTAATATTCACAACAGAGGACAAAGTTTAATTAGTATAATTGCTATTTTAGTTGTTATCAGTTCAATAGTCGGAGTTTTGTATTATTATCTTTTAAAAGAACCCATTTCGGTCGGAGAAGAAACATCAAAGCTAGAAGAAGGAATTACTGTTCCTTCTGGAGAAGAATTATCCAAAGAAAGAATTGAAGAAGAAGAAAATACTCTTCCAGAAGAAAATGTTGAGGGAGAACTGATTATTCAACAATGTCCAGACGGGACTCTTTGTGGTCAATGTTCAATCAACAAACCTGAGTATTGTGAAAGTGGAAATTTAATTAACAAAGCTTCTTTGTGTGGTTGTCCTGCGGGTTATAAAACTTCTAATAACTCTTGTTTAGTCGAAATTCCTAAATTTGATTCAAGACCAGGGTTAGTCGTTATTAGAAAAGGAGTTTCTGGTGAAAATTTTGCTAAAGAGATTGCTTCATCTAAGAATTGGGGTGTTCTTTCTGTAGATACTTCAAATCATGATCAAATTAAAAAAGAAATACTCAATTTTTATAATCGGAACAAATTCTACTATTTATTATTGATAGGAACGAATGAAGAAATCCCTTATGCCGTTTATAATAGTCAGAAAAACCTTTATAAAACAGATCCATCATTATATGCTGATATCAATAATGATGGTTTTATTGAACTTGCTATTGGTCGTTTGCCGTTTTCCTCAGAGGCGGAATTAAAAAAATATTTTATAAACTTAAAACCAAAAGGAGATTTTATTACTTTTGAACATTATCCACTTTCACGTCAAGAAGACGCAGAAGATGAATTTACGGTTAGAGAATATGGCTATGCAAAATTCTGTCTAACTTCTCTTTCTTCAAATATTCGAGCTTATCGAAATAGTAATATTTTAGATCTAGTTAAACATTATCGCGAGAGTGCTATATTAGAATTAAGAACTCATGGAAGTGATAGTAGTGCAGTAACTGGAACTGATCCTTTAATTATTTCTTCTTTTTGTAAAGATTATCGTGAATTTTCTCCTAGTGGGCGTCCTAACAATTGTGAACTCGAATATTTGTCAAATAGGCCTATCATTATTCACATGTCTTGCAATAATGGGAAAGTATTAGGTAGAGAATTGATTCAAAATGGAGCGTCTGCCTTTATGGGCTTTTATAATGAATCTGGGTATAGTCCAATAGTAACCCAAAGAATACTTGACAGAGAAAGTGTTGGAGAAGCGATGAAAAATACCTACAACTCAACTATTTTAAGATATACTTATGCCGAACATATGTCACAAGGACCAGCAGGAGATATTATTATGATGATGTCTATACCAAATATTTCGGGGTTGAATACTTATGATATTACCAATTTTAATCAGATAAAAGAAACACCTTTTGATAAGTATGGTTTCATTCTATATGGGGATCCATCTTTAAAGGTAACAAACTTTCAAAAGCCGGATTATAATATTGACGTAGAACAACGAAATAACCAAATCATAATTACAGCGAAGTCTCCAAAACTTTTTGATGTTTCCCAAAGGGAAAATGTTCTATGTTACATGGACGAGAAAATTTCAGGGGCTTCGTTTGTGCTTAAAAAATATTGGCCTAATAGTCATCGAATAATGCTTACTTTTTCTGTAGAAGGGGTTAATAAATTAAAGTCACAAAAAGTGACTGTTGACAACAAAGAATTTGCTCTAAGCGGTTCAGAAGTATACCGTATCAATCTTCTTAAAGGGAAAACAGAAGAGTATCTCTTTATATCAATTTACGATAGTAGTTGGGCAGAAGGAAAAATTAGCCGTTTAGATTACACCAAAGATATCCAAATTTCGATTGACTATGAATAGATTGATACACTAAAAAATAAAAATTATTATAAAATTTTTATTCCTGATAAAAGTTTTGATTTTTCTGGGGATTCAGCATAATTTTTTAAAATTTAACATCAGGTTATTCAGACTCTGAGAAGTCTTCAGACTCGAAGAGATTTTCTTGATAATAGGTTTAACTTTTTTTAGTAAACGCTACCAAAAAAAAGTATGCACCGAAGGTGTATTATTTTTTTGGCTCTTGTCTGGTAAAAAATTATCCTTAGTTAATTAAAATCAGGGTCAAACCCCTGCATAGTCTAAATCAGGGTCAAACCCTGATTATGGTATCTCGTCCGCCGACCGGCGGATTAGGTATCTCGTATCTCGTTATAAATTATTAGTTATTTATAGATTGATTATTTAAATATTTTTAAAAAAGAGTTATCATATAAACATGAATGATAAAACAAATAATCGACATCTTCCGTGGGTGATTGCTTTAATTATTTTAATTACAATTAGTTCGTATTTTCTTATAAAAGTAGATAGAGTAGAAGCTCCTAATCAAGAAAAAGTTCCCGAAGGAATTATGATTCTTATTGAATATCAGGATACTGTTGGATTGGCCAATTTTGTAAATGAAATGGAGAAAAGAAATATTTATGGACTTTTAATGGTTACTCCTGAATTTGTTCAAAATAATTGTGAAGATATAAAGGAAATAATAAAACATAATGTTGAGATCGTCGCAAGTAACGTAAGTGCTCCTTTTTGGGATATACCTTATGATGTCCAAAAGACAAGAATTACCGAAATGATTGAAGGAATAGAATCTTGTACGGGAGTGCCAATAAGGATTATCTCGTCTCGTTACATGGCCTCTGACTTAACTACTATAGAGGTTGCAGAAGATTTAGGTATACCATATATTACTGCCAGAGGAACTACAGATACCAAGGCTACGGTTTATCAACCCAAAGATTATAATGTCAAAGTGTTATCTGTTTCTAATATTCCCTTAGTAACATTTAAATATGGTAGTCTTTGTGATTATTCTTTCTTTGAAAGATCAGGGACTCCTGATGATATGCTCGCTGAATTAAATAGGGCATTAGAACCATTAACTCCGAAAGAAAAAATTAGATATGGTGAGAACCATAAAATAACGCCTGTTTCTCATACAAGAATTGGAGGATATTTAGAACCGTGGATGAATATGTGGATTAATTTTTGGGATAACTCAGACGTTAAATGGGTTAGTTTAGATGAGTTTATGAAAGAACCAGATTGGAATATTCCTTTATGGCAAATACCTTTAAATAAAAACTCACCTTATACTGCTCGAAAAATGAGTGAACTTGTTTCTTATGAAGATGAAGAAAAAATAGAAAATCCTTGCGCGGTTATAAATATTGGGGAAAATAATGGAGAGAATAATTCTGCTGTTGAAGTAGAAAAAACAGGAGAAAAAATAGTCGTATTTCATAATGATCAAGGTTCGATGTGCTTAGATTTTTTAAATTTTGCCGAAACAATAGATTATAAAATTGAACAACACTTGAACCATGAAGAGGATTTTTATCCTATTTTTAATTCTTATAGAAACGATTTTGAGAAAAGTGAAGGAGTCTCAGAGAGTTTTGGATATTATCCAATGATTTTCGTAAAAGGGAGAGTTTTTTCAGGATTTAATGAAGATATTGGGGAAGAAATAAAGAACATAATTTCTAATTAATGGGAAATTCTTTCAAAATAAAGCAATGAATCAAAAATGGCACAGTATTCCTTTTAAGGAATCTGTTAAATTATTAAATTCAAATCTCAAGGAAGGCCTCAAGGAGGTGGAAGTTTTGAAGAGAAGAGAAAAATATGGAGAGAATATAATCTCTGAAGAAAATTCTATCTCTACGATTAAGATATTCTTTGACCAGTTTAAGAGTCCTCTGGTGTATATTCTTCTAATAGCAGGATTTATTACTTTAATTCTTAGAGAGTATGCTGATTCCATTATTATTATGGGGGCAGTTTTTTTAAATACGATTGTTGGGTATGTCCAAGAAAAAGAAGCTTCTCAAGCGTTAAAAAAGTTAAAGAAGATAGTTAAACATCAGGCAAGAGTTTTAAGAGATAGTCATATTAAGATCATAGATGCTGAGAATATTGTTCCTGGAGATATTTTTCTTTTAGAGCCTGGAGATAAAGTTCCTGCTGACGGTAGAGTGATTGAATCTTACAATCTTAAGACGAACGAAATGACATTGACTGGGGAATGGCTTCCTGCCGAAAAGAAGAACGTTATCTTGAGTGAGAAAACTACTTTAGCCGATAGAGATAATATGGTTTATATGGGAACTGTAGTTCAGGACGGAAAAGCTAAAGTTATTGCAGTGGGTACTGGTTCTCAAACAGAAATAGGAAAAATTGCTTCAATGATACAAGAAGCGAAAACGGAAAGAACTCCTTATCAAAAAAAACTCTCTCACTTTTCGGGAATCATAGGTATCGTGATCGCTGTCATTTGTCTCCTCATTTTTATTATGGGAATTGCTTTTGGCAATGATTTTTCGGAAATGTTTATTGTTTCCGTTGCTATTGCAGTTGCTGCCATCCCAGAAGGATTACCAGTGGCGATGACTGTAATTTTAGCCATAGGAATGCAGAAAATATTAAAAAAGAAAGGACTTGTTCGAAAACTTTCTTCTGCAGAAACTTTAGGCAGTACCAGTATTATATGTAGTGATAAAACAGCTACTTTAACTGAGGGAAAAATGAAAGTTGCGGAAATTTTGCCTGTAGGGAAAATACTTGGAAGGGAAGCAGGCCAAAAAGTTAGATTTTTAGGAGCTAAAATATGCGCCTTATCAAACGAGGCTTTTATTGAAAATCCAGAGAAACCGATTAATGAATGGATTGTCAGAGGTCGTCCTACAGATAAAGCTCTTCTTCTTTCTTCTATCAAGGAAGGAGTCAATAACATCAGGATTGAAAAAGAATTTAAATTAATTAGAGAGTTTCCTTTTGATCCTATTCATAAATATATAGCCAAAGTTTTTCGGGATGAAGAAGGGGACCATTTTTTATATGTTTCTGGAGCTCCAGAAAAAATCATGGGGAGTTCTTCTTTTATTAATCTAGAGAAAGAGAATGAAAAGTTATCTAAATTTGATATTAATGACTTAGAAAAAGGATTGGACAAAATGGCTGCCAAAGGAATGAGAGTAATAGCCACCGCTTTTAAAAAAATAAATGATGAAGAATTAAAAATCATTAAAAGAAAAGATGAAAATGCGGATGATGTCTTAAAAAAGATTTTTAAAAATCTTGTTTTAAATTGTTTTTTTGGTCTTAAAGATCCTGTTCGTTCGGAAGTTAAGGAAGCTATTAGAATTTGCATAAAGGCAGGAGTGAGGCCTATTATTGTAACCGGGGATCATAAATTAACAGCAAAAAATGTAGCTGAAGAAATTGGTCTTGATATAAGAAAAGAGAATAT
>Ga0307992_1000795_pt1 | contig 19488 bp, 23 predicted proteins | sample EllFjometagen133_FD_203162 | JGI IMG/M metagenome (GOLD analysis project Ga0307992, IMG submission 203162) | Marine microbial communities from Ellis Fjord, Antarctic Ocean - #133 | ecosystem: Environmental > Aquatic > Marine > Unclassified | place: Southern Ocean | collected 2014-10-08
AATCTCTTGTAGTATCTTTTCTTCCTTTTTCTGTCTGAATTTTTTCCTCATGAATATCTATCTGTTTTTGAACTGATTTCATTCTCTTCTTTCTTAATTTTTTCATATGTTTTCTGTCTTTTCCCATATTCTTTATGTTCTTACATGTACTTACATATTTATAAACCTTTAGTTTCAAAAAAATATTGAGATTTTAATCAAAAACTTTCTCAAAATCAAAAATACCAAAACTTAAAAACAATGAATAAAAAATTAAATTACATAATTTCATTACAAATCGACACATTATTTCTAGAGATTGCAAGTTCTTTAAAACATATTTCTCTATAATAAGTAAGTTCTAAATCTCCACATTCCCCATTATAGAAAACTTTTAAAAAAAGGCGGAAATTTAGGATTAGTATTTAGTTTAATAATTAGAGTAAAAAATTTAATTATAACTGGGATTGGATTTATTATAATTGCTAATTTTACAAGAAAAGAAATAATAAAAAGGGAAGAATTAAAAAATTTATAAACTATCTTTTATTCTTTTTTATATGAAAAGAATGTTTTTAAAAAATTTTTAAGATTAAAAAATGGAAAAAATAAAATCTAAAAACAAATGGAAGAACTTTTTTAAAAAATTTTGGTGGATAGTTTGGAAAGATGAATCTCTAAAAGGTTGGTTAATATCAATTGTATTTATTTTTATTCTTATAAAATTTGTATTTTTTCCAGGATTGAGTTTAGTGACTGGAACAGAACTTCCTTTAGCAATAGTAGAATCATGTAGTATGTATCATCAAGGAAATTTAATAGGAAATTATGATTCATGGTGGGAAAATCATGAAAATAAATATTTGAAATTAGAAATAAATAATGAAAAATTTAAGGAATTTAATTTCAAAAAAGGTTTTAGTAAAGGAGATATTTTATTTATAATAAAAGCAAAACCAGAAAAACTAAAAATTGGGGATGTAATAATCTTTAATGCAGGAATAAAAAATCCTATAATTCATAGAGTAGTAGGAATAAAACAAGAAAATGAAACCTATATTTTTTCAACAATGGGGGATAATAATAATGGACAATTAAGTATTGAAAAAGAAATCAATCAAGAACAACTTGTTGGAAAAGCTTTTTTTAGAATAACACCTTCACTTGGATGGGGAAAATTAATCTTTTATGAAAGTGTAAGACCTGAATCTGAGAGAGGATTTTGTGATGAAAAGTGAGATGAAAATAAAAAACCCTAATCAATAAATTTATTAACTAAAAAAATCTAATCTAAACATGGCAAAAAGAAAAGAAAAAGTGGACGAATCACAACTAATTAATTCTGCAATTGGTGATGGAATAGACGCAATTATGAAACAACATCCAAGATTTAGGGAGAATCAAGAATATATTATGAAGCATCTAAATCAAAAGAAACTCCACAAAAAAATAAATGAAATTTATTCTGGAATACAAGAAAAAGATTGGGATAATGAAAAAAAGATAGAATATCTTCACCATGAACTTGCTGATTATGTTGCTACTGGAAGGGCTTTTGATGAAGCAGGAAAAGAAATTATTTTGAAAGGCAGTCTTGAAGCAAAAGCCAAAAGCGGGTTTTTTAGAGGCTTATTTGCGAGAAGGGAATTAGAAGGTGAAAAATATTTAAATAATACTGTAGATGCATTTCAAGATTTATATGCACTCTTTCAAAAAGGAGACCATGCGCAGCGGATGCCTGAAGTAGCAGAGGCAATTGGGACAATTAATGACTTGGGGTTTTTAGATCCTGCACTAGATGTTTTAAAACATTATAGGCTAATTGACAAAAAAAGGTATAGTTCTCTTAAGAAAGATTTAATGAAAAAAACAGCAGAAAGTGCCCAATATGCAGTAAAAGGAATTGAAAAATATGCTACCACTCGACAAACTTATCAAAAAGCTGCTGCATTTATTTTTGGGGCTTTGGGGCTTTTAACATTATTTGCTTCTGGAACAAAAATTACTGGAAATATTGTAGGAAATTCTTCTAATGTTTTAATGGGTTTAATTACAGGATTTCTAATGTTGGCTTCTTTGATTTTATTTAAAAAAAGTTTTAAGAATAAGTAAAAATAAAAACTTTTAAAGGACAATCACAACATTTTTAAATAGAACTTCTTAGTTTCTATATGGAATTTTGTCCTAAGTGTGGGTCTGTTTTAATTCAAAAACGAAAAAATTATGGATGTCCTAGATGTAGTTATATTTCAAAAGAAAAAGTTAGTTTAAAAACTTCTGAAAAAATTAATAAAAGAAATAAAAAGGTGGTCGTGTCAAAAGAAACAACAAATTTGCAACCAATTGTTAATGAAAAATGTAAAAAATGTGGAAATGACAAAGCATATTTTTGGACAGTTCAAACAAGATCTTCAGATGAAGCTGAAACAAAATTCTTCAAATGTACAAAGTGTGGTTTTACTTGGAGAGATTATAGATAATAATTCTAAAATGGCCTGGAGGGATTTGTGCAAAAATCAAGATTTTTACGTATTCCTTAAAATTATTTTAAATTTTTTAAGAATTAAACCCTAAAGGCTTCAAATCCAAAATGACCCTGGAGGGATTTGAACCCCCGACACCCAGATTAAGAGTCTGGTGCTCTAACCAGGCTGAGCTACAGAGCCATAATAAACTGAGAAATCTTTTATTTAAAAATCTATTCGCCTTTCTGTAATTTTTCCCATAACTCGTGCCTCTCAATATTTGCATAAAAATGACTCTTTCCCTTAATTCTTAAATCCCAATACAACAAATTTCCTTTAACAGTATTAACTCTTCTTCCAACTTTAAACAAAGCTCTTTTATTTGCAGACTTTGCTTGATGAGTTTTAAAATTATCTTTTTTTAATTTTTCTTCCTCTTCTTTTTTCCATTCTAAAACTTCTTTAATTTCTTCTTTAGCTTCTTCATATCTTTCTTTAATTTCTTCATCAGTTAAAGGTGCAAATTTTATTCCTTTGTATCCAACCATTAAAAAATAAATCTTCTTTTCTTTTTAAAGATTATCTATTATGCTTAAAAAATTCAATTTGCCTAAATCTTTTCATAACTTTTTCATAATTCCCTTTTTCAACAAGAATTTTTTTTCTGTCTTCACTTAATAACCTAAAATCAAAATCCTTAACATCTCCTTTAATTTTATCTTTACCTGGATAATCTTCCCATTTATTAGAACTCTTTTTTTTATATTGTAAAACCATTATAAATAATAGAATAAATTATTTTTAAATTTTTCCATACCCCCAACTATAAAATATATATTGAAACATATATTTTGGAATATATACTTCCAAATATAGGCTTTTTCAGGGGCTTAGTAGTGATCACCTCACTTAACCAAATTTTGAATGTTTTCAATTGCATCAGCAACATCTCTTCCTTTCTTAGTCAACTTTATTAGTTTTATTCGCCCCTTTCTTTCAAAGTCAACTAATCTCAACACTTCTAATGTCTGCAGGATTTTCACTGCATGGCTGTATGTGCAATCTATATCTTTAGCTAAAACACTACCATACCTCATCCTTGAGTTCTTTTTTAAACTAACCAACATTAAAGCTGGTTTTCGTCTAAAAAAGATATCTAAATTATCTTTCATTTTGGATGTGTGTGGTTTAATGTATATATTCAGACAAGGTTGTCTTTTTAAATGTTTTGAAAAGTATATATTAGAATTCACTATTATAAATGAGTGAGTTTTTGAAAGAGTTTTAATAACATTTATTAAATAAGTTTCTTATAAACTATTATGGAAAAGAAAAAAACAACAAGAATTATGGCAATTGGGGATATTCATGGAGACACTGGTTTAGTAAAAAAACTAGCTGAAAAAGCAAAAAAAGAGAAAGTAGATATTGTAATAATTCCAGGAGATTTAACTTGGTTAAATCAATCAACAAAAGGTTTGATTGGACCTTTTATTAAATTAAATAAAAAAATACTTTTAATTCCTGGAAATCATGAGCCAAATACTACAATTGATTTTTTATCAAAAGCATATCCTAACACAATAAACATACAAGCATATGGGATAAGAGAAAAAAATCTGGGAATATTTGGAGCGGGTTATTCTTCGACAACAGGTCCTTTTTGGGTGGAAGACAAAGAGATTTTTGAAGCTTTGAAAAAAGGATATAAAAAAATAAAAGATTTGAAAACAAAGATAATGGTAACCCACATGCATCATATAAGAAGCAAAGCAGAATTAACTGGTTTTAGTGGATCAAAAGCAGTAAGAAAAGCAATTGAAAGATTCCAACCAAATTTAGTTTTGAGTGCACATATTCATGAAGCAGGAGGAATTGAAGAGCAAATTGGAAAAACAAGAATAATTAATGTTGCTAGAAAATCTGTGATTTTTGATATTTAACACAACATTAATATATGTAAAATAACTAATATAAAAATGAAATTCATTCCAATAGATTATTCATATTTTGACTTCCAAGGAAAAAACTACACAAAAATAATCGGAAGAGATGATAAAGGAAAAAGAATTTGTATAATTGATTCCTGCCCTGTTTTTCTATGGGCAATTTTAAAACCAAAAACTCCCCAAGCAAAAATTAATTCTCTAATTAAAAAAATAAAAAAAATAAAATTAGACATAAAAGGAAGAAAAACAAAAGTTGAAAAAGTTGAACTACACAATAAAAAATTCTTAGATAAAAAAGTTCAAGCCCTAAAAGTTTTTGCAACAAATTACAAAGATCTCCATGATATTGCAAATAAATTAGATTTTCCTGAAATAGAAAAAAGAAGAGGATATGATTTAGGTTTTATTCCGCATTATATTAAAGAGAAAAAATTAATTCCATTTAATTGGTATGAAATTGAAGGAAAAATATTAAATAATTCTCAAGAATTTGGAGGAATTGATTCGGTCCTTGAAGTTGATTTTTGTATTAGAATAAAATCTATCAAACCACTAAAAAATAAATCAACTTTCAAACCGAAAATTCTTGCTTATGATATTGAAACAGATGAATTAAAAATCGGAGAAGGAGAAATCTTAATGATTTCTTTAGTTTCAGATAATTTCAAAAAAGTAATAACTTGGAAAAAAGCAAAAACAAAAATGCCTTCCTACACAGAATTGGTAAAAGATGAAGCAGAATTATTAGAAAAATTTGTTTATTATGTAAAAAAAATCTCTCCTGATTTTTTAACAGGATATTTTTCAGATGGATTTGATTTACCATATTTAAGAGCAAGAGCTGCAAAACATAATGTAAAACTTTCTTTAGGTTTAGATGGAACCCAACCAAAATTTTCAAGAGGAGTAAATATTTCAGGAAAAATTAATGGAATTACACACATTGATTTATTAAGATTCATTAGAACAGCTTATGCCCAGTATATGAAATCAGAAAGTTTAACATTAAACCAAGTAGCAAAAGAATTTTTAGGAGATACAAAAAAACCATTCAAAATACAACACTCTTCCACAAAAGGGTTAAATTGGAAAGATTATTATGAATATAATTTACATGACTCAGTATTAACATTGCAACTATTTGAAAAATTTTACCCGGATCTTTTAGAATTTTCAAAAATAACCCAAACACCTCCCTTTGATATTTCAAGGGCAGGACTTTCAAAATATGTTGAATCATACATTCTAAATAATTTAGAAAAATTTAATGAAATTCCTGAAAAAAGACCAGGATATAATGAAATAATGGAAAGAAAACAAAGAGGAAAAGTAGAAGGAGCATTTGTTTATGAACCAAAACCAGGACTTTATGAAAACATAGCAATCTTTGATTTCACCTCCATGCACACAAGCATTATCATAACGCATAATTTATCAAAAGGAACTCTTTTAGAAAATAAACAAAAAAATTCATTTGAATCTCCTGAATTAGAATTAAAAGGAGAAAAGAAAAAATTCTATTTTTCAAAAAAACCAGGATTTTTTCCAGAATTATTAAAAGAAATTTTTGAAAAAAGAAAACAATTTAAAACAGAATATAAAAAAAATCCCAACACAATAACTAAAGCGCGAAGCAATGCATTCAAAGTTCTTTCTGCTTCTGTCCACGGATATATTGGATTTTTCGGAGCAAGATATTATTCAATAGAATCCTCTGCATCAATCTTAGCATTTGTAAGAAAATACAACACAGATACAATTGAAAAAATAAAAAAACAAGGACATCAAGTTATATTTGGAGACACAGATTCTGTAGGATTTCTTATAAATAAAAAAACAGAACCTGAAATCAAAAAACTACTAAAAAAACTTAATTCAGAACTTCCAGGAATAATGGAACTTGAATTAGAAGATTTTTATAAAAGAGGATTATGGGTAACAACAAGAGCCGGGCTAATTGGTGCAAAAAAGAAATATGCTTTAATAAATAAAAAAGGAAAAATAAAAATAAGAGGATTTGAAACAGTGCGAAGGGATTGGTGTCAATTAGCAAGAAATTTACAAAATAAAATATTAAAAGAAATATTAGAAAATGGAAATGAAAAAAAATCATTAGAATTATTAAAAGATGTTGTAAAAAAATTAAAAAAAAGAGAAATACCAATAGAAGAAATAATAATTAAAACACAATTAAAAAAACCAATTTCAGAATACAAAGCTATTTCTCCCCATGTAATTGCTGCAAAAAAAATGATTGAACAAAAAATTCCTGTTTCACAAGGAAATTTAATTAAATATTATATTGCAGAAACACAAGGAAAAAAGAAATTAGTCCGAGATAAAGTAAAACTTCCAAACGAACCAGGAGAATATAATATTGAATATTATTTAGAAAGACAAATTCTTCCAGCAGTTGAAAATATTTTTCAGGTTTTTAATGTAAATGTAAAAGAAATTATTGAAGGAAAAAAGCAGATGACTTTGAAAGATTTTTAACTTTTAATACTTGTTCCAATAAATTTCTTTTGTTTTAAAAAATTATTAAATTGTTTCATTTCTTTTATTATGTAAGTTGGAATTTTATTTTTTAAAATAATTTTTGACGCAGATTGATCTAAAACAAAATGCTGTCCTGGTTTGAATTTTAATTTGTTTGCCATTGTGTCCAAGTTTTTCCAGGAAATTTTAGAAATAAATTTTGCATCTTTGAATTTTGCAGGATTTTTTGTATACAATCCTTTTACATTTGTTAAATTTACAAATTCTGCTTTAAACTCCTTTGCAATTTCAGCTGCAGTTGAATCAGATGTTTGAGTTGGTTTATATTCTAATGCTCCACAGAAAATTATGTCTTGTTTTTTTATGTATTTTTTAACTGCTTTCATGGATTGGGGGATTCCTTGCTTTGGTTCAATTCCAAAAAAATAATTCATAAATCGTGCATTTGTTCTCGTCGCTGAAATTCCTGCCAAAGATTGAAATCTTTGATTTGATTTTATTGCAGAAATATATTTCCTTGCTAAACTTCCGCCACCACAAACAATTATAAATTTATAATTTTTATTTTGTAAAAGTGTTTTTTTAAATTCAGAAATATATTTTTCATTTATGTTATTTGGAATTATTTGGCTTCCTCCGAGACTTAGGACAATCACTCTTTTTTTCATACATGTTAAAATATAATAATGTTTATATAGTTTATTGAAGGGATTTATTTATGGTTGAATTAATAAAAGTTCCAAAAGCAATTTTTAGACAAACTGGTTTTGGAGAGGGTATTGATAAATTAATGAATGATTTTTTCATAAATACTAAAGAATATGTCCAGAGTAAATTAAAAGAAAGTGAGGATTGTTATTTTGAAATTAAATCGGCAAGTTTGACTTATTCATTAGGAGATGTTCCAATTGACAGAATAAAATATGTTCTATATAAGAAATATGTTATTGCTGGAATGCTTGAAACAACAGATATATTTAGTGATTTACAATTTACTTTTTTTAGAGATTTAAGTTGTTTGGAGAAAAAAGTTAATTAATTTATTGAGTTTATTTTACTGTAAACAACTTATCATCCTTAACTTCAAAAATATCTAATCTAACTCCAGAATCCAACCAGCCGTGTGCATAATTCAACGCTGCAAAAGAGTTTACAAAATCTTCTTTGTCTTCAAAATATTTTGCATCTGAAACATAATTCTCAACCATATTAATTATTTCTTTTGCATAATTTTCTTTTCCTTTAATTATATTTTTTTTTACTTCTTCCAAAGCTTTAGAAGTTATTTCAAAATATTTTTCTAATTTTTCTTTTGTAATTTTGTTTTCCATTTTAATGTATCTTTGAAAAAACAAAGATAAAATCTTTGATTTTTATTTTAAAACCACATATTTAAAAATAATACAACTAAAAAACTTCAAAAAGATTTTTTGCTTTAGCTCTCTTTTGTGGTATTTTCTGCTTTCCAATCTAAATGGATAGCATTAGCAGTTATTGTTTTAAAATTACTAAATGAATTTCCAAGCCATGAAAAATAAAGTTGTCCAGCAGTTTTAATCCCTTCTATTGTTTTAAAATCAATATCTTTTCCTTTAATTGAATAAACAAAACTAAAATAACTAAATAAAATAATAAGTGTTAAAAATAAAGCAAATAATTTATGTTTAAATCTTTTAACTGCAGCAAATAACCAAACTGCTAATATAATAATTGCAACAATTAAAATTATTGTTATCATTCCCATTTTAAAAACAAGAATAACAAGTATAAAAATATTTCTAATTATGATTTTAGTGAAATTTCTGATTTTCAGACTAATTTCTTTTGGATGATATTATAATTTAAGGAAAGTTTCAAGGCAAAGTCATAAGTTTAAGGGGATTTTGAGAATCAAAAGTCTCAAAAAAAGAATTTACTAAAGCCTGAATTATATAAACACAAGACTTTTTAAAAATAAGAAATTTTAAAATATTAAGCCCTATAGTATATAAGGATAAATCCTAGCACTATAGGAAAGAAGTAAAGCCCTATAGTATAGTGGTCAAGTATAACTGGTTCTGGGCCAGTTGACCCAGGTTCGAATCCTGGTAGGGCTATTTGCCCCTGTAGTCTAGAGGCCAAGGATTCCACCCTCTCACGGTGGCGACCCGAGTTCAAATCTCGGCAGGGGCGTTTTATTTTAAAGAATTATTTTAATTTTTTTCATAAATCAAAAAAGGATCTTTAATAATTATTTCATAAGATTCTGCATCACTTGCTCCAACATATAATTTTGCTATTCCTTTATTTTCACGAATTATTCCTCCTGGAAAAATAACATTACAAAGCTTTGAATTTTTTGCTATTCCTTTTGGAATATCCTTCCTTCTTAGAATAATTTTCAAATCAGATTTTTCTTTAGTATAAGGATCAAAACAAAAAACAATTGGATAATAAGAATTGCCTTGTTTATCTTTTTGTGCAATATGGCCTAAAACACCTATTTTATTATTTTTAAGAATTAAGGCTTTATTAACTCCTCCTATTTCCATATCAAAAAATTGCCCTGTTATTATTTCTGCATTAGATAAAGTATGAGGATTAATTTCATTTAAGGATTTTATAATTGTAAAACCTATTTTCCCTCTTCCTGCTTTTTTACCTTCTGGTCTTGTAAAAACTCCGATTTCTTTAGAATTTAATTGAATTAATCTTATATCTTTCATTCCAAAAGGACCCTTAGCAAATTTTTTTAGATGATAAATATTCTTTCCTCTATAAAAAATAATTCTATATTTTAAATTTTGATTATTTTTTTTAACTTCAACACCGCCCATAACAAATAAATTATTTATTTTTGTATAAAAAGGATCTTCTAAATTAAGTTCTTTAAATTTTTCATCTCTAACCCAAAAATTTGAATTTTTCTTTTTTTTAAAAAGCAAAATTTTTGAAGGCACAAATCCTTTAAAATTAGATGGTTCAACTCTCCCGAAAATATAAGAAATTTTATTTATTTTAAAAGGAGCTGTAATATTATAAATATTATAACCTTGCATGCCTAAAAAATTTAATTTTTTTGCTTTTATAAAATTTTTATGGTTATATTCTTTTAACAACTGATTTATTTTTTTCATTTTAATCTTTCTAAGTAATTAATGTTTTTAATAATTACCTGAAGAAGATAAATAAGAAAAAATAACAAAATATCTTAAAAATCACTTAATAACACTTTTTTCAACTTCTATATATTTTTTAGCAACATTTTCCCACAACATTTTTTCTTTAAATGGTTTAATATTTTTTTTTATATCAACTATCTTTTTGGGGTTATCTAATAATTCTAAAATGGCTTTAGACATTGAATCAGGATTATTAAAATCAGGTAAAATTATTCCTCTCCCTTCACCAAGAATCTCATTGGCATAATTAAAAGGAGTTGAAATAGTTGGTTTTTCTAGACCAAGATTATAACTTAAAACTCCACTAGAAATTTGCCTTGGGTCAGCATAAGGGGTAATACAAGCATCTGAAGCTTGAATATATCTTAATAAACTTGACAAAGGAAGAAATCTATTTACAAATAAAACATTATCCTCTAAATTTAATCTAGATACTTCATTTTTTAAGAATTCTCTATATGGTTCTTTTCCATCTTCAATTTCTTTTGGATGTGTTTTTCCTGCTAAAACATAAAGTAATTCTGGGTGTTTCCCAACAACAGGAGGAAGAGCTCTAATAACATGTTCCATACCTCTTTTTTTTCTAACTAAACCCACCATTGATAATACAAATCTATCTTCTAATCCTAAAATTTTTTTCGCGTGTTCAGTAGATTCATCAAACTTATGAATTCCATGAAGAATTACATTTATCTTTTTTGGATTTATATTATAATTCTTAACAAGAATGTTCCTCGCAGTATTTGATATAGCAATAATTTTATCAGATTTTGATAGAACTTCCTTAAGGATTATTTTCCTTTTTTCAAAAAGTTCTTCTTCACCCTTAAGGGGGTAAGCAAAGGTTGTATGGCATGTAGTAACAAGAGGTTTTTTTAAATGGTCAATAAATTTAAGTATATAATTCCCTAAAGCTTTTCCATTGATTCTTTCCCCTCCAAAAATACCAAATTCATGTTGTATACCTACTACTTTTGCTTGGGGATTATTATTAACAAATTTAGCAGCAGTAACATAATCTTCTAAATTATCTCTATCAATGCAAAAATCAACAAAATCAGTGTATTCGTTTTTTTTTCTAAACCCATTAACAGCTATAACCCTATTTCTAAAAGAAGGGTCTATTTTATGAGAATAATTAATTTTATCTTCTGTCCAAGCAGCAATTCCACATTGCTCTGGTCTGTATGTAGAGATATTATAAATTTTCATTTTATCAAAATTTTGATTTTTTTAAAAAATCTTTAATCTTATTTATAAACAAAATATTTTTAGTATATAAACTTTTCGTTACCCAAATAGAATTAATACAAGTATTTATATACCCTTTTTTTAAAAACCATAAAAAACAGAAACTTTTAATTTTATAAACTCTGTTTAATTAATATATTTATGCGTCCAAGATATAGTTTTTCATCAAGAAGAACAAGACATTTAAAAAAAATTAGTAAACAAAGAGAAAAATATCCTGATTTACTAAAAAAAATAATTAAAGATTCAGATATTATTCTAGAAGTATTAGATGCAAGATTTCCAGAAGAAACAAGAAATTATGAAATAGAAGAGGAAATTAAAAAATTAAACGAAAAAATAATTTATATTTTAAATAAATCAGATTTAATTATGAATGTTAAAGAAAACAAATCATTAAATCCAAGAGTTCTTGTTTCTTGCAAAAAAAGAAAAGGAATTAAAGATTTAAGAAATTTAATAAAAAAAGAATCTAAAAAAATAAAAAAAGACAAAGTCCTCGTAGGTGTTATTGGATATCCAAACACTGGAAAAAGTTCATTAATTAATTTGCTTGTTGGAAAAAGTTCTGCAGGAGTTGGTTCTGATGCAGGTTATACAAGAGGAATTCAAAAATTAAAATTATCTCAAGGAATTGTTTTATTAGATTCTCCAGGGGTAATACCTGTAAAAGAATATTCCAATGTGAATAAAGAAATAATCACAAAACACGCAAAAGTCGGCGGACGCTCATACTCACAAGTTAAAGAACCAGAAATTGTTGTTGCAAATTTAATAAAAGAATATAAAAATGTTTTTGAAAAATTTTATAATATTAAAACAAAAAACAATCCTGAAATTTTAATTGAAGAACTAGGAAAAAGAAAAGGATTTCTTAAAAAAGCAGGGAAAGTTAATGAAGACAAAACAGCAAGGCTAATTTTAAAAGATTGGCAAGATGGGAAGATTAAAGTTTAAAATGGAAAAAGAAATTGAAAAAACATCTGATGAAATTCTAATGTCTGAATAAGATTGCATTCCAATTGAAGAAGCATTATAAGATGGAAAGATTAAATTATGAAATCCACTTCCCAATAAAATAAGTTACAACCACTACAAAAATTCCAATACTCAAATGTTCAAAAATAGTTTTCCAAAAATTATCTTTTCTTTGTTTTGCTATTTTATAACTAAAAACACTAAGAATAATTCCTCCTATAATTAAACTAACAATTACAGCTGTTTTTAAGTTTAATAATAAAATTGGGATTAAAAAAATTCCTCCAAAAATCAATTTTGAAATAAAAGTTGAAAAAGTTTGTTTCCAAATTTCTTTTGCTTTATTTTTTGTAGAAAATTCTTCAGAAATATGAATTCCAAAAGCATCTGAAAATGAATCTGCAATAATTACAGAAATTACTCCCAACAAAACAATTATTTTAGAATGTGTTCCAGAATATAAACCAACAAAAATTCCCAAAGTAGTAATAACTCCTGATGTAACGCCAAACCCAAAACCTCTTTTTGTTAATTTTTTCATAATTATAAAGAAGAAAGATTCTATAAAAACTTAACTCATTTCCCGAACAAACTCTAAAACATAATTCATATTAGAATCATTTGTAATTACAACATCAAAATTTTCTTTATATCTTTCTAAATTTTCTTTGCCCCCTAATTCAGAATCTTGGGGTACACCGAGCGGTGCAACTTTATCATTAAGAAATCCAATTTTTAATAAATTGTCATAATCAAAACCAGTTATCATTTCTAAATCTCCGTCAGAATCTCCTAAAAGCAAAACATTTTTTTTATTTTTTATTTTTTCATAAATTTCAGGAAAATCTTTAAGAATTGTTTCATCTTTATTCATGCAATGAATTATTGGTTTTTTAATTTCAATTGCATTTCCTTTTTCATCCCAAATATATTCATTAGAGATTATATGAATGTTTTTGTAATTCTTTTTGTATTTTTCTAACATTAAAGAAATTGATTCTGTTCCTAAACCTGCCGAAGATAAAATAATTAAAGGAATTTGTTTTTCATTTAAATAATCAAAAAATTCAAATGCACCTTTTCTAAACTGAATTTTATCTTCTTTAATTATTTTTTCAATATGACTTTTTTTAAGTCCTGATTTAATTAATAATTCAAAATGCTCGCTCCACCAAGAGTGCATTGCTTTTTTTCTTTCTTTTAATGGAATAGAACTATCATTTTCTATTGGGTGATATTTATCAAATAATTCGTGAGCTTTTTTTGCATATTGTTTTGAAATATAATTTCCATCCCTAAGAACAGAAATTACAGAAGGAGTTTTCTTTTTATTTACAAAAGCTTTTGTTAAAGTTCTATCAAAATCAGTAAGAACATGAAAATTATTTATTCCTTGTTTTAAGATTTTCTTTTTCTTTTCTTCAAATTCTTTAGGATTTGAAATTATTATATTTTCCATAAAAGATTTAATTAAAAATAGTTTAAAGATTTAACTTAAAGATTTGTTCTTACTTTAAAATGAACAAAAGCGAAAGATTTATAAATAAAGATTTCTTAAAATAATTATGAGCAAATTACAAGAAATTTTTGGAAAAAAAGGCGAACCATCTTTTTTAGATAAACATACTTTTAGTAAAATGATTGAAAATCCAAGAAAAAATAATTTACAAAACGATTTTTCAATAAAAGGCAATTTGAAAAAAATTGTAAAAGAAAAAAATCCTATTTACTTTTTTGAAAGTAGCCAAAGTAATAATTATAATCTTAAATCAATGAAAGCAAATTATTTATTAGCATTAACAGAATCAAGACAAGGAAATAATTTATCTGCAAGAGGTTATTTTAAAGAAGCTGTACGGCAATTTAAACAAATGGCAAAACACAAAGTATCTTCTTTACCAAAATATATTGAAAAAAATTCTTTTAATAAATTTGATGAAACTGAAAGAAAAACAGAAAAAGAATTAAACAATTATAAAAGAAAATTAAGTCAAATAGGAAAAGAAATTGAAATTCCTTTGGAAGAATCTTTAGATTTGGCATTTATTAAAACTTCTAAAATTGATAAAAAATATAATTTATTTTATAAATTTTTTTAAAGATTTTATCATATAAGTTCCTTCTAATTCATATCCTAATTTTTTATAATATTCTCTAACTCCAATTCCAGAAATTACACTTAATTTTTTAATTTTATTTTTCTTTGTAATTTCTTCTGCTTTTTTTATAAGTTGTTTTCCAAAACCAGTATGTTGCCCCAACTTCCCTTCCTGTCCAAGTTTCAAACTTTGTCCATAAACATGAATTTCACGAACTATTGCACTTTTGCTAACAATCCTCAACCTTAACAAACCAAATAAAATATCATCTTTATTTACAATTTCTAAAAAATATTCTATTCCTTTTGATGCTTTGTATTTTGTTATTTTTAAATTTAAACCTGGTTGCAGGTTCTTGTGCCGGGAACGCAGTGAGGCGGTATTCAAATCAACTTTCTTTTTTCTTTGCAAAGCAAAACCAATTTCTCGATAACGAATTTCTTTTAACTTAGAATTTTTTTCCCTAAATTCCTCTTCAATATCTTTTCTCAAATCAATATTAATTACTCCAGCAACAATATATTCTGGAGGAATTTCTCTCATAACCCTCATAACTCTGCAATATCTTGGAACAGATTTTAACATTTGAATAAGAATTTTTTTTGTTTGTTCTTTTGTATAAGGTTTGTATTCTCCTTTGTAATAAATTTTTTCTAATTCAGATCTGGGCATAACAGTGCAAGGATAAAGTTTTAATTGATCTGGTTTAAAATTTTGATTTGAAAAAATTTTTTTAAAAAGTCGTAAATCTTTTCTTAAATTGCTTCCAGGTAAACCTGGCATTAAATGATACCCAATTTTAAAACCAGCATCTTTTAATTTTTTTGTTGCATTAATTACATCTTTTACTTTATGTCCCCGATTTACTTTTTTATAAATTTTGTCGTTGATAATTTGAACGCCAAGTTCTACTCTTGTGCAACCAAATTCTCTTATTCTTGGAATATATTTTGTGCAAACATCTGGGCGAGTTTCAATACAAAGTGCAATACAACGATGCTTTGTTTTCTGGTTTATTTTTTGCGCTTCTGCTAAATTTTTTGAAACTTTATTATTCAATCCGTCGTAGATTCCTTTAATAAATTTATATTGAAATTCTTTTGGATATTCTAAAAAAGTTCCGCCCATAATTATTATTTCTATTTTTTCTGTTGGATGGTTCATTATCTCAAAAGCTTTTAATCTTGCGACAACTTGTTTGTAAGCATTATAATTAACTTGAGAAGCCCGCATAACAACAGGAGATTTTGGGGTGTAACTTTGAGGAACATTTAAATTGGGGCAATAAGTACAACTTCCGTGATTACATTTTCTCGGCGGGAGCATCACAGCTACAGGAGTTATTCCTGAAATTGTCTTTGTTGGTTTTCGGATTTCTCCTTTTTGTGGTTTTATCATTTTATATTTAGTAAGATAATCAAATGAAAGATTTTCAAATTCAAATGGAAAATCTTACTTTTTGTTGATTTATGTACCTCTCTTTTTTAGATATTTTCATTTTTAAATTAGATTAAGATGATTTATATTTTTATACTTTTGGAAAAAAGCAAAAATATTTCTTAAAAAAAGAAATATACTCAATTATAATAATCCTTAAATACCATCTTAAATTTTTTAAAGTATGGAATTAGTAGCTTTATTATCAACAGGAAAGGGTTCATGGGCACAAGTTTCAGGTTTAATGAAACATAAAGATTGGGAAAATATAATCCTTTTAGGAGATGATTTTTCAAAAGATTTTAAACACGAGAAAAAATTCGAATTTGTTAAAGTAGATTTAGATCAAAAACTAAAAGATTTAAAAGAAGAATTTTCTAAAAAACTTAAAGGTAAAATTCAAGGAATGGAAGTCGCTCTTTCAATTGCTTCTGGAGATGGAAAACAACACATGGCTTTGGTTTCTGCTTTAATTAATTTGCCTGTTGGAATTAGGTTTGCTGCTTTGACAAAAGAAGGTGTGATTGATTTGTAAAATGAAAAATAAAAAAGAAATGGTTTATGAAAAAAAAGATTTATTTAGATTGAATAATGGTTATATTTTAAATTCACACTGGAGATTAATTGGTTTTGGTGAAGAGAAAGTAATTTTTTCAGCATTTTTTAATGAATTTGATAATCATTATGTTTTACAAACAATAAGAGAATTTTTATACATTAGAAAAGATAAGGATAAAAATGTGGTTGAACCTTACATTAAAGGGATAAAAAATAAAAATATTTCAAAAAAAAATTTGTTTTCTTGTTGTTTAGAAGCCCTCGAAGAGTTAGTTGAAAAAGATAGGATAATAGAAAAACAATTTGATAAAAATGAAAAAATAGTAAATAAATCTGTTCAAGATTATTTTTATCAAGAACTACATACTTTTTTAGATGACCCTAAATTTAATGAACCGATTAATACAAGATTTAAAAAACTTTTTTAATATTCACTTTTTTTAATCTTCAACTCTTTTTTATCTTTTCCCAAAACAAAAGCACGGCTTCGTTCATGATTATCTAATAATTTATATCCTGTTCCAGTTAATTCTTTTTCTATTAATTTAATGAATTCTTTCATTTCTTCATTAGAAGGCATTTTGTCATAACCTAATCTTTGCCGAGCAAAACCAACACTCATAAAACCCTTAACCTCAACAATTAAAGGTTGATATTTTTTTATCATCTCTGCATATTCTTTTGCATATTCTGGTTTCATATTTAAATCTTTAATTAAATTCATTCTAAAAACAGTTCGAGTTTTGCCGATAAGTTTTGGAAATAAACTCAAGGTTTGATTTAATTTTTCCCAGGCATCTTTTTGAGAACTTCTATGAAATGGAGTATAAAGTTTTTTATTTGGGCTATTTACAGAAACATAAAGTTGGGTTGGCAATTGTTTTTTTTCTATTAATTCTTTTATTTTTTCAGGACGTAAACCATTTGTAACAAGAAAACTTGTCTTTCCTCTTCTTCTCAATTCAACAATTAAATCTCCAACTTTTTCATATAAGGTTGGTTCTCCAGAAAGTGAAATTGCAAACTGCATTGGTTCTTGTGCTTCTTCCCATTTTTTCATATTAACTCTACTTGGACTTTTGTCTCTTGTTTCTGGGAGAGTCTTAAATCCTTGTAATAATTTTCTTTGTGCAAGAATGCAACCATCAATAATTTCTTTTGGTGAATCTAATTTTCCAGTCAATTTGTCATCAATAGTTAATTCAATTGCTCTCCAACAATGCAAACATTTATTTTGACACCACATAACTGCAGGCGTCATTTGACAACATAGATGAGACCTTATTCCATAAAATTGTTCTTTATAACAAACACCTTCATCTCTTAAAGAATTCTTTGTCCAAAGACAAATTTGCACAGCAGAATGTTTTCCAACAAGTTCGTAATGTTGTTTCTTTAAAATATTTTGAAGTTTTTCTGGTATCATGGAATTGTAGAGAAATTAGAGATTAAAAAGTTTTATAAAAAGAAATTGATTCTATTCTTTATGAAAAAGATATGGATTATAGGGATACCGATAATTTTTGTAATAATTCTTTTAGGAAGCCTTTTGTTTCCGTGGAAATGTGTTGAAGCAGGAAAAAAAGTTTCTCCTCTTGAAAAATGTTGTGAAGGGTCAATAAAAATCATTTCCACAAATCAAAATTATTGTGTTAAAGAAAATCCAATTCCTTTAGAAGATTGTGTTGGGGCTGGAGAAAAAGGAGATTCTGAAAAACAACAAGAAGAATGTTGTGAAAATCTTATGGGAATAACAAGAGGGAAATCTCATGTTTGGTCTGATTATAGTTTTTATTGTGTTTATCCTTAATTAGGTTTTTACAAAAAACTCATCGCCCAAAAAACCATTAAAAGTAAAACCAAGAACAACAAGAAATAAGTCATAAACCCAAAACATTTCTTTGCTTTTTTCTCTGATTTAGTAATTCCTAAAATCGTCAAATAAAAGAATCTTCCACCATCAAAAATTCCCATTGGAAGCATATTAACCAAAGCAACACTAAAACTAATTAAAACTAACCACCACAAGAAATCATAAATAAATTCTCCTGCTTTAAAGTTGCTTTCATAATAAATATTTGGTTTTTTAAATGAAGAAAAAAATCCAACAATCCCTTTTGGTTTTTCATTGAAAAAAATTCCAAGCCAAACTTTACTTTTATTTAAAGGATGTTCCCCAAGTTTAATTTCATAATTCCCTTTTGTTGTTTTAATTTCTATTTCATCTCCTAGAGAATAATTTTCCAAGCTCTCACTTAAATCTTTAATACTTTTAATTTCTTCACCACTAATTTCATAAATTGCCCCATCTAAATTAGCATCAATTGCAGGAGCATGCAAATAAACTAAAACATATTCCTTATTATTCTGCTGAAGTTCTAAAAAGTCTTTTGATATAATATACTCTCCTTGCTCTGTTTTTAATTCACTAAATCCTTTTTCATTAACAGAATCTAAAAGACTCTGGTAATTTGGATTAATTAATTGAGTTCCATTAATTGCAGTTATGTTTCCAATCCCAACTGCAGTATAAGCATAGCTATCAAATTGAACCCCTGCAGGAGAAAAAGCCAAGGAGAAAAATAAAACCATAATTCCAAAGCCCAAAATTGCTGTTAATAAATTTGCAAAAGTACCTGCAGATAAAACTGCTTTTTGTTCAAACTTAGAAGATTTCTTCATGCTATTCTCATCTTGTTCAACAAATGCAGCTAAAAAAACAGGGAGGAAAAACGGAAAAAATCCAAAGCCTGTTGATTTTATTTTTATATTAAATCTTCTCATAAAAATTCCATGAGCAAATTCATGAAAGATTGCAACTATTGCTAAAATAATTATAAAATAAATAAAGTAAAATGAAGGCAAATTAAGATTTGGAGCAATTTTATCAATATAAGGAACAATCGGCATTATAGGAGGAACTTTTATTGCGCGAACAACATTAGGATAAGCTACATACATATAAACTATTTTTCCAAAAAGATATAACATACTCGCCATTAATAAATAACCAATGGTAATAGAAATATAACTCAAAAATTTCAAAGTTTTTGTATATTTCTTCCCAACTCTATCAATAACTTTCATTCCCCAAGAAGTTTTATATAAAAAT
>Ga0307992_1000797_pt1 | contig 19469 bp, 29 predicted proteins | sample EllFjometagen133_FD_203162 | JGI IMG/M metagenome (GOLD analysis project Ga0307992, IMG submission 203162) | Marine microbial communities from Ellis Fjord, Antarctic Ocean - #133 | ecosystem: Environmental > Aquatic > Marine > Unclassified | place: Southern Ocean | collected 2014-10-08
TTGTTTCTTTATGAAGAGTATGCTTTTTGCAATGTTTGCAATATTTTTTAAGTTCCAATCTATCCTTGATTGTTTTTTTATTTTTTCTGGAAAAATAATTAATTCTTTTACACTCTGTGCATTCCAGTTTGATCATATTATCTTGAGACATATACTTATAATCATCAATTACCACCTTTTTATAAACAGGAGGTTAATTGCTAACTTTACAATTAATTTGTAATAATAATACCTTACATTTTCACAAAAGTCAAACTTGACACTTGGAGCAAAAATGAGTACCTCTGCCTGCTATTTTTTTCTTTATTATTAGTCCATTTTTACATCCTGGACAAGTATCACCTATTCTCCCAAATACCTTCAAAAACTTGGTGTAATTTCCTTTTTTACCACTGGTATCAGCATAATTACTAAATGTTGTTCCTCTATATTTGATTGCTTTTTTTAATATACTATTCACGTATTTGATAATATCTTTTATTTCTCGAGTATTCAATTTACCAGCCAGTCTATCAGGCCTTACTTTTGCCATGAACAAAACTTCATCCACGTAAATATTTCCAAGACCCGAAACTTGTTTTTGATTTAATAAAAATGCCTTAATACTAGTTTTTCTATTTTTTAATATTTCTTTCAGATTTTCAAAATTAAATTCTTTGGTCGTTGGCTCAATACCGTATCCAGCTTTTATTTCGTCTAATTCATTTTTGTTTACGATTTTCAAATAACCAAACTTTCTCATATCATTAAAATACATTTTGCTTCCATCTTGAAAATCAAAGATGATATGTGTGTGTTTATTCGGTAAACTATCACCAATCCCAGGTATTTTTTTGTTATCACCCATGCTGTGGCCTCCAGCCAGTAACTTATCATTGTCAGTATAGATAACTTGACCGGTCATCTTGAGATGAATAAGTAAATAATTCTTCTTGTCTCCTAATTCTAATATGAGCAACTTCCCTATTCTGTCAGCTTTATAAAAATAATTATTCACCAAAATTTTTCTAAATATTTTAAAATTACTTTTTACAATCTTTTTGTAGCTACTCTCAACTCTAACTATTTTTTTATTTAATAATTTCTTAATAACGTCTCGTCTTATTGTTTCTACTTCTGGTAATTCTGGCATATTAAAGAAAAAATAATAATCCGTAGACGACTATAATTAAAGCAAATAGTATACTTAAAATTTTTAAAAAAGTTCTACCCCATTGATCAGAATTTATTAACATATTTTTTATAAATTAATTATTTAAGCCTCTATTTTTGAAAATAAATAAGTACCAACAGACATAAATATAAACGTAACTACAAGCAACACTCCTAGATCGAGAGTTATTCCAAAATAACTCACATTTATAAGCGACGCTCTAAGTCCATCCACCCCATACGACAATGGATCGATTTGAGATATTATCAATATAGATGGAGGTAAATTCTTCAAAGGAAAAAGAGCACCAGACAAAAAGAAAACTGGCATTACTAAGAAATTCATAATAAGCTGAAACCCTTGCATGTCTTCTAGAATTGAAGCAATGGCAGTGCCTAGGGCTGTAAAGAGAAGCGCGATAATAAACATAAACACCAAAGCTAGCGGGAACAAGGCCCAGCTATCTGGTCTAAAACCAAATAACATAGTTATAAAAAACACGATCACGCCCTGTATGACAGCTACTGTGGCTCCTCCCAATGTTCTGCCTAGCATTATCTTGTACCGTGGGACTGGTGAAACAAGTGTTTCCTTCAAAAAGCCAAATTTCTTGTCCCAAATCACTTCGATTCCAGTAAATATCGCGGAAAAAAGTATGCTCATAGCGATGACGCCAGGAGCTAAAAATGAGATATAATCACCTCCTCCGGCTTGCTGATATATTGGACCAAAACCAAAACCAAGAGCCACCATAAATAACACAGGCTGTCCTAAGGAGCCTACAATTCTCGCCCTAGATCGCAAATATCTTTTTATTTGTCTTAACCAAAGTGTATATATTACATTCATATTATTTCTTTGTGTGTAAATTACGCATCATTCTGATATGATTACCAGTCTCTGCCTTTTCTTCTCTTATGCTTTTACCAGTCAAAGCTAAAAATGCTTCTTCGAGTGAATCAGTATTTGTTTGTTTTATAAGTTCAGCTGGAGTACCTTGAGCAACTATTTTGCCTTTATCAATGATAGCCACCCTATCAGCTACCTTCTCTGCTTCTTCCATATAATGATTTGTCAGAAAAACAGTTAGACCTTTTTCTTTGTTTAAATTTTTTATATAACTCCAGATATGATTTCTAGTTTGCGGGTCCAATCCGATGGTTGGCTCATCTAAGAATAATATTTTTGGTAAATGAATCAAACCACGAGCGATCTCCAGTCTTCGCCTCATTCCTCCAGAAAAAGTTTTTACAAAATCTTTTCTCCTGTCCCATAGCTCAACGAAATTTAACATCTCTTCAATTCTCTCTCGTCTTTGTTTTCTTGGCAATCCATAAAGCGAACCGTGAAACTCTAGATTCTCATAAGCTGTCAACTCCTCATCCAAACTCTGATCCTGGAATACTATCCCAAATGAACGTCTAGCGTTATTCTTATCCTTTTTTACATCAAATCCATTAACAGTAGCTTCACCGCTCGTAGCACGAAGAAGCGTAGTAAGTATTTTGATAGTGGTAGTTTTTCCTGCGCCATTTGGCCCAAGAAATGCAAAAATCTCCCCTTCTTTTACAGAAAGAGAAACATTATCTACAGCCGTAAAATCATCAAATTTTTTTACTAGATTTTTTATTTCTATTATATTACTCATGCAAATATTATAGCATTATAATAATTATAAATGCAAAATTTTGTATATAAAAAGGGAGTATTGCGTATATCTTTGCAAATACTCCCTATGTGTCATTTTTTATTTGTTTCATGTTTCTTTTACCCTACCCTTCTGATGCGTGCGACCACATCAGCAATCTTTTCTTGCATTTGAATTAATTCATTCAAAACCTTCTGTCTCGTTTCTTTTTTCCCGTCAGTCATTAAACCATCGTTCATTGCACCAAATTCATTCACAAGACTTTCGAATGAAGTTATTGTCTTTAAAAACTTTTTATAAACCTGCTCAGCATAAGGCATAGGTTTACGATGACGTTCGCTATGCTGACGATGTACTTTTCCTAATTCAGCATATTTTGTGAGAACCCTATTATATTCTCCTCCTGTTAATTTTCTACCTCCAGCCTCTTCAGTGGCAATCGTAATAAGTTCTAAGCATTTTTGTTGACTATCATGCTTATATGGAGATATTGCAAGGGCCTCTCCTTTTGTTATCTGCTTTTTCATTAAGAGATCTTGCATTGCATCGTTCAGTTTCAAATATTTAAGGAAGTTATTTATTGTACTTACTGTAATTCCTAAATTATCCGAAACTTGATTTATTGTAAAACCATAATCATTTTGAATTTTTACAATAGCCAAAGCCTCTTCGATCGGAGACATCCTTTGTTGTCCACAGTTTGCCTTTGTACTTTCGAAATGCAGCTTAGCATCATCCATGTCTTCACGTATCATAGCTGTGATATGTGTAAGTCCAGCCAACTTTGCTGCTCGACATCTACGCTCTCCATCAACAGTATACGGATAGAATCCTATAGTTTTGTTTTTTCTAATTGTAAGATGAACAGGAACTGATGCGTCACCTACCTGTTTTATAGAAATTGCCAATATAACCAGCTCTAAAGGGTCAATATATCGTCGTGGATTAAACGGATTGAATATAATCAAATCCAGGGGCATCTCTATAATTTGTTTTATCTTCAAATCTCGAAGTAATTCGTCATTGCTGTTATGAACTTCGTAGTTATCCAGTAAATGTTTTGTGACTCCTATAAACCTCTTTGCGTCATTTTCATTATGAAAATCAACCAAATTCAGGCCCTTTAATTCATCGAGTGTACTCACTTTAATCTCGGGCCTATCTTTTTTCTTTTTAACTTTTTTGTCAGGTTGTTTTTCATTTATCTCTGGAATTTTAACATCTGATCCGGGTTTATATTTTTTGGCGTCAACTTTTTTTAGTTCACCGTCAATACCAACAATCAGGTCACAAATAACTTCTGGTTGCTCAACTTTTGGCTCACGAATAATTAAATTCTTATTCAAACCCTTAATAACTCCGTTTTCTCCTTCGAAAATTTTCAGATAATCTAAGATCTGTTCATTGTTGTGAATCTCTGAGCTTGACATCGGACACTCTTTTGAGCAAGCTCTTCTAATCCATTGAAATTTGCTTTGCATTTCATTACAGAGCCATCCAGCAGGACAATTTACCCATGTAGATCCATTATTGGACCATTTTACAAAAGCATCTTCACATATCTCAGTTCTTTCACCTATGAAAGGATAAAGAGATTTAATAATTGGCTTCCCTTTATAAAGTACGGTAGCTCTTCTTTTACCTAAAACCGGAATAATGAAATCATTTTTAGATTTTAATTTATCACTTTTAATCAACACTTTAACACCTCCTTATCAAAAAAAATTAAGAAAGAATAAAAAAAACTATATATTAAATTGTAAAAAAGAGCCAATAAACTTACTTGCCTCCTTATGATTTTTTTGATCAATTTTTAATTTAAAAATTTTTTCAAAATTATTATTCAAAATAAATTTAAGTACTTTTATACTATCTTGATTTACAGAGGTCTTCTCAGTATTTGCCAAACAGCTATCACACACCAATTCACCTTTTTGATTATAAAAAAAAGATTTAAAATCTCCTACATTTTTCTTGCATATTGAGCATATTTGTAAATCAAGTTCATAGCCCAATATTTGTAATAATTTTAGCACAAAAGCACTATATGTCAATTCATAATTATGTGCTTTTTTTTGGTCTAAAGTGCTTAAAAAGCTCTCCAAAAAAATAAATAATTCTTTGTCAGTTAGCTCTAGTTTAATTAATTCGTTAAATAATTTAACGACCCTGCTAGCTAACACAACTTTTTCTAAGTCGTTTTTAATATTTATAAAAGCATTTTGGTTAATAGCACTTCCCAGATAATCATATTGCTTGCCTCTCACAGCCATAACCCGAACCAAATTAAATGGCTCAACATGTCCTGCAATTTTTGATTTTATTCTCTTAGCACCCTTCACTACCAATTCAAGTTTACCAAAATCTTTTGTATACAAAAAAACCTTCATATCAAATTCTTTGAAGGTAGATCTTTTGAGTATTATAGCTTCTGTTGAATATGTGTCTTCCATAAGATAAAACATTATAATTCCTCCATTGCTGTCATTCTGGAAGGAGTTAAAGCGACTGATAGAATCTCTAGATCCTATCGCTTCACTTAATTACGCTCCAGGATGACAAAACTCATCCAACTTATCTAAATACTGTTGAAGTATAATCATGGCCGCAATTTCATCTCTGCCAGCTTTTGTTTTTTTATTTCCTACTAAACCATCAGCTGCCACACTAGTTAACCTTTCATCTATTTCGTGAATTGGTATATTTATTTTTTCTTTAAATTTATCCAAAAAAATCAAAAAATCATTCGAAACTTGTAACTCTGAATCAGCCATTTTGTAAGGTTTACCAACAACTATCTCATCAATCTCCTCTTCTTTAATTACTCTTAATATCTCATCAATACTACTTACCGTTTTATATGGACTAACAATCTTTGTTTCATTCTCACCCAAAGAAAGACCAATCCTAGCCTCCCCCCAATCTATTCCTAAATACTTCTTATAATCATTCATATGTCTATAATGCTGTTATTATAATATTACCATCTTCTGTCACAGCTACGGTGTGTTCAAAATGAGCACTTAATTGACCGTCGATAGTTAGTATAGAAAAACCATCATCACCTGTTTTTATTCTCCATCCTCCCATATTTACCATTGGCTCAATAGCAATTACCATACCTGATTTTAATACTAAATTATCTTTACTATTTTTGTTTATTTTGAAATTCGGAACCTGGGGCTCCTCATGCACTTCATATCCAACACCATGACCAACTAATTCTCGAACTACTGAAAAACCCTCTTTTTCAACATATTCTTGTATACTTTGACCAATATCATTCAAAGTATTTCCAGGCTTAACTTGTTCAATAGCTAATTCCAAAGATTTCTCAGTTACATTTATTAAATTTTTAATTTTACTATTAACTTTACCTACTGCTACAGTTTTTGCCATATCTGTATATAATCCATTTTTTGCCGGATATTCCATACCGACGTCTATGCTAATAATATCACCTTCTTTTAATACTCTAGCAGGTATGGCTGGGGCATGAACTATTTCATTATTAATAGACGTACAAAGAGCCGTAGGAAAACTTACTTCATCATTCATTGGATAGTCCTTAAAAGCTGGGCGACCCCCTTCTTTCTTAATCATTTTAACTGCAATTTTTTCCAAATCCTCAGTTGTAACACCTGGCTTCACCTCCTTGATTACTGTATCCAAAATCATGGCTAATTTCTTGCCACCAACTCTCAGTATCTCTATTTCTTTTTTCGATTTTCTTTTTATCATATTTTTTTCTACAAACTACCTTGCCTCGCCGAAGCTTTCTTTATCCGCAATAAAATTAGCGAATGAAAAGCGTAGGCGGGTTACTACATACTACCAACTAATCTATCAACATCCCTAGCAATCTTTTTTATGCTCTGCTCTCCGTTTATTTTAATCAGCTTATCTTTCATGGCATAAAATTTCAAAATAGGTTCTATCTCTTTGTGATAAATTTTTAATCTGTTTTTAATAATACTAGGTTTATCGTCATCACGAACGCGTAATCTTTTAGCACAAATATTACATCGATTAGCAACCTTTGATGGATTAAATTTGATATGATATGACTCGCCACAATCACAAACTCGCCTACCACCAAGTCTTTTTAATACTTCTCTATCACTCACGTCAATTAAGATTGCAATTATCTGATCATTGTTTATTTTAATTTTATCAAGTTTTTTGCTTAGAGTATTTAGCTGACTTTTTCTCCTTGGATACCCATCAAATATTACACCTTTTTTAGTAACTTTATTTTTTATACCAGTTTCTATCAATCTGTCTACAATATTATCCTTAAGTATCTTGCCAGCATCCATAAGAGGCTCAATCTCTTTGCCTAGCTCTGTGCCCATCTCAACTTCTTTTCGAAGAACCTCGCCTGGTGAAATAATATTCATTTTTTTCTTTTCAGCCAAGATATCAGCCTGCGTTCCCTTTCCTGATCCAGGAGGGCCAAAAAATATATAAAACTTTCCATTCATAAATTTCTTAATCTTAATTAACTTTATCCTCTAATAATTAAATAAACTATATACGATACATACAATATTATTAAGGTAACTCCCTCCCATTTTCCTAATACATTCTTTCGACCTATATATATCAAGAAAAATAACAAAATTGTAAATCCAGTTAATAACAATATATCAATATTTAATAATCCATCAAATCCAATTGGTCTTATAACAGCACTTATTCCTAAAACCCATAACAAGTTAAATATATTAGATCCAACCACATTTCCAATCGCAATGTTTGTTTGTCCTCTATAGGCCGACATAGCCGAAGCAGCTAATTCAGGTAATGATGTTCCGATAGCTACTATAGTAAGACCAATTAATGTTTCGCTAATGCCGAAAGCAGTAGCAAAAGATATTGCGCCGTCCACTATTAATTTACCGCCAATAGCCAACCCCACCAATCCACCTATAATCATAAAAATAGAAATAGTTGTAGTGTGTTCTTTGGCCTGCTCTATTTTTATATTTCCAACTGTTTTTTTGAATATATTTTCTTTTTCTTTAGCGATGCCAAAGGTATAAAAAATAAATATACTAAAAAATAATATCAAAATCAAACCATCAATTCTAGACAAGTTATTTAATATTCTACCATCAATCAAAAAATCATTAGCTAAAATTGCTACAGCGAATATTGCTAACAATGAAAAAGGAATCTCTTTATTAATTGTTGCTCTTTTGACTACTAATGGAGCAATTATAGCACTCACTCCTAATATTAATAGTGTGTTCGAAATATTAGATCCAATAATATTTCCAAGAGCAATACCTGAACTCCCTCGAACACTAGCCAAAGCACTAATAACAAGCTCTGGAGCTGAAGTCCCAAAAGCTACGACAGTAAGACCAATAAAAAAACTGGAAATTCCGAATTTCCGAGCTATTGACGATGATCCGTCTATCATTACATCCGCTCCCTTGATTAATAAAATGAATCCTAAAATAAATAATATAATTGTATATGTCATAATTTAATTATCAGTTATTTATCCTGGCCTTTGATTAATAGATATTGCTTTATTATCAACTGGACCAGTACTTATTTTTTCTGCTGATTTAGCCAATTTACTCTTACTTGAATTACTGGCAACCACAGAATTACTACTTTTTCTACTAAGCACGGAAGTTGTTGTTTCAATTTTTTTAGAAGATGCAAAACCACTTCTTGATTCCAAAACTGGTGAAGACTTCTCTTGAGCTGAAACATTATACCGAACACGTTTACCTTGAGATTCCAAACCTCTTCTTCCAACCAAACCAGTACTTATCCCACCTTCATCCAATTCTTTATTTATTATCTTTCTTTTTTGAGTTATCGTTTTTTTCTGACCTTTTTTGTATTTATCTGATATTGCTTCAAATGCTTTTTTTCTAATATTACTAGATATTTTTAGTTTTTTTAAATATTGTTTTATTTTATAATTTCTAAAACTTCCTTTATGTCTCGTTGCTTCATTTCCAATTTTTTCTAAAACTTCATCAGAATTAATAACTCCTCTTTTTGTTTTTATTACTTTTTTAGTATGTTTTCTAAAAAATCCTTTAGAAACTTTTTTCCTCAATTCAGCTTTACTTCGAATATTTATTTTATCATTTAACATATAAATCTCATTAATAATCCAATATAATTATAACATTTACAATAAAAAAATCAAAACTAAAACCCCGAATTTCAAGGCTTTATATTCTAAAACTTACATCAAAAATTATTTACATTCCCTCATATTCTCTCATAGTAAGCTGTGATTCAATTTGTTTTACGGTCTCAATAACTACAGATACCACAATCAGCAAGCTAGTACCGCCCAAAGCTAAGGCTTGAACACCAGTAAAATATCTAAGAATAAGAGGCAATACTGCGATAGAACCCAAAAATAAAGCCCCTACAAATATAATTTTGTGAGTAGTATTAGCTAGATATTCACTAGTATTTCTGCCAGGTCTAATACCTGGTATAAAACCACCTTGCTTCTGCAGGTTATCCGCAATTTGTGTTGGATGGAAAATAACCTCTGTATAAAAATAAGTAAAAGCAAATACCATCAAGAAATAAAGTATGCCATAAAATAACTGATTATTAAATATATTTACTATCCATTCAGCTCCATTAGAGATCCAGACGGTACGTGCCTGCACAAAAAATTGAGCTATCATTGGAGGAAACATTACTATAGAGATAGCAAAGATGATTGGGATAACACCAGCCATATTTACCCGAAGAGGCAAATGAGAACTAGTCCCACCGTAGGTTCTGTTTCCTCTGATTTGCCTAGCATACTGAACTGGAATATTTCTCTGACCTTCATTTATAATAACAACACCAATTACAGTAATTATAGTTATAGCAATAAAGCCAATATACATTGGAAGTTGAGATACATCATAGGTCGCTATAGCTTGCGATACAGTTTGCGGAAGGCTAGCTATGATACCTGCAAATATCAACAATGAAATACCATTTCCAATCTTCTTTTCACTAATCAATTCACCAATCCATACAAGAAACATTGTACCAGCAGTAATAATTGTAATCATAATTGCTAAATCAAACATACTCACATCTCCCAAGATCTCATAAGAAGATTTTCTAATAAGAGTAATCATTCCATAAGACTGCATTACTGCCAAAGGAACAGTTAAATATCTGGTCCACATATTTATCTTCTGTCTTCCATCTTCTTCTTTTTGCATTTCTTCTAATTTTGGAACTATCATTCCCAAAAGCTGAAATATAATAGAAGAGGTAATATACGGCGCTACGCCCATCATAATTATAGAAAAATTTTGCATTCCACCACCAGAAAATAAATTCATAAGTCCAAGTATCTGATTTGAACCAAAAAAATCCCTCAAAGCATCAACGTTGACACCGGGGATTGGTACATGAGCCGCAAATCTAAAAATAACCAACATTCCTAACACATAAAGAATATTATTTCGTAAATCACGTGCTTTCCAGATTTGTAATATTTTTTCTAACATGAAATATAATGTTTATCAATATTTATTTATTTTCAATAATCTTTCCGCTTTTTTTCTCAATTTGCTTTTTTGCACTATCACTTACCTTAACATCTCTAAATTCTAATTTACTTATTTGTAATTCACCGTTTCCTAAAATTTTAACAGTAACTTTAGTTGTATCAATCAAGCCTCTATTCATTAAAATGTTTGGATCAACTTTTTCTCCATCTTTAAAATTTTTGTTTATTTCATACAAATTCACAGGAATATTTTTTGGTTTATGTGATTTAAATCCTCTTTTCTTTGGAATCTGAAGAAGCATCTGTTTCATACCCAATCTTTTCAAATTACTCACACCAGAACGAGATTTTTGACCTTTCAAACCTTTTCCACTATATGTACCCGTTCCACTTGCGTTACCTCTACCAATTCGTTTCCTCTTTTTGATAGTACCTTTCTTGGGCTTAATTGTATGTAATGATAATGTCATATTATTAAAATTTATTTATTTTTTTTCTACTTTTACTGGTTTAACAGCCTTTGATTTATTATCGTTTTTTTTATATATTTTTTTTTCAACCTGTTTCAACTGTCTTAGAGCTTCAATAGTACATTTTGCATTAGTAACTTTGTTGTTAGTACCTAAGATTTTACTAGTAACATTTTGAATTCCTGCAAGTTCCAATATAACACGAACGATTCCGCCAGCGATTACACCCTTACCTTTTTTTGCTGGTCTAAACAATATCTTAGCAGCTCCATATTTATGAAACACTTCATGAGGAATAGTTCCATTTACTATAGGTACGGTAACCATATCTTTTTTTGCTCTATTAACTGCTTTATTTACGGCAATAGCAACATCAGCACCCTTGCCCAAGGCTACACCAGCTTTTCCTTTTTTATCTCCAATAGCAATACAAACTCGAAATCTCATTCTTTTTCCACCAGCCATCACACGAGTAACTCTAGCGATATCCAAAATTCTTTGATCAAACTCATCTCTTCTTTCTGGTCTTCCTCTTTTAAACATTTTCTTTCTAGCACCAAAGACAGTTTTGGCTACAGCCTTTGCAGCTCCCTTATTAGTATCCACAGGAACAACTTTTTTCGTATCTTTAGTGTTGCCATTATTAACATTTGAAACTGATTTAGTTTCTTGAGATTTTTTAATTTCTTTTGTATCTTGTTTCACTTGTGTCATAATATTAAATTTTAAAATTTTAATCCTTCTTCTCTGGCACCCTCAGCGATAGCCCTGATTTTACCATGATATTTATAACCGCCTCTATCAAATACTATTTCAGTAATTTTATTTTCTTTAGCCTTTTTAGCAATTAATTGACCTAGCTTCTTCCCTGTTTCTGCATTAATTTTATCAGCTTTTATCTCTTTGGCACTGGCACTGGCAATGGTTATACCTTTGCTATCATCAATAATTTGCAAATAAATACCTTTATTTGATTTAAACACACTCAATCTTGGGCGCTTTGTAGTGCCGTTAATTTTTGCACGAACCCTCATGTGCCTTCTAGTTCGTTTTGTTATTTTTTGACTTTGTTTATTCATATTTTTTATTGATTATTCATCTTTAGCGGCTGATTTACCTTCTTTTCTAATAATTACTTCATCAATATATCTTATTCCTTTGCCTTTATAAGGCTCCGGCTTTCTTTTCTTTCTTATTTGAGCTGATATCTCGCCTACTAAATGCTTATCAATCCCACTAATTGTAATGACGTTCGCTTCGACGCTAGCATCAATTCCTTCTGGTAAAATAAATTCTATTGGATTAGAATATCCTAAATTCAGAGTCAATTTCTTTCCTAAAACCTGGGCCTTATAACCAACACCATTAATTTCTAATTTTTTCTCAAAACCTTCAGTAACTCCAATAATAATATTATTAATAAGACTTCTGTATAAACCCCACAAAGATTTTTCTGTTTTATTTTCTGGATTTTTTACGCTCACTTTTATTTCCTTTTCATCAACGTCAACCATAACCAAATTATTTAATTTTACATTCAATTCTCCTTTTGGTCCTTTAGCAATAATAATATCACCTTCAATACTAACTTGAACTCCTGGCTTTATTTCAATTGGTAATTTACCTATTCTAGACATAATTATTTTAATTTATTCTTGTTATTAACATTATTCTTAATATACTTCGCAAAGAATTTCTCCTCCGAAACCTTTCATTTTTGCTTCTTTATTAGTCATCAATCCTTGCGGAGTAGTAATAATTGCGATTCCAAAATTATTTAAAACTACTGGCAACTCTGTTCTCTTGGCATATTTTCTAAGTCCAGGTTTGCTTATTCTATTTATTGCAGTTATGATTGGTTTTCCATTATTTTCATATTTTAAAACAATTTTTAATTGATCAAATTTTGATTTAACAGAAGAATTTTTATCGACCAAATTTCCTTTTATCACTTCGATTTTACCCAACCAACCTTCTCGTTCCAATATTTGAGCGATAGCAAGCTTAGCTTTGCTCATAGGCAAAACAACCTGGCTCTTTCCAACTGCCTGAGCATTTCTTATTCTTGTTAACATGTCTGAAATTGGGTCTGTCATATATGATGATTATTTAATAATATTTTATTTACTTATAATCTTAATATTTAATTAAAACTACTTGTAGTCCGAAGCTTTTTTATCCCTCGTAACTTTAGCGTAGTGGGAAGCGTAGGACTACCAACTTGATTTTTTAATTCCTGGCAAATCTCCATTCTCAGCTAATTCCCTAAAACAAATTCTGCATAAATTAAAATCACGCATGTAGCCATGATTTCGACCACACCTCCAACATCTTCTAACAATTCTTGTTGAAAATTTTGGATTTCTTTTTGCTTTTGCTATTAATGCTTTTCTTGCCATATATTATTTATAATAATTATTTTTTCTTAAAAGGAAACCCCATTAATCTGAATAATTCTAGGTTTTCTTCTCTATTTTTCTTGTTTACACTTATATTAATTTCTAAACCATGAACGTTATCTATTTCATCAATTTTTATTTCCGGAAAAGCTAAATGCTCCTTAAATCCTATTGAAATACTTCCTGTTTTATCAACAATTTTTTCTTCAATTCCTCGAAAATCTCTAACTCTAGGAAAAGTTACATTAACTAACTTCTCTACAAAATCATACATTCTTGCTCCCCGTAAAGTAACTTTAGCACCAACTGTCATCCCTTCTCGAACTTTAAAAGCAGAAATTGATTTCTTTGCTTTAGTCATTACTGGTCTTTGTCCGGTAATACTAATTAAATTTTTTTCAATATTTTCGATATACCCCTTATCCTTTGCATGTCTTCCAAAACCAATATTAATAACAACTTTTTCCAATTTAGGAACTTCCATGTTATTTTTATAACCAAACTTCTCCTTCATCTTTAGTAATATTTCTTTTTTATATAGTTCTTTTAATCGCATAATTTTAGTTGGAAGTAAGTAGTAGGTAAATATCAAGATCTACTCACTAATCAATTGCTTGTTTACATTTATTACAAATTCTTATTTTTTGTTTCTTTGTTTTTTGACCTTCTTTTGTTATTTCAATATATTTATAACTCACTCTAGCTGTCTTATTGCATTTTGGACAAACTAAATTCATATTGGAAATATTCAATGGTGCTGGAAATTCAATCCTTTGACCAGCCTCTCCCTGTTTTCTAGGTCTCATATGCTTGATCAATAGATTTAAGCCCTCCACACTAGCACGATTTTTCAATGGAAAAACTTGTAAAACTTTCCCTGTTTTACCATTATCTTTACCGGCTGTTATTTTAATTTTGTCACCTTTTTTTATTTTCATATTACTAAATTGTAATTTTTAATTTATAATACTTCCGGTGCTAAACTAGCTATTTTGAAAAAACCTTTTCTTCTCACTTCTCTTGCAATTGGACCAAATACTCTAGTACCTTTTGGTTCTAATTTTTCTTTATCAATAATAACACAAGCATTATCATCAAATCTTAAATATGTTCCATCATCTCTTCTGATCTCTTTTGCGGTTCTAACAATTACAGCTCGAAGCACATCACCTTTTTTTATAGGTGAATGAGGTGTGGCCTCTTTTGTGGTTACAGTAATTACATCTCCAACATGAGCATAACGTCTTTTTGTGCCACCCAAAACTTTGATACATTGAACTGTTCGTGCTCCTGAGTTATCAGCTACTTTCAATTTTGTTTCTGCTTGAATCATTTTATTATGATTATGATTATTAAGACTTTAAAATTATCAGTAAAATCCTAATAATCTTAATTATCCTAACAATCCTAAATTTCTTATTTATTATCTAAGACTCTCCATCTCTTACTCTTACTCAATGGTCTACATTCTACAAAGCTAACTTTATCACCATCTTTATACTTATTACTTTCATCATGAACTTTATACTTATTGCTAACCTTATATCTTTTTCCATATCGAGGATGAACCTTTACAGACTCCACAAGAACAGAAATAGTTTTATCCATTTTATCACTCACAACAACACCGTTAAATTTTTTTCTAATTATAGTCTTTTTATCTTCTGCAATATTCTTGTTTTCTTTTTTTTCTTTATCTGACATATTATTTTACTTTTTTATTGTTTAATAATGTTAGAATTTTTGCAATAATCATTCTGATAGATCTGATCTCTCTGATATTCTTTAGTTGTTTATTTGCATCTTTAAAACGCAAATCTCTCAACTTGTCACGATTTTCCGCTAACAACTTATGTAATTCACTTTCTTTTTTATTTTTTAATTCTTTAAAATCCATATAATAAATAATTATTTAACAACAAACTTACATTTAACTGGTAATTTATGAGCAGCTAACATCATAACCTTTTTTGCAAGCTCTTCTGATATTCCATCTACTTCAAACATAACTGTTCCTGGTTTTATTTTAGCAACATAGTGATCTACAGCACCCTTACCCTTACCCATAGGAATTTCTCCGCCTTTTTTTGTAACTGGTTGAGCAGGAAATATTCTAATCCAAGCTTTACCACCTTTTTTTGTATATTTTGCAATCACTCTTCTGGCAGACTCTATCTGTCTTGAAGTAATCCAATTTGCTTCAAGTGATTTCAAACCAAAAGCACCAAAGCTAACAAAATTCATACGAGTCGCCTTTCCGCCTCGTGTGCCTTTATGTGATTTTCTATGTTTTGTCTTTTTTGGCATTAACATATTTCAAAATATATACTTAATTATTTTTTATTGCCTATTACAGCACCTTTTTCTTCTTTGTCTTTTTTAAAAATTTCACCCTTATAAATCCAAACCTTTATTCCAACAACACCGTAAGTAGTATTAGCTGGACCCCTAGCATAATCAATATCAGCTCTAAGAGTTTGTAAAGGAATTTTTCCACTTACTATCTTCTCACTTCTAGCGATTTCAGCTCCATTCAATCTTCCGCTAACAACAATTTTGGCTCCAAGAGCACCAGCTCTTTCGATTCTTCCCATAGTACCTTTCATAACTTTTTTGAATGGTACTCTTTTTTCCATATCAAGTGCCATTGATTGAACAACAATTTGAGCACTCAAATTTGGCCTATCTACTTCTAATATATTTACATCAATTTCTCCAAATTTAAAATTTTTCAAAAAGTTTTTATGTAATTTTCTTTTCAAATCTTCTATACCTGTTCCACCTCTACCAATTAATATGCCTGGCTTTGCAGTATAAATTTTTATAACTATTTTATGTGCATTTCTCTCAATCTCTACTCTATCAATACCTGCCTCTCTCAATTCTTTTAATAAATATCTTCTAGTACGTATATCTTGTTCTGAATTATTAATATATTTTTTACCCAAACCGAACCATAGAGACGGCCAAGTCCTTGTAATACCCATTCTTAAAATTTTTGGATTTATTTTTTTCCCCATATTTTTTAATACGAATTATTTTATTGCTGAATCCACGTAATCTATTATCCTGACTTTCTTCTAAATACTTTACCTACAAATCCTTTAGAATCACCTTCAATCGCTGTGTGCTTGCCTTTGCCAGCACCTCTTGGATCTATTATTTCTTTTCCTTTTTCATCTTCTGTATCATCTTTAACATCTTCTTTTTTAGCTGATTTCTTACTAGTTGGCTTTTTCGTCTCTGTTGGTTCTTTTTGTAGCTCACCTAGTTTTAATGGTTCTTCTATTTTCTGTTTTTTAGCTTTTATCTCACCACTATCTTTTATCTCAGCTAAAACCAAATTAACATGTGAGGTTCTCTTTCTAATCGGAGTAGCTCTACCAAAAGCTCTAGGCATCCATCTATGTAAGGTTGGTCCTTCGTCTACTTTTATTTTTTTGATAAATAAATTACTTCTATCTAATTCGAAATTATGCTCAGCATTTGAAATACATGAGTTTATTAATTTCTCTATAGGTTTTGTAACTTTTTTATTTACAAATTTCAACTGGTCCAAAGCCTTGTCAACTTCCATGCCACGAACTACATCAACAACAATACGCGTTTTTCTGGGTGAAACCTTTAAATGTTTTAATTTTGCACTTACTTCCATATTAATTATTACAAATACACAAATTTTTTCACAAATTCACAAATATTATTAAAAATTATTTATAATAATATTTGTGAATTTGTACTTTATTTGTGAATTTGTAATGATCTTTTTTATTATAATCTCTATTATTTATCCTTAACCTGAGTTTTTGCCATTTTACCACCATGACTTATAAACTTTCTAGTATGCGCGAACTCACCAAATTTATGACCAACCATATTTTCAACTACATAAACTGGCATATGTTTTTTACCATTATGCACACCAAAAGTAAAACCAACCATTTCTGGAATTATTGAACAAGCTCTATCCCAAACCTTAATAACAGTTTTGTCGCCAGTTTTCAGCTCTTTAACTTTTTTTAATATTCTTGGATTTATATATGGTCCTTTTTTTAAACTTCTAGACATACTTTATTATGCTTAATAATCCTAATGTTATTAATAATCTTAAATATATTAATTATTTCTTCCTTCTCTTCTTACCTCTTCTCTTTATGATCATCTTGTCGGTTTTTTTATTCTTTCTGGTCTTTACACCCAGGGCTGGTTTTCCCCAAGGAGTTTTTGGATGCTTCATACCAATTGATTGGTTTCCTTCACCACCACCATGAGGGTGATCAACCGGATTCATAGCTGACCCTCTAACGGTTGGTCTGATTCCAAGCTTTCTTTTTCGCCCAGCACTACCCAATTTGATATGTCTCTTGTCAGGGTTGCTAGATTGACCAACAGTACAAAGACATTCTTTTTTTACTAATCGAATTTCTCCTGATGGCATTTTTAATTGAGCAAATTTACCTTCAACGCCCATTACATAAACCGCAATACCTGCTCCCCTTGCAATCTTGCCACCTTTACCGGAATCCATTTCTACATTATAAACTGCAATACCGGCTGGAATAAATTCCAAAGGCATAGCGTTTCCTGCTTTTATTTCAATCTTTTTTTGTGAACTTACTATCTTGTCATCCACTTTAAGTCCTACAGGTGAAACTATATATGTTTTTGCTCCATCAATATAATGAAGAAGGGCAATTCTAGCTCCTCTATTTGGATCATATTCAATCGCATCAACACGAGCCGGTACATCAAATTTATTTCTTTTATAATCAATAATTCTAATATATCTTTTCACTCCTCCACCTCTATGTCTTATAGTTATTTTACCTTGATTATTTCTACCACTCTTTTTCTTTTTTATCACGATCAAATTCTTCTCAGGTTTTGTCTTAGTGATATCAGCAAAGTCATCAAATGTAGCCTGACGTCTCCCCGGTGTTGTAGGTTTTACTTTTTTAATTCCCATATAAATTCAATTAATGGTTTTCAATTAATTTAAACTCCTTCGTAAATATTTATTGTCTTTCCTTTAGGTAGGGTTACAATAGCTTTCTTCCAGCTCTTTTTTCTACCTGTTGTTCTTCCGTGTCTTACTTTTTTTCCATCATATTTTATCATATTTACGCTTGTAGGCACTATTCCATATACTTCTTTTATAGCTTTTTTAACTTCTACTTTGTTTGCTTTTATATCAACTTCAAATAGATATTTATTTTCTGCATTTAAAATTGTAGCTTTTTCAGTTAACAAAGGTTTAACAAGAACTTTATAGGCGTTTCCATGTTTTTTTGATCCAGTACTTTTTTCAATCTTTTTATCTGATGATTTGTCGCTCTTGACATCTTTATTGCCATACAAGTCTTTGGTGCTAACTTTTTTTTCTACTACCTTTGCTCCACTATCAACCTTGACAGATTTATCATCTGTTTTTTTCTTGTCATCTTTTTTTGTCTTCGTAAACAAACCCATATTTTTAAACTAAATTATTTTTTATATTTCTCTTCTAATTCTTTAATCACATCTTTTGTGATTATTAAATTTTTAAACTTTAACAAATCTACTATATTAATATTTTCTGCGTTTATTATCTCTACTCCTTGTAAATTTCTTCCTGAATATTTAGATTTTTTATCTTTAATTTCATTAATAACTAAAATACTTCTCTTGGCTTTTTTTGGTTTTTTGGTTTTTTTATCTTTAACATCTTTCTCAGCTGCTTCTTTGGTTTCTTTTTTAACTTTCTGTACCAAAACTTTATCCTCTATATTTGTCATTATCTCATTAAAAGTTTTAGTTTTATATTCATTAATCTCAAATTTTTCCAAAATTACTAAGTTACCATTTTTAATTTTATCTGAAACTACCATGAGTAATGCTTTTTGTTTCATTTTCTTGTTAATCTTTTTTGTGAAATTTCTTGTCTTTAGAGGACCAAATGTTACACCACCACCAATCCATATCGGAGAACGACTAGAACCAGCTCTAGCTCGTCCAGTACCTTTTTGTTTCCATGGCTTTTTTCCTCCACCACGAACTTCACTTCTATCTTTGGTGTGAGCGATAACCTGCCTTTCATTTCCCATTTGTGTCACCATAGCTTGGTGAACCAAACCTTCATTTACTTCCAAGTCAAATACTTTGGAAGACAAATCTATGTCTCCAGCTTTTTCACTTTTTTGATTATATATATCTAATTTCATATTTTAGTAAATTTATTTCTCTTATTTTTCTTCTTTTTTTACTTTTTTGCTTTCTTTTTTATCTTCCTTATTTTTAACGTCTTCTTACTTTT
>Ga0307992_1000799_pt1 | contig 19467 bp, 14 predicted proteins | sample EllFjometagen133_FD_203162 | JGI IMG/M metagenome (GOLD analysis project Ga0307992, IMG submission 203162) | Marine microbial communities from Ellis Fjord, Antarctic Ocean - #133 | ecosystem: Environmental > Aquatic > Marine > Unclassified | place: Southern Ocean | collected 2014-10-08
TTGCCACCCCAATCTTCAGGCAAAAGGTTTATCTCCGACAAATTCTTTTTAATTTTTTCCACATCAGCGTCAGCTTTGTCAATTTTATTGATGGCAACAATAAACGGCAGTCCTTCTTTCTGAATGATTCTAATAGACTCTAATGTTTGAGGCTGTATTTTATCGTCAGCAGCTATCACTAAAATCGCAATATCAGCTAATGCCCCACTATGAGCACGCATAGATTCAAAAGCTTCATGCCCCGGAGTATCAATAAAAGTGATTAACCTGTCTTTATGTTTTATTTGATAAGCACCAATATGTTGAGTGATTCCGCCTTTCTCTTTTGCCACAATTTGACTTTCTCTAATGGCATCTAAAATTGAGCTCTTGCCATGATCAACATGACCCATAATTACTACAACAGGTGGCCTCAAGACTGTATTATTGTTTCCTGCTCTTAAATTATCTTTTGCTTTTTCTTTGGCAGAAATAAATACTATTTTTTCGCTTTTCTCTTCTTTAACCACGTCAAAACCTAAATTTTCAGCTATAATAGTTGCTATTTCATAATCTAAGTTTTCATTAATACTAGAAAGAACTCCATTTTTAATTAATTCATTCATTACCTTCATGACTGGCAACCTTAGTCTCTCTGCCAAATCATAAACCCTTATTAATGAAGGTAGTTTGACTAATTTGGATTCCTCTTCGTCATTCTCTCTACTCAAAGATTCTTTTTCTTGAGCTTTACTTATTTTATTCTCTATTTTTTTTATTTCTTTTTCTTTTTTTAAGCTCTCTCCCCATTTTTCAATTACCTTTGTGGCTTGTTTTTCTGGAATTTGAATAGCTCTTGATCCAATATCAAAGCCGAGCTTAGGCAATGCTATTTTAAGCTCTTTAGGGGTAACCTTTAAACGTCTAGCTAATTCAGTTATATTCATATAGATTAATTAATTTCTAATTTTCTTGTTCTGTTTTAATTTCTTCATCCCCCTCTAATGCTTTGCCGACCATCCACACTTCTGGCCAAGCCCTATAATGACTTTTCCAAATCTCTTTACGGACAATGCCATTAGGAAAAGTAATTATATTTTCGAATTTAGTGTCAGCTCCAGCATGCGCTGACTCTATCTTTCTCTTTTCTCCAGGTTCCAGCTCTATGGTTTCTATAAATCGTACTGGACCAGGCTGTGTAATGTTAAAAATTTCTGGTTTATTGTTGAATACCTGTCGCCCGTCAGAAGTTCCGTAAAATTCAAAGATTAGATCATTGTCCTCGATTTTAGATTGTAACAATAAATGATAACCAGTATCATTAATAAACCTAAAATCAGGATGAGGGCTATAAATAGTAGCATCTGTACCAGCCGGCTCATAATAAAAAACACGATAAGAGTGTGAGACTCGTTCAGTAATCGGCAAACCAGTGTTAAACGCTAAGCGAAACATGGTAGTGCCAATTTGACACAAACCTCCTCCATACTCTGGGACTGTTCTGTCTCCCTTAATAACAAGCTCTGGTAAAAATCCAGCTTCTGCACTTATTTCTCCCAACGCCTGAATTAAAGAAAATTCTTGATCTGGAGCAATAAGGATTCCATGTAAAATTTCCGAACCAACACTAATATTATGTCTACGGTTCTTTGGACTTCCATTAAAATTAGAAGAACCCTGAGCTATAAATTCTTGAATACCCAAGTTGTCCAGATTGTCAGGTAATGGAATAGGATTAATATTATCCACTTTAAGTGCTATTTCTTTGTCTTCTTTAAATAAGAGATTATGAATAATAACATTTTTACTCTCCTCTATATTTAATATCATTCCGGACTCCCCTGCCTGAAATTCAATAACCTTTTTTTTAGGACCATCTTTATCTATTTCTAAACGCGTTTCTATTGGAGTAATATCCAATTCTTGAGCAATCTCTTCTAAGTATAATTTTATTTTTTTCTGATCTAGAAACAAGTCAACCCCATATTGGACGCCTTCTTGAAAAATAAACCATTCACCAATCTGACGTGGAGAACATTCCCACCTTTTATCTTTATGTTTCAGTATATAAGGAGCTCTGTTAAAAATTTTTTGAGCTCTGGTAAAAGCTAGATACGAGTTTTCTGCGCTTATATCTGCCCGACTAACAAGAGAGTTTATGACAATTTCCGAATTATCAAAGTTTTCTAAATTTTTAGTTAAATCCTCTAAGGCTTGATTGTAGTCTAAAACAAATCCGTTTGTCTCTGAATTTAATTTGAGTTTATCATTTTCTAAAGTAATTTTTGCGTTTTGGTATGGCCTTTCTAACTTTTTAAATTTCTCTTTTAAAATTTCTCTTAATTCTTTATAGTTAATGTAAACTGGGCAATTAAAAATTTGAGGTTTTATTAAAACAATAAATTTTTGGAAAAATCTCTGCCATATATCACCAGTTCTTCCAATCAATAAAGCCTTATTCAATACTTCTTGAATCTCAAAACGAATAATTTGACGACTTAAATCTGGATCAGAGACGCCAATTAAAGATGAAGAAATCATGAACTCTAATTCGCCTAAATCAGTTTGAGCACGAAAAGAAAGCCCCCCTCTCTCTATTTTTTCCGTAGTAATTCTTAAAAGAGTCTTTGCCTCTTCTTCTCTTAAACCGCCAATATTTAAATTTTGACAATAAACATTAGGATAAATAGTGTGACTATAGATTTTTTGAAAAGCGAGACAGTAGACAATAATGATAGTTAGAATTAATAGAAATAAAAAGAAAATTCTATAATATATTTTCCTTTTTTTTTGTTTAAAACTCATCCTGAAACTTTAATATTTTTTTTGCTATTAATTTCTTCTGATTTAGGTAAAATTATTTTTAAAATTCCATTTTTAAAATTAGCTTTAACCTCGTTAGGTTTAATTGGGTAAGGTAAAATTAGAGTACGAGAAAATTTTCCCCAAAAACATTCTTGATGATAATAGCTCAAATCTCCCGCCCCTTCATTAACTCGAAATCTGTTCCCGCGAATAATAATCAAGTCCGGTTCCGTGATAATATCTATATCTTTAGCTTGCACCCCAGCAACCATCGACTCAATAATTAAACAATCATCCTCTTCATAAATATCGACTGATAACTGGCCTTGACTTTCTCTGGGCAACCAATCTTCGGTATTTTCTTTTTCTTCTCTGTAAGGTTTTTTTATTTTCTTAGCCCTAGAACTTTCTGCCTCAGTAATAATACTAACCTCTTCTCCTTCTTGATTAAGAAACTCTTGGTTTAGTCCTGATATTTTACCCCAAAAACTCATAAGATAAATTAATATAAATAAAATATTCTAATTATTATAATATTCCTACATTTTAATGATTATTTACCTTCATTGTAGCCACGCTCACGCCCCCACGAAAATGACGAGAATAAGAATAAAACTGAGAAATAGGATCGCCAGAAGAATCAAAAATATTAATTTGAGAATCTTTGTGGCTGTTGGGAGCTACAATAATTTCTACCTTATTATCTTCGTTAAAGTCAGCAGTTGCCATATTAGAACCATAATAAAAATCCTTAGGATAAGCTAAAAATTGTAAGCGTAATAGAAGTAATTTAGAATCAAAAACACGAATATATGCAGATGCTTCGGAAGCAACACTAGCCAAAATTTCATTTTGGCCATCCCCATCTACATCTCCTACGGCCACATTAACGCCCCCTAAAAAACTTTTATTAAAAGCAAAAAAATGGAATTTAATATCACCCTGCCCATTAAAAACCCGAACATGAGGTCCACCACCTGGACCAGCACCGGTAATAATCTCATCTTTCCCCTCTCCATCTACATCTCCTACTGCAATATTAACCATTCCACGAAAATCCTCGTTATAAGCAAAAAAATCAGCTTTTATTTCCCCCTTAAAATTAAAAATTTTAATATGAGAATTACCATTAGGACCTGGTGCTGTAACGATCTCATCTTCCCCATCTCCATCTACATCTCCTACTGCAACTTGAACTCCACCACGAAAATCCTCGTTATAAGCGAAAAATCCTCCCAAGGGTAACCCAGCTGAATCAAAAATCCTAATATGGGGGCCACCACCTGGACCAGCACCAGTGACGATCTCATCTTTCCCATCTCCATCTACATCTCCTACTGCAACTTGAACTCCACCACGAAAATCCTCGTTATAAGCAAAAAATCCTCCCAAGGGTAACCCAGCTGAATCAAAAATCCTAACATGGGGGCCACCACCTGGACCAGCACCAGTGACGATATAATAAGATTGATGTAATGTTCCTAATTGGCTATAAGCATAGCTAATGGTAGCATAAGCATTTACCCTCCCTTTACCTAAATGTCCTTCCATACCCGGATTAAATGCGTCAATATTGTCGGACTGGCTTAGAATAAAATCTTGGACTTGTTTCTGACTAAATAGAGGATTTACAGACCACGTTAAGGCAGCTAGACCTGAAACTATAGGAGCAGCGATTGAAGTCCCTGACCAATAACCGCCATAATACTCCTTATAATCAGTATAGTTAGGATTATAAGCTAAAGTTCCATAAATCCTAGTCCCAGGAGCAGAAATATCAACACATTTATCTCCAAAATCAGAAAAAAGCGCTTTATGGTCAGTATCATCTACGGCTGCTACACCAATAATAAAATTTTCATCATCATCTTCGTCTAGGCAAATAGGATAATTGGGATTTTCGTTGAGATTTAAAGGTTGATTTACCGTTTCATTGCCGGCAGCAGCCACTACAATTACTCCACTTCTCCAGGCCTCTTTTAATGCTTCTGCTAAGAAAAAACTCTTACTAGTGCCAACAAAGCTTAAATTTATAATCTTGGCCCCGTTATCAACCGCATAACGAACGGCGCGAATAACATGTTCCACGCTTCCAGTACCCTGGCTATTTAAAACCCTAAGGGGCATAATTTTGCTTTTCCATGCCAAGCCAACAATTCCCTTATTATTATTTCCAACCGCAGAAGCAATGCCAGCCACTAAGGTCCCATGATGTATCCCACTCTCATTATAATCTTCATCAAATTTTGGTTTAGGATTAAGAGTGTTTCTTACAAAATCCCAGCCATGTAAATCATCTACATAACCATTATTATCGTTGTCTAATCCATCCCCCCTAATCTCATATTTATTTAACCATACATTCTCTTTTAAGTCAGGATGGTCAATATCAACACCAGTATCTAAAATAGCAATAACAATATCTTGATTTCCTCCTTTAGTAAAATCCCATGCCTGAGGAGCTTTAATCTTATTCAGATACCACTGTTGATTATATAATGAATCTGTAGGAACAAAAGCAGCTTGAAAAAAATAATTGGGTTCAACATAATCCACTAAGGGGATAGAAAGAAACATTTTTTCCATTATCTTAGCAAACAAAGGATTGATTGGAATCTTATAAATCTCTTGTTTATTTTTCAACCTAATTAAAAGCTCGTTATACCCTAAATCAGAGACCTTAAAGGGAATAAACAAAAACAAAATAAGTAAAAAAATACTCAATAAAGAAATAATTAAAATCTTTCTTTTCTTAAAAAACATCATCCTTAATTTTATTCTAAAACTCAAGCGATAGGTGAGTCCCTAGTGGTCCAAAACCGTCAGTCGTTAAAGGGGATAGAAACGACGGGAAAACATCTTACATTGACATTAATTAAATTAACGTAGAAGAACCGACTTTATCTTCTTTGCCCTTAAATCTCATTAATTTTACTCCTTGAGTAGCCCGAGCCAAAATAGGAACACTGGATAAAGGTAAACGAATAGTTTGTCCAGATTGAGAAATTAACAACAAATCAGTAAAATTAGTTTTTTCAGAAATAAGTCTTGAGCCGATAATTTTCCCTGTTTTTTCATTTATTTTTGCGGTCTTAAGTCCTGATCCACCTCTGCCTTGGAGGTGGTAATTATTAATGGTTGTTGTTTTCCCAAAACCATTCTCAGTAACAATTAATAATCTAGAACCCTTTTCTTTTGATTCAGTAATAATCTCTGCGCCCACTAACAAATCATCAGCCTTTAATCTAATTCCTCGCACACCAGATGCCGTTCTACCCATAGCCCTTAAATCTTTTTCCTTAAATCTAATAGCTTTCCCTTTCTCTGAAACAAGAATTATTTCATCTTCTCCAGAAGTAGGCTTGGTCCAGCTTAAAATATCATCATTCTTTAATTTCAATGCTATCAAACCTGAACGACGGACATTTTCAAAAGCGCTAATTTCTACTTTTTTTACAATGCCCTTTTGTGTTGCAAAAAACAAATATTTATAACTTTTAAGATCTGAAAATGGCAAAACAGTTGATATTTTCTCATTTTCTTGAACTTCTAAAAAATTAACTATTGCTTTTCCTTTAGCAGTTCTTGAAGCTTGAGGAATGTCATAAGCTTTGAGCTGAAAAACTCTTCCTTTTGTTGTAAAGAGTAAAACATCAGCATGAGTGGTAGTGGTTATTAATTGCTCTACCGAATCTTCATCTTTCGTCGAAAAACCAACTACTCCTTTTCCTCCACGAGCTTGAGTTTTAAAGTCTTCAGGCGCTACTCTTTTAATATATCCTCCACGAGTAATCATTAATATCGTGGGTTCATTCGGAATTAAATCCTCTTCTCTAAACTTTTCTATTCCACGATGTACGATCTGAGTGCGTCGCTTATCTCCATGCATTTCTCTAACCTCTTTTAATTCTTTTTTGATAATATCTAAAATCATTCTTGGTTTAGCTAAAATCTCTTCCAGCTCTTTAGCAAATTTTTTCTTCTCATCCAACTCATCCTTATTTTTCTGCCTTTCTAAATGGGCTAGTTGATGAAGCCGTATCTCTAAAATAGCTTGAGCCTGGATACTAGTTAGTCTAAATTTCTTTATTAAACCCTTTTTGGCTTCTTCTTTGTTTTCAGATCCTTTAATTAACTCAATGACTTGATTAATGTTATCAATAGCTATTTGTAAGCCCTCTAAAATATGAATTCTCTCTTTTGTCTTATCTAAATTATATTGTGTGCGTCTTTTAACAACGATTTGCCTATGCTTAATATATTCAGCCAAAATTCTTTTCAATCCCAAAAGTTTTGGTTGAACCCCATCAATTAGACAAACCATATTAACGTGAAAAGTCTGTTGGCAATCTGTTAGTTTAAAAAGGCTATTCAATATTTTTTGTGGAAATGCTCCTCTCTTCAATTCAATAACAATACGAATCCCATTCCTATCTGACTCGTCTCGAATATCTTTAATGTTTTGTAATCTTTTAGACTTAACCAGCTCCGCCATTTTTTTCAAAAGAGTAGACTTATTGACCTGATAAGGTATTTCATTAATAATAATCTGAAAAAATCCTAATTTCTCCTCAATAATTTCTGTTTTAGCTCGCATAACAATCGAACCCTTACCTGAAGTATAAACCTGCTTAATTTGATTATCATCAAAAATAAGTCCACCTGTTGGAAAATCAGGGCCCTTGATGTATTGTAGTAATTCCTCAATATCACAATCTGGATTATCTATCTTATGAATTATTGCATCGCAAACCTCGATTAAATTGTGAGGTGGGATATTAGTAGCCATACCGACAGCAATACCCATTGAACCATTAAGAAGTAAATTTGGGATCTTGGACGGCAAAACTGACGGCTCTTTTGTCGTACCATCATAATTAGGAATAAAACTAACAGTATCTTGGTCAATATCAACCAACATTTCTGAAGAAATCTTAGCCATTCTGCTTTCTGTATATCTGTGAGCGGCAGCTTTATCTCCGTCGACACTTCCAAAGTTCCCTTGTCCTTCCACTAACGGATAACGCAAGGAAAAATCTTGTGCCAACCTGACCATAGAATCATAGATTGCTTGATCTCCATGCGGATGAAAACTTCCTAGCACACGACCAACAACTGTAGCTGACTTTCTATACTTAGCACTATTTTTTAACCCCATTTCATGCATAGCATAGAGAATGCGACGATGGACTGGCTTTAACCCGTCTCGTACATCAGGCAATGCTCGAGCAACAATAACACTCATAGCATAATCTATATATGAAGATTTGACCTCTTCCTCTAAACTTACAGGCTCTATACCTGCTTCTTTGTTATCTTCTTCTTTAATCTCTTTGTCTTTTTTTTCTTCCTTCATTTTTTATTTTTTAATTATTTTCCAAAATTACAATCCTGGTTTCTACTTGCCCTAATAAATCTTTCTTTTTTATAGACAATTTAGGTAAAGTTTCATTAACTTTACCTCCCATTTCTTTTAAAAATTTTTCTAGAGAATCTAATTTAGTATTAATACCATGGATATCATAGCAACAAGGAATAACAATCTGCGGTTCAATAGAATTAACCAATTCTACTGCTTTTTCAGCACTAAGAGTATCTTCACCACCTATTGGAATAAATAAAACGTCAACTCCATCTAATCTATCTAATTCCTCTCCAGAGGGCAAAAATTCGAGCTGCCCCAACACTCCATATCTAATATCATTCATAGTAACTTGATAAACAACCGATTTTATTTGACCATCTTTCTTGATCGGAACTCCATAAACAAAAATTTTATTCACCTCATATTCTCCTGGACCGTTAATTAAAAAACCATTGTCCTTTTCTAAAACTTTTTTATCTATAGAATCTCCCATGTCAGTTAAAACAAAGATATTCGCCTTAAAATTGGGGCCCTTGAGTCCCACCTTACGCGGATCAGATGGGTTAATCAATACAGTTCGCTCATTATTTTGCAGTTTAAAACATGACTGCCCATACCAAGTTATATACATAAATTAATTGTTAATTGTTAATAAAACATCAGTCGTTGAAAAAGAATTTTCAAGATCATGTTTTGGTTGGTAAAATGTTGTTTTTGGTCCCAACGTTTATAATATGCTCCAACGATTTTTATCTTCCCTTGTCATACAATAACTTCACTTCTGCAGGAGATAACACCCTATCGTAAATTTTGACATTAGAAATATCTCCATCCCAATATAATGACGATGTGTACCTTCTTCCTATTTTAATATTAGTGCTATCACTATCTATGCCTCCTGTCTTATTTACAGTACCAATTAAAGAACCATCCTGATAAAATTTATTGTCACCTCCTCTTGCATCTTTTGCCCATGCTATGAAGGTCCATTCGCCAATGATTAATGATCCACCAGTATAAAGATGAGAATAGTAAACACCTCCTTGTTTTGAATTGAGATGTAAGGCATTTGAACCAGTTGTTCCAAACTCCCATGAAACAGCATAATTTTTCGATACTACAACATGCTCCCCAGAAATACTATTAGATTTAACCCACGCCGTAACAGTGATACTGCTTGGACTGTCAGTACATTCTGTATTAACATAATCATCCCCGTCAAAATTAGTATAATTATCCCCAACAGTAGCCCCATAAATCGTCCCATGATTCCCATAGGGCGTAGAATCCGCAGTATCAATAGGTTTTAAACTAAAATTATCTAACAAAAATTCTCCTTGGCTAGCATTTTGACCTGTTCTAATGTAAATGTTAGGAGTGCTTGCAGTAGCTTCAAATATTGCAGAATAATACTTCCATTCGCTTGTTGATATGCTGGAAAAGAAATAATCCCCGCTTATACGTGTTGCTCCAGATGAGCTGAAATATGGTATCGTCGGACAATCTATATTCTTAGCCCAAACAGATACCCGATATAATGACCCAATTGTTCGCCCACTAGGCGGGTCCCAAAAAGCTATTGGATTAATTGTAGAATTTTTAATCCTAATAGATTTTGCACCGAAAAGATAATCTGATATTTCTGAGTTCATACTGCCATCAGTTTTTGAATCAAATGCCCAACTGGATATTCCGTTCTCCATGTCCCAATTCGCGTGTAGCTCACTCCCTACCTTCTCATTCTTACTTTTCAAATCCCATTGACCAATAAGCCCCTTGTTTAATTTGGTAGTTGATATCCCAACTGAACTTCCGCCCCTGCCTTTGGCATATAAAAAACCTATTTCGCCTTTCGCATCTTGACCAACAGACACTCCTCCGTCAGATAAAGTGCGGTTGTAAACGCGAACATCCGAAATTTGCCCACTAAACTTTCGATAATCATCTGTTACTCCACCTATGTTATTAATTGTAAGACTATCTGCTCCATCAGTGTGAACTGTTTGCATAAAAACTCCATCCTTATAAATAGAAGCATCATTTCCATCTCTTGAGACAATAACATGAACCCATTCGTTTAAATTAAAATGCACTGAAGAAAAAATAAAATATTGACCATTTGTATCTGTTTCAATTCTTATATAATCATTCATTAATTGTATTCTTCTTGACGTATCGCTTGAACACAATATATCTCTTTCTCCCACTAAATTATTAGGCTTCATCCAAAAAGAATAGGTTGCTGTTGACAAAGATATATTTAAAAATTCCATTTTATCATCGCTTCCGTCAAAACCACCTGCTTCGCCAATTATATCCGCTCCATAATTTGTCCCATGATTATTATTCCCAGAAATATCCTTAAAACCTGTTTTATTAGACAACGGCATATTCAAAACCGCCCCAACTACATCAGCGCCATGATACAGCTCCAAAACTTCATCCACGGAAAGGGCCCTATTATAAATCAGTACATCGGCAATGTTGCCAGAAAAATATCCAGCTGTAGTTTCTCCATTACAAAAAACACCCACACAAACCTCTTCCTCACTATTTGCAATTGCGCCACTCTGAGGGTCACTATCTTCTTCTACTCCATTAATATAAAGTTTTTGTGTAGTTCCATTATAAACACCAACTAAATGATGCCAATTTCCATCGTTTATTAAACTGCTAGAAGAAGAAACTTGAGACCCCGACACATATGTATGAAAATCTATTTTGCCAGAAACAGAAGTGTTTGTTCTTAATGAATAAGAAATTGTACCTGTATACCATTTTGCCAAAATAGCCCTATTAGTTTCGGTGGTTGTAGTCTTGACCCAAGCAGCAACAGTCAGTGTATTCATTGACTCCAAACTTGGTTTATCCCCCAAATCCACATAATCACTACTCCCATTAAAACTCGCACCATGATTACGAATTTCCACCCCATAAATCGTCCCATCATTTCCATAAGGAGTTATGTCAGCAGTTACTGTAGAGCTTTTACTACTCTCTGGCCTTAACGGCCAATGTCCAACCAGCCCCTTACTCGCGCTCCCTACACTAAATTTCGGTTTATATGTCTCATAAAGTTTTTTAATTTCCTCTCCTGATAACACCCGATTATAGATACGCACATCCTGGATTTTACCCTGCACTCCAGTCCCTATATTTAATAAACTATTTATCCCTGAGGGAGTAGATGTTTTATTGGGTCCGGTAGAAGAAACATCTACATTATTCACATAAATTTCCCTTAAGCCAGTGGTATTCTCGAATACAAATACTACATGTTTCCATCCAGCATTTTGTAAATTATAATTACCATAATCATAATAATCATTATCGCCACTATTAAGATATAATAATAACTTATTTGTCGTGTAATAATGTAAAGAGATGCCACGATTAAGCCCACTAATCAAATATTGACTATCTCCGATATTGATATTTATCCAAGCCGATATTGACCAAACCTGAAATAAATTCTCTTGATTTAATGGTTCCGAAATTTGAATATAATTACTGCCATCAAAACTCATCGCCCCATTGGCTTGCCCATATCTATCTGTTGTCAAAGAAGCCCCACTGTTTGTTCCATGATTTCCATAACCACTAATATCATCCACCCTATTGGTTGTAGAATTCAAATGCGCGCCATCCAAAGGCCAATGACCGACTAAACCTTTATTTAAGTCGCCAGTTGAAAAACTACCAATCACTCCCGCAACTGCAAGGCCCGCAACAAAAAGTAAAACAATTGAAATGCCCAACACTACAAATTTTTTTCTTCTATTTATTGATTTGATCCTTTTCGCCCTCTTCCTCGCGCTATTAAAAAAATTTCCAAATAGAAAAAAACATCTCCGATCGAGCCGGCCCCTAATCTTCTTTTGACTAAACAAGTATTTAAAGATTAGAATTCTTCTTATAAGGCCCAAAAACCACTCCTTCTTCCTATTAAAGACTTCCATAAACCCTTCCATAATTTTCATATCTTATTTTAAAAAATTTCTATAACCAACCCGTCGGGTTGGTTTTTTTTAATGCCGGGCTTATACCTCAATATAATAACACAAATTGCAAATAAAACAACAACTTTATTTCTTATAACCAACCCGACGGGTTGGTTTTTCTCTCTTATGTGTTAAAAAAGAATTAATTTCTTCAATCTGAGAAGAATGATAAGCTAAGGCCTCACGAGCAAACTCTTTATATTCATTTAAATCTTTAAAGGTTTTTTCTAATTTATCTTTAGTAAGAATATGTAAACATCTCCTACCAAAACTTTCCCCCAAACTACTAAACACATATTCTAGAACAAAATCAAATGCTTTGTCGAAATTTTTTACTGCATTTTTAACACCACCAGGATATAATTCAAAAGGATTAAAAACTTGTATATATGTATCTACATATTGAAAATATTTTTCGTCTTTTATAATTTTGAATTGATAGGGGCCTTGAAATAATCGTCCTGATTGATTCTTTTTAGTATTGATATATTTTGTAAAACTGTCGCTAATCCGAGACATAAATTTACTAATTCCATGTTCTCTAATTTCCTCCAAAAGCAAATGAAAATGGTTGGGCATTAAACAGTAAGCTAAAATTTTAACCAAAGGACGAGAAGGTGGCCAATTTTCAGGACGTTCAAATTGATTACATTTCCCAGAGTCTATACATATTTTTACAGAACGCAAAATATTGCCTGAAGAATATTCGTCATTGAAATAACGTAAAGTTTTCAAAAAACGCCATTTGTCTGTTTCATCAAAAACAATGGGCATTTCACGACTACCCCTATTATAAACATGAACGAAATTTCCTATTATTGATGTTTCCTTCTTCATCTTTTTTCTTAATCCTTGATTTCCTATAACCAACCCGACGGGTTGGTTTTTAGGTTGGTTTTTATAGGGTTAATTTTTATATTAATCGGTCTTTACCAACAATTACTTTTAGTTTTTCTTTAGCTATTTCTATTAATGCTGGAGCCTTAATAATATTTTTTTGATCCACCTTAATTAATACCTCATTTTTGGGATTTTTAGGATCAATACTTAATCTTTTAACAAAAAACAAGCTATCCCTTTTTTCCTTTTGGTTAAAAAAGAATAACTTTTGTTGAGGCGTACCCATCAAAACCTCTAAATAATTATCTTTAGGATTACCGACCATTTTTTCTTCCGAGGAACTACTAATTCTCTCTCGGAAACATAAAAAGTCTAAATTAATAACTTTAACTAATTTAATTCTTTTAGGAATGATTTGATATTTCTCGTCGGCCAAAATAAGACTTTGTCGAGGTTCAAATTCAATAGAAGAAAAAAAATATTGATCATTAATCTTGCCTAAATTAACATGTTCTGTACGACGGGCAGAAATAACATCACAAGCATATTCGCCAACAGGTAACCCTAGAATTTCAGCCAACAAAGATTTATTTTCCGTGGGAATAAAACCAACAACGGCTTCAGTTCCAACTAAAGGTAAAACTGCTTCACAAAAAGTTTTGTCGCTACCTATTACTACAATTGTTGACGAACTTTCTTGTTCTATTATCTTGTTAGTTATCTCACTAGCACTTTTTAAAATAGAAAGTTTATGTTTACGTCCAGCAACGTCTAAACTAGCCAACCTGGTTTCAATCTTAGAAAGCATTTTGGAATATTTTTTTTTGACTAAAAAGGAATCGTAAATATAAAAATACATAAAATAAAACATTAGAACATTGGAGTATCAAAATGTGACACCAAAGCTTAAATATCAAAGACTAAATAAAATCCAAAATTCTACCCCTAAATACTCAACGTTCTAATCAACTAAATTTTCTTCCTCTTCTTTCTGTTTCTTTTCTTTATTAGAAATTTTGGCATCACCACCAACCTTACATTTACCATGAAGAATTGCACCTTCCTCAATTGATAGATATTGACAGTTAATATCTCCTAACAATTTAGCGGTTGAATTGAGTTCTATTTTTTCCTCTACACTTAAATTACCCTTTACTTGACCTGCAATAATCGCATTTTTAGATTTAATATTAGCCTCAATAATGCCGCCATCCATTAGATAAACATCACTTTGAGTCTCCATAGAACCAACAAGTTCGCCCTTGATAATAACATTGCCAATAGCATTGAAAGTGCCCTCAACCTTTACGCCCATACCAATTGTCGTTTCTGCTTCTTCCGGTTTAATTTTTAAATCTTTTCCAAACATAAACAATAAAATTATTTATAATTTATTAACATAATTTATATTTTACACAACATAATTAGATTAGTCAATTAATCCCACGTCATAATAGTAAAGCATCTTCTGTGCGAATTACTATTTTAAATATTTAACTCACTATAATACAAACAAACTACATCTTTAATGGGTATGAAAGTAAATATTATTCAACTTGGTGTGGGAATTAACTTGACTAAAGTGCTTAAATAATTAAAATAAGAATATGGAAATAAAAGAAAAAAATATTAAAAATTTTTTAAGACATGACTTAAAAAAAATAGCAACCCTTGGCATAATTATGTTAGTTATCTTGGCTGCAAGTAGCTTGATAGAGAAACAGACCAATTTCCTTAGTAAAATAAGTGAACTCTTGCTATAAAAAATAAGTCACGATAACCTTCTCTTTAGCTTAATTTATAATTGAGTTTCGAAAAAACAGATATCAATATTAAAACGTCTATTTGTATGTCAAAGTTTTAATATAAATAAGAATAAAGTTGTGCCCCCGTAGTTCAACGGATAGAACAAGAGATTCCTAATTTCTAGACACAGGTTCAACTCCTGTCGGGGGTATATTTTCATATATTGATTAAAATATATTATGACAAAATATGATCTTATTATTATTGGGGCTGGACCCGCAGCATACACCGCCTCTATTTACGCATCTAGATACAAATTACGACACATTGTGGTCGGAGAAAAATTAGGGGGGCTAGCCATAGAGACAGACAAAATTTGTAATTTTCCGTCTGAGGAAGAAATTTCCGGCATAAATTTAATAAAAAAGATGGAAAAACAGGTTAAAAACCTAAAAATTAATATTTTAAATAGCAAAATTATTGATATTAAAGAGACAGAAGATGGATTTTACTCCACAACCGAAAATGAAGAAAAAATAAACAGCAAAACCGTACTTCTGGCCACTGGAACCAAATCCCGTAAACTAGAAATCAACGATGAGAATAAATTTATTGGTCGTGGAATATCTTATTGTGCAACTTGCGATGCTTTATTTTATCAAAATAAAAATGTAGCTGTGATTGGTGGTTCAGATAGCGCTCAAGTAGCGTCTCTCTACTTGTCTAAAATAGCAAAAAGGGTATATCAAATATATCGCAAAGACAAACTTCGCGGAGATCCTACTTGGATTGAACAAATAAAAAAGAATAAAAAAATAGATGTTATCTATAACAATAATGTACAAAAACTAATGGGAGACAAAACTTTAGATGGAATTATCCTAGAAAGACCTTATCAGGGGAATAAATCTTTAGAAATTGACGGCTTGTTTGTAAAGATAGGGTCTACACCTAACGGATTATTGCCCAATAAATTAAAATTAGATCAAGATAAACAGGGATATATTAATGTTGATAATAGTCAGCAGACAAGCCTACGTAGAGTTTGGGCAGCTGGTGACGTCACCACTGCGTCAAATAAATTTAAGCAGATTATCACTGCCTGTAGTGAAGGAGCTATTGCTGCTGAAAGTATATTTAACTTTATACAAAAAAATCAATAGATTACTCTATTTCCACTTCTATTTTTTTATCTAAATCTTTGTCTCCATATTCTACAATAATTTTTTTGCCATTAGTGGCATCAGAATAACGAACTGTCAAACGAGCTGCTTCTTGTATGTTTTTTTTTGTTTTATCGCCAATCAAAAGTGTAATAGGACTAGGAAAATCGGAACAAGTAAAGAAATAATCATTTGGCAATTTTAAGTTTAATAATTCTTTATTCTCTTCTTGATTTCGACCCACTATTATTCTAGCTTTTTTAAACACGAAATAGCGTCCTAATTTTAACAGTGACACTTCTTGAAGTGTTATTTTCTTTTTGTAGCTCCAAAGATCTTTCAATCTTTCGGCATATTTTTTTTCAGTCAAAAGACAACCACCAGCTGGAGCAGTATAAGCTGTAATCTTGTATTTCTTGGCTAAGGATAATTGTTCTTTTCTTGAACGACCACTAATACTCAATAATTTTTCTCTATCTACCCATCCTTCTCTTTCTGGTTTTGTTATATCGAGCAATCTAGCAGATAAAGGGCGTAGAAGTAAATCGTTTAGACCAGAATCCCTAGCTACTAATTCTTGAGAATGACGATGTTGAGACATGGGCCGTTGACCTAAAACTTCTCCACTAAAAATAAAATGAGCCTTATTTTCTTCCATGAAGACTTTTGCTTTTTTGAGCATAAATATACGACAATCAATGCAAGGATTGAGGGCCGAACCATAACCATATTTAGGATTTCTTACCATTCTCAAATAATCTTCCTTTTGTTTTATTATATGCAATGGGATTCCCAGTTGATCAGCACCTGCTTTAGCGGTTAGATTACCTTTATTAGAACAAAATGGTGTGCTAAATGTCAATGCTATTACATCTATTTTCTGGTCAACTATTAATTTTGCTGCCAGAATTGAATCTAATCCCCCTGAAAGAAGTGCAACTGCTTTTATATTTTTCCCTGAAATCATAATTTTATTAATTAATTCTAATGTTAATACAAACAGTATAACAGAAATAATAAGTATTTACTAAAACTAAATATTAATGTAAAATAAGAATATTATTATTCTATTTTTTATATATGTTAGATTTAAAATTCATTCTTCAAAATCATAAATTAATGGACGAAAACTGTAAAAAACGTAATCTACGAGTTAATCTTGATTTAGTGAAAGAATTAGCAGAGAAAAGGTCATTGGTACTACAACTAACTGAAAAATTAAGAGCGGAAATTAATCAGATTAGCAAACAAATTGGGGAAAAAGGAAAAAATAAAGAATTAATACTAAAAGCGCAAAAATTGAAAGAAGAGCTCAGAATAGAAGAAGAAGACAACAAAGGAATCAACGAAAAATTAAAAAAAGAACTATATAAAATGCCTAATTTGATCCATCCTGAAACGCCTATTGGAAAAATTGATAAAGATAACAAAGAAATAGAGAAAATAGGGGAGATTCATAATTTTAAATTTAAACCCAAAGATCACGTAGAAATAGGAGAAAATCTAGACATTATTGATTTTAAGGCAGGGGCTAAAACAACTGGAAGCAAATTTTATTTCCTTAAAAACGAAGGTTTGTTATTGAATATAGCGCTTAACCAATATGCGTTAGAAATTCTTAAAGAAGAAGGGTTTGATATTCTTCTTACTCCTGACTTAGCTAAAATTGAACTTATAGAAAAATTAGGATATACTCCTCGAGGACCAGAGACTCAAATATATAAGATAGAAAATAATAATATAGGTCTTATTGGAACCGCTGAAATAACTCTAGGAGGATATTTAAGTGATAAAATTTTATCACCAAAAGAACTGCCAATAAAACTAGCGGGTTTATCTCATTGTTTTAGGACCGAGGCTGGAGCCTATGGAAAGGTATCAAAAGGGCTCTATAGGGTTCATCAATTCGATAAAACAGAAATGTTTATATTCTGCTTGCCAGAGCAATCAGATAAAATGTTAAAATATTTAGTAAATATTGAAAAAAAATTATTCCGAGGGTTAGAAATACCTTTAAGAGTTGTTGATTGTTGTTCTGGGGATTTAGGTGCGCCAGCTTATAGAAAATTTGATATAGAAGCATGGATGCCAGGAGAGAAAAAATGGGGAGAAATAACTAGTGCCTCAAATTGTACTGATTTTCAATCTCGCAGACTAAATATTAGATTTAAAGACAAATATAATAAGCTTAATTTCGTCCATACTTTAAACGCTACAGCTATAGCGACTAGTCGTGCTATTATTTCTATATTAGAAAATTTTCAACAAGAAGATGGATCCGTTCTAGTTCCAAAACCTTTACAAAAATGGATGGGAACAAAAAAGATAGTAGCTACCAAAAAATAAAAGAAAAAAACAAATGTTTAAAAAATGACCAAAATTGGTCATTTTTTTACATAATATCAAAAGGTTATCCGCTTCTTTATGTTTATTCTATGCACCAAATATGCTATTATGTTATACTGTATAACATAATGTTCCTTGAGGAACATATATTACTTAATCTATAATTTATGCCCATAATTCCAAAAATTTCAAACACTAGAAAAACTCTCTTTGAATTTTATAGCTGGGCTAATTGCTGACGAAGATTATTTTGGTTTAGTCAATTATAACACAGCAAAACAAAAAAGTGTTTGTCCTTCAATTTTAAATGCATTATGACAACAGAACCTTAGTTTTTTGCCGTCAAAAATACCTTAGGGCTTAAAGGATCTGTTTATGAATATAATTTACCATGATAAAAAATCCTTTACTATGGAAGCTCTGTGCTAAACCCTTGGTCCACCCGAAAAGAAGTTATTAAAAAAATTATTATTCCCTCTTTTAACTGTCGCTTATATGGTTTAAAGGAGAAACAATTTAACGAATGGAAAAAGAAGTTTTTTGAACAAAAAAAATGGAAAAATTGTGAGAACTTTTTTGGTTTAGTGATATTAACGACAGTCAATCAATGATTATTAATTGTTAAGAGGTTCTTGTTTTTTTGGTTATTTTAATACATATCTTATGTTTGACCAACATATTACGACACATAGTCAAGAACAACAATAAAACAATATTATAAATACAAATTAGCCCTTGTTTGAGAGCTAATTAAGTGTCGTCATATCTATACCTAATTACATATTTAATAATTTATCAAATATTTACGATAAAACACTTCTATAAATTTCTAATGTTTCTTGAGCACATTTCCTCCATGAAAACTTTTTCACCCTCTTATAGCCTTTTTTAATTAGTTTTTCTCTTAATTCTTTATTGTCTAATAATTCTAGAACTGCTTTAACTATTTCCTCTATATTTTGAGGATTAAAATACAAGGCCGCGTCACCATATATTTCAGTTAAACAAGAACTATCGGAAGAAACAACTGGCAATCCATTCTCCATAGCCTCTAGTCCTGGTAAACCGAATCCTTCTAAAAAGGAAGGGAAAACGTAAATTGAAGCATTTTGATAAAGCCATTTCAACTCTTCGTCTAATACCTTTCCTGTAAAAACAACATTTTTTTCTATCTTTAGTTCCTTACACAAAATATAGAAAGACTTGTAAAAATTATCTATTT
>Ga0307992_1000800_pt1 | contig 19443 bp, 19 predicted proteins | sample EllFjometagen133_FD_203162 | JGI IMG/M metagenome (GOLD analysis project Ga0307992, IMG submission 203162) | Marine microbial communities from Ellis Fjord, Antarctic Ocean - #133 | ecosystem: Environmental > Aquatic > Marine > Unclassified | place: Southern Ocean | collected 2014-10-08
TATTAGAAGTATCTTGAACCATCATGGCGGTAGGGGTTTCAGGAGTAGTAGTATAACTGATAACAGAAGTGTTTTCGTAAGCGTCTTGGAATTGAACACAAACTGTTGCAGGGTCTTCGTCCTCTAAATCTATAGTAGGAGTAGAGTCATAGATAATGTAAGATTCTAAATCTATATTAGTAGCACATTCAGTATTATCTTCTCCGGTAGCAGTTCTTTGATAGAGAGTAGAGTTATCGCTAGCTGAAAGAGTTAGGTCAGCTGGATCTTCGGAAGCATCTACTAAGATAGGTTCTGCTCCTAGAGCAGGATTAGTGGTGTCTAAAGTAAATTCACTGGTTTCAGTGCTAGCGGTGTTATTAGCCGCTTCTTTATCATCAATAGTTACTCGGACTTTAAAGTCAGTCATATATTCATCATCAAAGTCTGTTTTAGCATCCCAGACAATTACATCTCCTTCAGGAGAGTCATCTCCATAAATAGTCCAATCTTCTTCTGCTACATCTTTATTGTCAGTAGCTCCACTAGTGATAGTAGTACATTCTTGCCAATCAGCTCCGTCCCAGTAATCAAAAGAAGGTTCTACTTGTCCGGGGAGAGCGGCTCCTGCATCATCAGTATCAGGATCTCTGGCATCGTATTGAATAGAAACTGTTCCATCGGAGTTTTGGACGGCAGTGACATTTTGGAGTTCGGGAGGAGCGTTTACTACGTAGGTAGTAGTGACTGAAGTTAAAGTAGGAGTATGGGCTCCAGTTTCACTTACTAGGTAGGCTTTGTATTGGAGATATTGATCGTCTCCGCCGGATCTTAGAGCTTCAGGGATAAGGGAGTCACCCAGGCAAGAAACAGTGTCTCCATCTTTGGTACAACCAATGGTATCATGATCGAAGTAATCAGAGTCTGTTCCGCTTGGTCCCATCCAACCTGACCAAGTTATATTATCAGCAGAAGTTTGGAGTTGGAATTTGATGTTAGTGTTAGTAGCTAGAGTTTCTTCCCATTGTATACCTCCGAGAATATTGGCTGAGTCGGTGGAGTTGTAGGGGGAGGAGGTGAGGTGTATTCCTTCTGGAATAGATGGTGTTCCCTCTATAGCGAATGTTGATGGAGAGTTTTGGTTGTTGTATTCGGTGGAAATTTGAGTACTAGCATATATATTAGAAAATACTCTATCTTCATCAATTTGACCTTTGAAATAGCCTACACTTCCAGAAAGCGCATCTAATTCTCCTCCTCCAATTTTTAGATCAGCGGTGATGTTATTAAAAGATGGGAAAGTTCCATCCCAATCACAACCAGCTTGGGCAGAGCAAGTTCCAACTGAACCGAAAGATGAGCAAGCGGTAGCGGTGCCGGAACAGAAATCTTTTCGACATCTACAATTTGTCCAAATTGTCTTATGTCCACCGCAAAGAAGATCTGATATACTTACCATTTCAGTAGCACAAGTATTACCAGGTGGAACAACACACAAACCTAAAAAATCCACATAGTTGACTCCATCAGTAGCACTAGAATCTATTCCGACAGAAACGCAACTTTCTCCGTAATTTGAACAATATTGACTGCAAGTTAAGCCGGTTGCTGAATTTAATCTAACATTATATGTCGTTCCCCAACCACACCCACTCTGTCCTCCACAACTACCAGAAGTTCCAAAAGTACTGCAAGCAATAGGCGTTCCCGAACAAGTATTCTCTGTAAAAGTAAAAGTTTCAGAATTGTCTAAAGTATCATCTATATATATCTCAGCACTTTCATCTAAAAGTTTTACTGTGACGTAATACCACTCTCCTGCCGTCCAAGATGTTTGAGTAGATGAGATACTGGCAGTGTAATATGGATCTTCTAGATGAAATTTTAGTGAACCGGTAGAGTCATCTAGGAAGATAGCAAAGTTATTAGTAGCGTCTTGATATTTAGAATAGATTGGTTGGGGAGCAATGGCACTAGAATTAAATGTTTCAGCTGGTTTTAGCCAGAAACTGAAAGTTGAATTAGAATCTCCTAGATCAAAAGAAGTGGAGTCAGTTATTATTACAGAATCTTCCGTTCCATCAAAATCAAATGATCCTCCTACTTGTCCAGCTACTTGATCGTCTGTGTTCATATTAGAAGTAGTTCCGTTGTTATCATTAGAAGTTGAATCAATAATATCTCCTGATCCTCCGTCTATGTCTGTTTCTTCTAGATGTTGAACTAGTTTGTAATTTGAATCCCAAACATTTTCACTGCCGTAGGTTGCGTCAACTGCGTAGCAACTTGCGCTTGGATTATTATACCAAGCATAAATTGTAGTTGCAGTTGTTGAAGAAAGATCTGTCTTTACCCAAATCTCTGCTTCTCCGTTGGCAGGATCGTTGTCTGTGGTGAAATTAACTATTTCAAAAGGAATTTCTGTTTCTCCTGCTTCGTCTGATGAAAATCTTAAATCACAACCAGTAGAAAGAGCTGGATAATTTCCGTCAGCATCAAAAAGTTCATTGTCAGTTTGAGGAAAGTTTTCTTCAGTAAGAAGCATTGGAAAATCTGTAAAATCAGCATCAATTTGAGCTGGGACTATTTCTATAGCTACTCGTCTTCCCCAAACAGTTGGATACCCCACATAATTTATCGAAATATCAGTCACTGTTGCGGTTGCATCTGGTACTCCAGTTTCGCTAGTTGATTCTAGTTCTACTTTGTATTGAACATATCGATTGCCATTTAAAGCAGTAATGTCTGCTTCATCGGCATACTCTGTCCAATCCATTGTCCAATCATCTGGATCAGTAAGAGTGTCTCCTGCTCGGAGATAAACTGTGGCTGTAGTAGTAGAGGTTATTCCTGTAGCGGTATAATCTAGAGTTGTGAATGTTCTAGTGTCTGTTAAATCTAGGACTTCTGAAGTTTGGGTGCCAGAAATAGAGTAATATATTGAGCCATCCGAACCATCTGTTGCAGTATAGCCCTCTCCTCCAACAACAGTTATCATTAAATCATCCATTCCTTTATCTCCATAAATTACAATCCTTCCTCCCCCCCCCTCCTCCTCCATCTATTAATGTGCCCTGTCGACCATCACCTGCATCAGCTGTCACTGAACCTGTTCCTGTTATAGTCTCAGATTGAATTAAAACTGATCCTCCTGAACCACCGCCACCACCACCCCAGTTATTTGATCCAGAACCGACTGCACCATCTGACCCATCCGCATTTATATCACCACTTAAACTAAATAAACCTATAACTTCTATTATCAATAACCCTCCTCCGGCTCCTCCGGCTCCTCCCCGTGCACTGATACCGGCTCCTCCGGCGCCACCTCCAGAGCCAATAGCCACTGGGTTAATATTTGAATTATATATAATTCCAGCACTTCCCCCGTTCCAATCACCTTGCCCATGCTGACCCGCTCCACCACTACCGCCATGACCAGCTCCGCCACCGCCACCGCCATCTTGCCCTATACTTCCTCCTTCACCACCACCTCCAGCACCAGTTCCTGATCCAGGGTTACCACTCTTTGCAAGTCCTCCGTTTGCCCCCTCTGTATATCCTTTTCCGCTCACATCAATGCTTCCCCCACTAGCAATACTCACATCTACTCCAACATCCAATCTGACTGCATGAGCCTGAGCAGTTGTGTTAGCCGTGTGAGTTATAGTTCCGTTAGCTCCAATATCTAAATCATTGGTTATTATTAATTCATTAGTAAAACCATTTGAGAATGTCAGAGTGGAAACAGCTGATGCTCCGATGTTTAGAGAGCTAATAGTAATTGAGGCTGAAGAAAGATTTATAGTTGGTTGATTAGCCGAAGCTACATTGATAACTACATCATCAGTTGTTTGAGGAGTAGTGCTATTACAACCTGACCAATTTCCAGCTGTTGCCCAATCTGTGTCTGTTGTTCCAGTCCAAGTACATGTATAGGCTTTTGCTTGGTTGATATTCAAAAACAAAAAACACAACAAAACAGTAAAAACTGTTAGTGTTAGGTTTATTGATTTTTGTTTTGAGTTTTGTTTCAACACTTTTTGTTTATTATTATTTCACAATCTATCATATAATAAAATCCAAATAATTTTCCTTATTCACCACCTCAAAACTGGCATTATCATAAGTTTCTAGCCAATCCTTAGGCGGTTTTATTTTTTTATTGTTATATTTAAATTCATATCCAAATAATTTTCCATCTCGATCTTCGATTAAATCAATTTCTTTACCTTCCCAAGTCCGCCAAAAATAAATATTAGTCTCATTAAAATTATTACTATTTTTCTTGATCCTTTCACTGATTAGGAAATTTTCCCAAAGCGCTCCAATATCTTGTCTCAAATCCAAAGAATTAAAATTATCTATCAAAGCATTTCTTATCCCCGTATCATAAAAATATATTTTTCGTAGTTTTTTTAATTCATTTCTTAAATTTCGGCTAAAAGGACTAAGTCTGAAAATAATAAAGGCTTTTTCTAAAATCCGCACATAATTAGCTACCGTATTTTTATCTACACCCACCAAACTTGATAATTCGTTATATGAAACTTCATTACCAATTTGCAAAGCCAACGCTTGTAAAAGTTTTTCTAAAATTTCCGGATTTTTAATATTTTGATATTGCAAAATATCTTTGTAAACATAACTATTAGCTAAACTTTTTAAATCACCTTTCACTTCCTGACCGTCTCTCAAAATATCTGGATACATTCCAAAAATAATTCTTCTTTCCAATAAACGGTTTATTTCTATTTTTGAATAATCCAAACTTAATTCTTCGATTGAGACCGGATAAAGATGAAATTCTATCTTTCTGCCAGTTAATGGCTCTGAAATTTCATTAGAAAGCTCAAAAGAAGAAGATCCAGTTGCCAAAACTTGTATCTGGGGGAAATTATCAACTAAAAGTTTTAAGGTCAATCCAATATTTCTCACTCTTTGTGCTTCATCCAAAACAACTAATTTTTTATCTCCCAAAAATGCTTTTAACTGGGTAGATGTTTTGTCAGTCAAAGCTTGACGAACATCAATCTCGTCACAATTTAAATAAGTTGATTTTTCAGAATATTTTTCTAGAATCTCTTTCACTAACGTAGTCTTTCCTACTTGCCTGGCACCATAAACAATAACAACTTTCCCTTTAAATAAAGCTTTTTCTAAATTTTCTTGAATTTTTCTCTTTATTATCATTTCTCTATTATTCTTATTTAGGTGAATTAACTAACCTAATTATACATAATTTAAGTTATCTTGTCAACAATTTAGCTAAATTCCTGCATTACAATACATAAATTTAACTGAAAGAGTTTGCTCGTTTTTTCAATTCAATCCTGCAAATATCCTTAATTTAAAAAATACAAAATTTAATCTAAGGCAAATCCAACTTTATCTCATCATCAGTAATTAATACTCCAGTACTAGTTCCATTAGTAAATTCAGTAGTTTCATCATGAGTTAAAGTTTGAGTAGTTTCAGATATACTTACTTGTCCTGAAGTTGTGAAATCTAAATTAGAATCAGCTGATTGGTATTCATCCCAGGTTCCTTTAGAAGCTTGTTCAGCGGTATGAGTATGAGTGTTAGCTGTTACTCCTCCATCCCAGTCAGTTTGAAGCCATTCATAGGTAGCTGCTTGGGAAAAGTAATAGTTTTTTACTATTAAAGATCCAGAGATAAGAAGCATTAGAGTCAAAGTAGCCAGAACGTATTGTTTGTGAGTTCTGAAAGGTCCTCTTAGTTTTTCTGTAGTTTTTTCTAGAATTACTCTTAATCTCCAACCAAAGTAAAGAGAAAGAATTGTTTCTCTTTTTTTTATGATTCTGTTGAATTTATCTCGAGGAGATTTCTTTATTTTTTTGAGCATTCTTCTTTGTTTTTCTTGAATAACTTATTGGAACTATTTCCTTGTTAAGAAAAGTCCTTTTGTGTTGTTATTTTAACATGATTTTTTATTTGGGGCAAAGGTTTAGATTGTAGTTAAAAAAGATTTTGGATAACGTAAGGACGTACGTAAGGATGGACGTAAGGACGTTTTGATTTTAGATATTAAAAAAGCCCCTCAGAGGCTTTTTTATATGAGAAGTAATAAAATTTCTATTTCTCTTCTTCTTTGCCCGCCGTAGCCTTTTTAGCGAAGGAGGGTTTTACATTTGATACTTCCTTTTTTTCTTCCACCTTTTCTTTTACATCTTTCTTTTCTCCCTTGTCCACTGTAACCTTGGCAGGAATGGATTTTTTATCAGATGCTTCTTTTTTAATATCTTCTTTAGAATTCTCTTCTTTTACTTCTTCCTTCGAATCAGTTTTCTTGTCTTCCACTGTCTCAATTTTTTCCTCAACTTTAGACTCTTCCTTATCTTTGATTGAAGATTTATCGGAAGATTCAGTTTTTTCATCTATAACAGACTCTTCTTTTTTTCATCACTTAAAATTTCTCCACTTACTTCTTCAGTTTTTTCTTTATCAAGCTTTTTTCCGTTTTCATTTTCTTTCCCTTCCTCCTCTTTCTTCTCTGGCATCTTTACTTGTCTTTTATCCCCCTCAATCAATCCTTTTTCTACAAAAAGATTATAAACTGAATCAGAACACTGAGCTCCCGTTTTAACCCAATATTTAATACGATCTTCCTTAAAAACCGCTTGTTTTTGATGTGGATCATAGCTCCCTAAAAGTTCAACAAATTTTCCCTTAACTGGGGATGATTTTTCTGCCAAGACAATTCTATACTGAGCATGATTTTTCTTTCCAACTCTGGAAAATCGAATAATAAGCATATTATTTATTAGTAAATTATTTATATACGACTTCAAAAAGACCGCGTGTCGTCTTAGCTTTAACAATGGCACAAAGAGACTTTATGATCAGTCTCTTATTAGTATCAAAAACTATTCTAGGTAAAATAAAGGAAAATGTCAAGCTTGAATAGTTTGTAATTATTAGTAACTATTAATTGATAGTTACTAAAATCTACCAATTTCCAAAAACTTCTTAAAATTAATCACTACATTTAATAATTTTATCAATAATCCCATATTTCCTTGCTTCTTCTGCGCTCATAAAATAATCCCTTTCAGCATCTTTTGTAACCTTTGTTAACTTCTGACCAGTGTGTTTCGCTAAAATCTTATTCAATCTTTCCTTGATCTTCAAAATATGCTTAGCATGAATATCGATATCAGTTGCTTGACCCTCAACCCCTCCCATTACTTGATGAATCATTATCTCACTATTCGGCAAAACAAATCTCTTTCCGTTCTTTCCTGCAGATAAAAGAAGAGACGCTGCAGACGCTGCAAGTCCTACACAAATAGTTGATATATCGCATTTGATATATCGCATTGTATCATAGATTGCAAGAGCTGATGTCACACTTCCACCAGGGGAATTTATGTATATTTTTACATCACTCTTACTATCTTGAGATTCAAGAAATAACAATTGAGCAATTACTGCATTTGCAACTTGATCATTGATGCCAGAACCAATAAAAACAATCCTTTCTTTCAAAAGTCGAGAATAAATATCATAAGCTCTTTCTCCATCTTGAGATTTTTCAATTACTGTTGGTATAATCATGACTAGTTAATAGTTAATAGTTAATTAATATCCAGCATACCATAAGACTTTGAATAATGTATTTTCGAGTGTCAGGCCATTCCGATGGGATTTTGGGAGAAAATATGTTATTCAAAGTCTTATGGTCATAAAAATTTTTAACCAAAAAACACTAAAAAACAATATTAAAGTTTTGCTAAATAATCAAGTGCTTTTTCGTTCATCATTTCTGCTTTAAGACTATCATAAAGTCTCTGAATATCAATGTCTTTTTCCATATCCCCTTTCTGCATTGCTCCGTATTGTTGTAAAATAACATTTGCTCTTTCCTCGACCTCCTTCGCAGATGGCTTTAGTTTTTGATCATTAGAGACTTTTTTCATTATTAAAGCTGCCTTCACTCGATTCGGCGCTTCTTTCTGCTTCCATTGCTCAATAAGTTTCTCTTCAGTTGTTCCTAATTGCTGAATATATTGTTTTTTATCTAGCCCCATCTTAGCCACGTCATTTTCAAGTTCTTTTTGAATCCTACTTACTTCACTTTCAACTAAAATTTCTGGTAATTCAACATCGACATTCTTAATAACTTCTTCAATAACCTCCACTCTTTGATTTTGTTGAATCTTTTTCTTCCCCTCTTCTTCCATCCCTTTATTTAAATTCTCCTTTAACTCTTTAAGATTTTTAAACTTTCCGATTCCAGAGGCGAATTCATCATTAAGCTCTGGTAATTCTCTTTCTTGAACTAATCCAACAGAAACTTTAAAAGTTGTTACCTGACCAGCTAAATTCTTTTGATGATAATCAGCTGGAAAAGCCAAATCAAAATCTTTTTTTTCTCCTGCCTTCATACCAATTAGCTGATCTTCAAATCCTGGAATAAATTTTCCTTCACCAATGATTAATTGGTGCTTCTTAGCAGTTCCTCCTTCAATTGGAGCATTGTCTTTCCATGCTTCAAAATCAAGTTCAACTTGATCTCCTTTTTTAACTTCTCGATTAACTGTAACAATTTTCGCTCTCTGATTAGCAAGAAAATTTAATTCTCGTTCAACATCTTCACTTTTAACTTCAAATTTTTGCTTACTAAATTTTTCATTAATTTTTTTCACTCCGCTTTCCCACCCTTTTTTCATTTCAATTTCTGGAATAACAGACACAACTGCCTCAACCTCCAAAGCACTATTTATCGCAAGTTTTTTAAATTCAATTTTCGGTTGTCCGACTGCTTCGATATTATTATCAATAATAATATTCACATAATGTTTTTGAACAGCTTTTTCTGCCCCTTCTTTCAAAAGGGTTTTTTCTCCAACTTGTTTTTTTACAATATCAAATGGAATATTCCCGCTTCTAAAGCCATCTATTTTCAATTCCTTTGAAATCTCTTTCGCAGCATCTTGAATAAATTCTGAAAAATCTTCAGCTGAAACTGAAAAGTTAATCTTAACTTCTGAATTTGGAAGTTTTTCAATATTAATCTTTTGATCTTTTTTTGCCATTACAACGATTTTAAAAAATTATTAATTTAACTTTATGCTATTCTTTACTACTAAATTTCTCTTTATATAATTCGATACTCTTTTCAACAGCACTAAAAGCAGCTTCTTTATTTTCAAATCCTGAAATAGAAACCTCTTCGTTCTCAATTTGCTTATAAGTCTCAAAAAAGTGTTGAATTTCCTTAACTTGATGCTTATTAATATCTTCCAAGTCTTTTACTTCATCCCATCGAGGATCTTCCACCGGAACAGCAATAATCTTATCATCTCCTTCTCCTCTATCAACCATCCTCATTACTCCAACTGGACGAACAACCACCAAAATTCCTGAGGCAATTGGATAAGTTGAAAGCACCACAACATCAAGTGCATCTCCATCATCCCATAAAGTTTGAGGAGCAAATCCATAATCAAATGGGTAGTCCTGAGAAGATTTCATCGCCCGGTCAAGTTTAATTAAACCAGTTTTTTTGTCAATCTCATACTTATTTTTAGATCCTTTTGGAATTTCAATGATTACATTAAATTCTTCAGGAACATTTTCTCCTAATTCAAGGTCGTGCCATAAATTCATTTTTTTATTTTAATTGTTAGAAAATAATTATAGAAGATTTATTTCTCTTCTTCTTTGCCCGCCGTAGCTTTAGCAGAGGTGGGTCTGTCTTCGATAATTTCTTCTTTTACATCCTCAACTTTCTCTTCAGAATCAGACCCCTTTTCTTTCCCTTTCTCTTTTTTCACTTTAGTTTTCTCAGTAACTTTTTCACCTTCGCCCGCCGTAGATTCATCAGAAACAGTTTTCACTTCTTCAGTTTCAGACAATTCTTCTTTCCCTGTTTTATCTTCCACAGCCTTCTGATCTTTTATTTCCTCAATCTTTTCAATAACTTTTTCATCAATTTTTTTGACTTCTCTATCATCATTCCCTTCTTCTTTTTTATTATCAGTTCCCTCAACTGCTTCAATATCAACTTTCCATCCTGTAAGTTTAGCTGCCAATCGAACATTTTGTCCGCTTCTTCCAATCGCCAAAGAAAGCTGATCAGCCGGAACAAAAGCAATTGCTTTTTTCACTTCATTTTCATCGTCTTTAATTTCTACACTAACAATTTTAGCTGGAGAAAGTGCACTAGCAATTAATTTTTCGATATCATCACTCCATTCAATAATATCAATTTTTTCTCCCCCAATCTCATCAATCACCGCTTGAACTCGAGTTCCTTTTTGCCCAACGCAAGAACCGATTGGATCAATTCCTTCTTCATTAGAAAGAACTGCAATTTTAGAACGACTTCCTGCTTCTCGAGCAGCAGCTTTAATTTCAACAACTCCGGTAAATATCTCCGGAACTTCTAATTCAAAAAGTTTTCTCAAAAGATTCGCATCATTTCTACTTAAAGAAATTCCAGGTCCTTTTGGATCAGATTCAACTTTTTCAATATAGACTTTAATTCTCTGACCAATTCGATAATGCTCTCCTGGAATTTGTTGAGAAGGAAAAAGAATTCCGACAGATTTTCCAAGATCAACAAAAATGTTTCGCCCTTCAATTCGCTGAACAACTCCATTTACAACTTCACCTTCCTTGTTCTTATATTCATCATACATTGAATCACGCTCTGCTTCTCTAAGTCTTTGAATAATAACTTGTTTTGCAGTTTGAGAAGCAACTCGCCCATAATCTCCCTTGGCTTGAAGAGTAATTTCTAAAAAATCACCCGCTTTAAAATCTTTTTTAATAGCCTTGGCATCTTTAATTAAAATATCTCGATCAATATTAAATCTCGGCAAATGATCTTCTCCGCTATCTTCATCAGAATGAGATTGTGGCTTATCAATTTGCTCTTTGCTTTTTTTGGCTTTTGCAAACACCTTCGCTTCATCCGCCATTCTATCTTCATCAATTTTTTCCAAATTCTCAAGATTTCGAATACTGTCATCAACAACCTCTTTAACTTGTTTAAAACTAATTTCCCCAGAATCATCTTTAAAATGAGCAATAATTAATTGCCCCTTCTTTCCATAATCTTTTTTATAAGCAGCAGCTAAAGCTGCTTCAATTGTTTCAATAACTCGATCCTTTTCAAGACCTTTTTCTTCACAAATCTGAGCAATAGCGCTTCCAAATTGCCCCATTGCTGAAGAATCTTGTATTAACTTCATAGTTTTATATACATTATTTAATTACTTATATATTTACGCATCTTTTTAAAAACAAATTCCCGTCTTGAAGACCGGAATCACTATCTGAGCTCAAAAGCTCCACTTCTCTTTACTCTTTTATAATATCTTAAATTTCATAAAAAGTCAAATGCGACCATGAACTATTTTATTTCAATTTAAATTTTAGATAATGTATTTTCGAGTGTCAGGCCATTCCGATCTGATTTTGGGAGAAAATATGCTATCTACAATTTAAATAATTCTTTGTTTCAATACAAAATTTTAATATATATTAAAATCTATATTTATTTTTCTTTGTATAATTCAGCTAAAGTGTCATCGGGAATAAAAATTTCTTTTCCCTTTTTTGTTTTTCCGGGATATATCCAAGCAGAAATTATTTTAATTCTTCCAGTTGAAACTTTATTTTGAAATTCTCCTAAATTTGAATCTATTTTTTTGTCCGTCAGCTGGCGGATTGATTTTTGGTTTTTGGTTTCCCGTTGATACATTACCCACATTTCTTTTTCCTGAGATTTCGTTGAACGATCTTTCATCACCGCCACTGTATCTGGAGCAATTCCTTCTTCAACTCGATCAGGAGTATGAATAACTCTCTTGACCATACCAGGCCCGAGATTATATTGAATAAGTTTATATTTCGAATGACTTGTCCAAAGATGCCTATTGTCATTTTTTACTTCTTTGTAAAACAATGTTTTGTTGTATTTAGTGTTTATTCATTTTATCTAATAATGCAACCTATCTTTCGGTAACATAAATTTTGAAAAAACTAAACTCTAGCATGAATTTTGTTGCTAAAAATCTCTCCACATTCAACACCACCTTGGTCGATTTTCAGATAAAATTCAAACTCTCAAACAGATTTTTTGTCAAAATTTACATTACCAAAAGAACCCCAAGCTAACACCTGATTATTTATTGTTTTAAATTAACAAAACCAATTCCCGCTATCATCGCCTGAACTTTTTCCGGCTTATCTCGTCTAAAAGAAAAGTATTTTTTCGATAAACAAGACGTACATTCACAATTAATATCAACTTTATCCTTCAATAATCCTTCTTGCAAGGCAATTTGCTTAACAACTTTTCTTAAATCAACATATTTCTTACCTTCTCTGATTTCAATTACCCCTTGATATTTTTCAAAACATTCAATCGCTTTTTCTCCGACCTCAAAACAACACGGACCAATCGATGGGCCAACTTTTAAAAATATTTCTTCTGGCAAACACTTTGTTAAGTCTAATAATTTTGCAATGCCATTCTCCACAATTCCACCAACAATTCCTCGCCACCCTCCATGTAAAATTCCAACTCCTTTTCCATTTTTAGTATAAAGAAAAATTGGCAAACAATCCGCCACGGTCACTATTAAAAAAATATCCTTTTCTTTTGTGATCAGCCCATCAGTTTTTTTGATTATTCTCCCCTTATCTTTTATATCTACAATTTTCACATTAACACCATGCACAAGATCGGCTAAAACAATATCTTCAAAATTTATTCCAATTTTTCTAAAAAACTTTTTTCTATTTTTAATAATTTTCTCATTCTCAAAATCACCCAATAATTTCATAGATCCATCTTTCTTCTCTGAAATAAAAACTCTTATTCCATCACTATTAATTAAAAAATTTGTCATAAATTAATATTTCAATTTTCACTTATTTCCTCTATCAAAATATTTTGTATGTAAAAGTTTTTCAGCTAATTCACTTCCTGGCTCGCCAAGATAATTTTTATAAACCTCCTGAACTGCTTCATTTTCATGTGATTTTCGAATTGAAAGATTTTTATCACGATCATAAATCCCTTTTCTTCTCATGGCTCTAATTTTTGAATTTGTTGGTATCGGTTGTCCACCCCCTCCAAGACAACCACTTGGACAAGCCATTATTTCTACAAAATCATAATCACACTCCCCTCGATCCAATTTTTCAAGAATCTTTTTAGCATTTCTAATTTCGTGAGCCACGGCAACCTTGATTGTTAACGGCTTCAACAAACATTTTGATTTTGGAATAGTAATTTCTGCTTCACGAATACCACCATCTCCACGAATCGACTTGAAATCAAGTTTCTCAAGTTCCTCACAAGTAATTGTTTCGTAAGCAGTCCGAAGAGCTGCCTCCATTACTCCTCCCGTTGAACCAAACAAAATTCCCGCACCAGTATGAATTCCAAGAGCTTGGTCAAAATCTGAATCTGGTAATTTTTCAAAATTAATTTTTTTACTTTTAATTAGTCTAGCGAACTCTCTCGTAGTCATCACCCAATCCACTTCTTGGTCACCATTTTGAGACATTTCTTCTCGACCAGCTTCATATTTCTTAGCAGTACAAGGCATTACTGAAATTACTTCAATTTTATCTCTGTTAATTTTATTTTTTTCAGCATAATAAGTTTTAATTAAAGCTCCCAACATTTGTTGTGGAGATTTACAACTTGAAAGATTGCCAAGAAACTGTGGCCAATATTTTTCTACATACAAAACCCAGGAAGGACAACAGCTAGTAAACATTGGCATCTTAATTTCATGATTTTGACTTTTTAAAGTAATTCGCTGAATTAATTCATGCGCCTCTTCCATAATGGTAAGATCAGCAGAAAAAGTAGTATCAAAAACTAAATCTGCTCCAAGCTCTCTCAATGCTGAGACAATTTTGCCTTCTACTAAAGTTCCTGGATCAAATCCAAACTCTTCCCCAAGAGTAAACTTTACCGAAGGAGCCACCTGAAAAATTGTCATCTTTGAATTATCCATTAAAGCCTCCTCAACTTCTTTTAAATTGTCCTTTTCTGTAATAGCAGCTGTTGGACAATATAGCGTACATTGACCACAAAAAATGCAATCCAAGGGAACTTCTCCTGGTGTTCCAACTGTTGTTTCAATACTTCGATAGTTCATCCCAAAAGATTCGATAGTTTGGATTTGTTTACAAGCATTAATACATCTTCGACATCCAATACAGTATTGATTATCTCTATAAATTGAAGGATTTGCATCATCCACAACACGATTTTTTAAATTTTCTTTCAAGACTTTTAATTGCTCTTCTTTTTCAAATTTATTAAGTGACGGAACAAAATCATCAACATCAATTTTGAATTTCCTTGCAAGATCCTGAAGCTCACAATTCTCATTTCGCAAACAATCTTTACATTTTCCAGCATGGTCTGCCCAAAGCAATTCAAGATTATATCGACGAGCTTTTTCAATATCATCATCTTCTGTTATTACCTCCATATACTCTTCTGCTTTTGTCTGACAAGAAGCTGTCAGTCCTCGATGTTTATTTGTCTTCACCAAACAAAGTCGGCAAACTCCCTCTGATGATAGTAAATCTTCATGATAACATAAAGTTGGAATATAAATATCATTCCTTCGACAGATTTCTAAAACTGTCTCTCCCTTCTCAAAATCATAAATCTTATTATTTATCTTAATTTGCATTTTTCTTCTTTTTTACTGGATTTAGTTCTTCGATGATTTTATATTTAATTAAATCCTTAAGTCCAACTACTGAAAATTTTCCAAGTGCACAAAAAGTCGTATTATCCAAGACCCAAATCAATTTATCCAAATCTTCTCGATCATTCTTATCGAATTCACCATTCACCAATCTTTCAAGAATTGCTTTTAAACGAAAAGTTCCCTCTCGACAGGGGACACATTTCCCACAAGATTCTCTTTGAAAAAATCGAAGCCAACTCAAAGCAATATTCTTAGGATCCTGAAACTTATCAATCACTAAAACAGCTCCTGATCCAAGTGGTATTTTGGCATTCTTTGAATAACTAGGAATTTCCCCAAACATTGAAGAAACTGCTAATCTCCCAGAAGCCCCACCAATTTGAATAAAAGACAACTCAAATCCATCTTTAATTCCACCTGCTAAATTATTTAAAATTTCCTCAACCGTAATCCCAATCGGCGCTTCATAAAGTCCTGGACGTTTCACTGCTCCGTCAACACAAAACAATTTTGTTCCTGGACAATCTCTTGTTCCAATTGCAAAAAATTTATCTGCTCCTTTTTTAAAAATAAAAGGAATATTTGCCAATGTTTCTCCATTATTAACAACAGTCGGATTACCAAATAACCCACAATCACATGGAAATGGAGGACGATTCCTTGGTTCTCCTCTCTTTCCTTCCATGGAATTAATTAACGCTGTTTCTTCTCCACAAATATATGCTCCTGCACCAAAAAATATTTCCAAATCAAGATCAAAAGCTGCCCCCATCACGCTTTTACCAAGCAAATTATTATCATAAGCTTGCTGAATTGCTTGTTCCAACATTACCCTGGCAATGTTAAATCCTCCATTAAGATAAATAAATGCTTTTTTTGCACCAATAGCATAACTTCCAATAATAATTCCCTCAATAATCTGATGAGGATTTTTTTCAGCAATAACACGATCCTTAAATGTTCCTGGTTCAGATTCATCTAAATTACAAATAAAATATTTTTCTTTAGAAAGATTTTTTGCAACAATTTCCCACTTTTTACCGGTCGGAAAGCCTGCTCCTCCTCGACCAACTAATCCAGATTTTTTAACATCTTCAATCGCCTCAATTGGAGAAAAATTTCTAATAACCTTATGCAAAGCTGAATAACCACCGACACGACGATAACTCTCAATATTATTTGGAACTATTTTATCCCAATCTTTTGTAATAATTTTTATTTCTTTCATGCTTTTTTAAAGATAATTACTCAAAATATCAATCGCGGTTGCCGAATTAACCTTCTCATAGATGTTTCCGTTAACCATCATAATCGGTCCATCTAAACATCTTCCGACACAACTCATTCGCTCTATTTTTAATTTTCTATTATTCTCATCCCCTACTTTCTGGCGATAAAGAATTTCTATTTCATTAATAATTTTTTCAACATTTTTTGATTGACAATTTGGACTATCACAAAACTTAACCACCACATTTGATGGCTCTTTCGTTTTTATCTCATCATAAAAACTTGCAACACTGAAAACTTCTGCTACAGACAATTTGAAATATGAAGCTGTTTTCTCTGCATCTTCATTTGAGAAAAAGCCTTTACTTCTAGCAACCGCTTTAATTGCATCCAATAAATTATTCTTATCAGGCTTAAACTCAAGTAGTATTTTATTTACAATCATTTTATTTTTGTTTTTATCTTAAAATTGAATCTCTTGAACAAAGTATATTCATTTTTTTCACTGAATTTATCCTTGCTTAAAAAATAGTTAAATGGCTAAAGATAATATTTTAGATTAGTTAAGTCTTTCTCCTCAAAGCCATTACGTTCAAAAAATAAATATACTTTATTAAAAATTACTATTTTGCATTTTAATTTTCCTATATTATACTCTAAAATCATTTTTTATGCTACAATATTATCATAACCTAAGTAACAAAAAATAATGGATAAAAAACATCTCGCCACAATAACCATTCTTGTAAAAGATCGAAAGTCCCATGCTGTTGAAGTGAATCAAATCCTCACCGATAATGGTCATTTAATTCTTGCAAGACTTGGAGTTAATGTCCAACGTCATTGCATTGAAAATTGCACTGCAATGATTACTATTGCAATTGAAGCAACTGCACAAGAAATAAATAATATCACAAAGAAACTCGATGAATTTTACGGAATTGTTGCAAAAGCTAGTACCCTAACTGATTAATTTCCTTGAATAACACAAATGAAAAATATAAAAACAGCTACAAAAACTCTTACACAATCATTCATAGCAATTGATTCAAAAAGTCTTCTGTGGACGGGGTCTCTTCTTATTCTTTCCGTTATTGCCCCAGCACTTCTGGCTCATACTCCTCAAAACCAATGGATCACCGGAACAGTTGTTAATATTATTCTTTTTACTGCAGCATTGAAAATTGCACCAGTTAATGCACTTCTTGTTGCCGCACTTCCATCTTCTGTTGCCCTGATGCAAGGACTTCTTCCTGCTCCAATGGTAGCACTAATCCCTTTTATTATCACAGCTAACTTTCTTTTAATAGCAGTTTTCCAACTTTTCAGGAAATTTCAACCAAATCAATTAGTGGCTGGCATTATACTAGCCAGCTTAGTAAAATTTGCATTACTTTTTACTATCACGCTATTTTTCGCAGAAATTCTTAATTCGAAATTAATTATGATGTTTCAATGGCCTCAATTGATTACAGCCCTTGCTGGAGGTCTAATTTTCGCCGGAACAATTAATTTAATTTCAAAGAAAAAAGAAAATGAAGTAAAAATTTAACAAATTTTGAATATTACAAAAAAAATCGCTGAATAAATCAGCGATTTTTTATTATCCTAATTTATGAATGTCAAACCCTATCGGCCAATACGATCCTTTCTCCATTCCAAGTCTTTTTTTTCAAATTCAAGCTTCTCAATATCCTCCTCAAATTTCTTTTTCTCCTCGTCAATCTCAAATTTCTCTTGTCCTAGATTCTTTGTCTCTTTCTCTTTTTCTTTGGTCCTAAGCTTAATCTGACTAATTTCTTTTTTTAGCTTACTCTTTTCCATTTCAAGTTGTTTTTCTTTCTCTTCTATGTGCGATATCTCCTTTTCAAAATGAGAGACATCTCCTCTTAATGCTTGCAATCTATTTTTAATTGTTCGCAATCCCTCCTCTATATCTCTTTTGTCTTGACCATCATTGTCTGAATTATTCATTTTTTATTTATTAATTTTTAAAATCCTACTAACTAAAAACTACCCACTAATAAATTACTCCCCCTCCAACAACATCATCTTCATCATAAATCACCAATGACTGTCCTGATGCTGGCGCCCATTGTGATTTATCCAATCGAGCTATCCAATCTCCGTCATCTTCCTGAAAAACTTCTCCTTGCGTTCCATTCCCCTGATAACGAGTTTTAATTAAATACTTTTTATTTTCTTCTGGAGAACTATTTATCCAAAAAACATTCTTGAATTTCACTTTTTCAAAGAGAAGACTAGAATGATCCTTGTCCTTACTAATAACTAACTTATTCTCATCTTCTTCTTTTCCGATAACAAAATATGGCCCACCACTCAAATTAAGCCCTTTCCGTTGTCCAAGCGTATAATACACCAATCCTTGATGATTTCCAAGGACCTTTCCATTTTCATTAACGATCTTACCCACCTCAATTTCTCCAGAAATCTCCTTCTTTAAAAATTCTTTAATTTTTTCATTATCCGAAAGAAAACAAATATCCTGAGATTCTTTGGAGTTAACAGACAACCCTTCTTTTTTTGCAATCTCTTTTATCTCTTTCTTTTCTATTCCTCCTAACGGAAAAATAATTCGTTTCAAATCATCTTGATTAAGTTGATAAAGATAATAAGTCTGATCTTTTGTTTGATCAATTGCTTTTTTAAGAGAAAAATATTGCTCACCATTCAAATCTATTTTTTCTTCAACTTGCGCATAATGTCCTGTTGCAATTTTTTCACAATTATTTTTGTCCGCAAATTCTTTCAATAAATCAAATTTGATTTCTCGATTACATTTCACACAAGGATTTGGAGTTCTATTTTTACTATACTCTTCCACTAAATAGTCAATTACTTTTTCTTGAAATTTTTCTGAAATATCTTCAATAATTAATTTGAGCTCAAACTTCCTCGCAACATCCTGAACCAATTCAAAATCCTTCTTGCTTTTATCAAGAATAAAATGAATTCCAATAACTTCATAGCCTTGTTCCTGAAGCAAAAACGCTGAAACACTAGAATCAACTCCTCCGCTCATAGCAAGTAAAACTTTTTCCTTTTCCATATATTAAAATAATAGTTTTCTTAAACACAAAAGTCAAAAAACAGCTCTGCCAAAGCAAAACTGTTTTCATCCTTCCCTCTAGAAAGGCATCGCGAGAACCTGGAGCAACATCCCTCCAATAAAATTAGAAAGAGTGCAATAGGCGTCATCTCATATTCATGAGAGGCGATACCTTACTAGAAAAAAGGAGCTTCTAATCAACTTCCTACTTAGAATATTACATTATATCATATCTACAGAATTTGTCAAGTGTTGTGCCTTAAATTCTATTCCAAATCTTAATTAAATAATAATTAATTTAAGATTTTTTCTTTTTCGAAAAACACTTCTTCGGGAGTTAAATAATTCAATCTCTTCCTTGGTCTATTATTAATCAATTTCTCAACTTTTTCAATATCTTTATCATCTATATTTTTAAATCCAATTCCTTTAGGAAAAAATTGT
>Ga0307992_1000801_pt1 | contig 19417 bp, 14 predicted proteins | sample EllFjometagen133_FD_203162 | JGI IMG/M metagenome (GOLD analysis project Ga0307992, IMG submission 203162) | Marine microbial communities from Ellis Fjord, Antarctic Ocean - #133 | ecosystem: Environmental > Aquatic > Marine > Unclassified | place: Southern Ocean | collected 2014-10-08
GCGGTGACGACGAGACTCGAACTCGCGACCTCCGGCGTGACAGGCCGGCATTCTAACCAACTGAACTACGCCACCGTTTACTTGTTACAATTTACGTGAAACCTGCTCAAGACAGGCCGGCATTCTAATCCCGAAAAACTTCGAAGCTTCGCTTCGCTTAGTTTTTCGAGGATCCTCGAAATTTTAAACCATCAAAGATGGTAAAAATTTCGGGACCAACTGAACTACGCCACCGTTTTTAAATTGCCATGCAAAAGTAATCCAATTTTTATTTCTACAAAAAATATCATAACTGTTTTTTAAATAATCCAACATAATAAATCTGATCTTATATGCAACTCATCAATTTTTTCTATTCATGTAACAAATTGCATTGTTCACATAATAAATCGGGCATTTCATACAATAAAAGTAAAAATCTTTGACAATTGATAATATTAAAAATAAATTAGCAGCAAATCAACAACCATGAAATACCGAAATCTATCTATAGCTAATTTAGATAATTTATGCCTGATCCTGGTATTTTTTAATAATCTACTATATGAGTAAATTTATTTATCAAATAAAAGAGGGGGGATTCACTTTCATTAGTGATCTTGCAGCAATTGTCTTTCTACTGGGAACTGTGCTCACAAGTGGTTATTTTCTCTTCTTTTTTATAATCAATTTACTGTAAAACAGGATATTTTGTAAGTCATTCAACTTAATCTTTCAGTAGTTCTGCTGGGGTATCTCATAACTATTCCAGCGATTCTTTTACTTCACTAATTACCTGTATTTGCAATTGTTTGTCTTCCAGGTTTAATGTTCCGAAAATTATATTATTGTGCCAGTAAAAAAGTATCTCACCATTATATTTATCGCTGATATGAATTTCTCCTTCTTCAGGTGCCTTTTCCGTTTTCCCTGCAAATTCAAAATATTTGTTCAGTAATCTCATGCATTCTTCTTTGTTCTCCCTTACAATAATAAAAAATTTAAAATTCTTGTTTTCTCTTGAATAATCTGCAGCAAAGGCACTTCCTAAGAAACTGTGACCAAGGAAATTCTCAGCAATGTATATTTCGGTTTCAGGTTTTTTGCCCTTATCAGGAAACAAAGCTAATGTTTCCGGAAAATGGTTTATCCCTGCTATACTTTCAACCACAGAATTAGCAATGAACATCATAGCATCTTCAACCTCTCCGAATGTTTCATGAGTTCTGACTTTTATGTAATATTTATCAACCAGAAAATGGATTAATGATTCTTCTCTATATCCCTGGATTCCAAGGTCAATAAACCGGAAATCGGGCGACCGCTCTGTACTGTATATCCCAAAAGCATCAAGGGGAGTATCATGCTTAAATATTTCGACCTTAAAGGAAATATCCCTTTTTACATATTCAGCTATATATAATTCTTCAAAATTGTAACTCAGATAGGAGTCTGCAGCACCATTAATATAGTCCCATAAAGTACCCGGATTATATACAGGGTATTCCTGTATTATCTCCCAACCATCCAATTCAGGAAACGTAAACGGCTCTGTTTCCCGGGCAACTGTTCTTAACCCCGGTAAACAAACCAATATTCCAACTACTAATAGACTTATTCCGGATCTGACCAATTTGTGTTTCATATCAATACTTTTTTTACTGCATATTCCTTATTCTTACCTCAATATTTTCATCTTTCAACAGGGGGATAAGTTTTTCAGGGTCGGTTTTACCATAGTGATAAGGATAGAGTATTTTGGGTTTGAATAACCTGGCTGCCTTAGCTACCATCTCAGGTGTCATTGTATATGGCAGGTTCATTGGAAGAAATGCGATATCAATATTTTCCAGGCTTTTCATTTCCGGAATATTCTCAGTATCACCGGCAACATAAACTTTAACATCACCGAACGTGAATACATATCCATTACCAACTCCTTCCGGATGAAATGGCTCACCACTGGGACGCTTGTTTTCCACATTATAAGCAGCAACAGCTTTTATCGGGAATCCCTCCCATTCCCATGTATCACCATTCGCAAGAACTTTTCCTTTACCAATTATGTTAAAAGAATTCTGATTAAGAATTAATTTGGTGTTTTCTTTCCATACTTCACTAATAGCTTTTTTATCAAGATGATCACCATGTTCGTGAGTTACACAAATAAGATCAGCGTCAGGCATTAATTCATAATTCGCTTCGCGCATAACAGGGTCAACATGGATCACTTTATCATTGATACTAAACATTAGTGTTCCATGACCAATAAATGTGATTTCCAGATCACCCATTGAAGTTACGAATACATCTTTCTCAAACTCTGTTTGAGCATCGCAGGAAAATGGCACAACTATTAACATAAACAAAAGGGTAATAAATAAATTAGCAAATAATTTTGGTTGCATAGCATCAGTTTTTAGCATGAATTAATTATTCAATTTTCCGCACTTTTTGATTTTCAGTCGCAGCATCCACCATTCTTGCCCAACTCACTTTTTCGCCACTGCTGACAGATTCATACTCGTAACCATTATCAGTCTTTAATAACTTACATTCCCCAAGGTTATATCTCAGTGATTCTACCATATCACCTTCCTTAAGAACGTTACCGTCCAAATCAGACATTCTAAGTTTACTACCGGATTTCCGGGAACCGTTTTTTCTAAACCATTTAAGCATAACTATTATATTTTATTTACGATAAAGTTACAAAAATAATGATTAAATGAGTAAATGCATGAAGGATTGAATGATGGAATATTGGAACGTTTTAGCAAACTTGTTTGCGAAAACCTCATAGCCTGTCCCGTACTTGATTCGGGAAGCGGGTTGTGGGAAGGATTAGCTCCTACAACCCAAGTTTTTCCTTTAACCTAATGTATCCACTCCGGCTGACAGGTATTGACTGGTTATTATTTATAATTACCTTATATGATTCTTTACCATACTGTTCTAACTTGTTTATTTTCTCTATTCTGACAATAAACGACCGGTGCACCCTGACAAATTGGTTGCCAGGGAGGTTCTCTTCAAAAAATTTCATTGTTTGCTGCTTAAGAAACCTGTCTCCCTGAGTATAAACCATTACATAATCATCCTGGGCTTCAAAATAAATTATATCATCAACAGGGATAACATTTATGGTGCTTCCTGATTTCACCACAATCCGCTCAATTGTCTCTCCTGTTCCCTTATTAAATAAAACAATTTTCTTATCAGTATCGTCCTGTTTTTCATTGGCAATAATTCTGTTTATTGCCCGCTTCACTGCCTCATCAAACCTGCTTTTTGAAAAAGGCTTAAGGAGGTAATCAATCGCATTCATTTCAAAAGCTTTCAAAGCATATTGATCATAAGCCGTTGTGAAAATAATTTCAGGTTGAAAATCAAGCAACTCAAGCAACTCAAAGCCAGAGATTTTTGGCATTTGGACATCCAGAAAGACCAGATGTGGCTTTATCTCATTAATTCCTTTAGTCCCGGTAAAGCCATCTGCATATTCTGCTTTTATTTCAATATTTTTAAAAGGCTTCAGATAACTTCTAACAAGGTCACGGGCAGGTTTCTCATCATCAATAATTACAGCATTGATTATCATGGCAGTTTATTTTATCGGAATTTTAACGTTCATGGCTTGATAATGGCTGATTTCATTATACATTATTTTATCAAGTCGGCAGTCAACAGTCAATAGTCGGCAATCTGAAGACTGGGTTATTTATGCGCTATAAGATTTTAAATCATATGATTAAGTATGTGTTATAATTGTATGATTATTATTTATTTTTTTGTGGACTGCCGACTGTAGACTGCTGACTATTAACTAATTATTTTTGAAAATTGAAAATTAAGGTTTTTTTAAATCAATTTGTAAAACTTTGTTCTTTTAAGGTTATTTTGATTCTACAGGAATGCTAATTCGTACAATAAATTCGTTTTCAGTTTTGTTTGTAAAAAGTAAATCGTTCCTGCTATAGTTCAATTGCAACCTTTTACTTACATTTTTCAAACCAACCCCTCTGCCTTTTCTTGCAGGCATTTCCGGATCAAAGTTATTGATAACTGTTAAAGTATAAAAATCCTTTTTCATTTGACATTCAAGCCGGATAAATACAGGATCTGAACTTTCATAAACACCATGTTTAACTGCATTCTCAAAGAGAGGCTGTAAAATCATATTTGGAACAAGAACTCCATTGCATTTCTTATCTATCTGTTTTTCAAATATTAATCTATCACCAAAACGAATTTTCTCAATATCCAGGTATAACTCAATATTATTCAATTCATCCTCAAGTAAAGTCATATCTCTCTGGTTTTTATCGATAGCATATCTAAGAAATTCTGAAAGTTTCACAACCATATCCCTTGCCTTTTCCGGATTGGTTATAGTTAGAGAACTTATTGAATTCAGGCTGTTAAAAAGGAAATGAGGATTGAGTTGAGATTTCAAAAGAGTTAGTTCAGATTCCCTGATAAGTGTCTGGAGTTCAGCCTCCTGTTTTGACTTTTTTTCCAGATCAGAATAATAAGTAATCAGATAATATATTAGTAAAATAATAAGATAATAAAATACTCCGGCAACAAGTCGATAATATCGTGCCTCACCCAGAAATATCTGATAAGACTCATTATCATACCAGAATGAGCTCAATATATATTCGCAAAAGAATATCCAGGAAAGCAGGCATACAACTGCTATAGCAAGGTGATTAAGCACAAAAGAAAACCGTGTAGATTCAAGTGTATTAAGAAATCTGACAGGATACCAGATTCCAAGTCCAAACAGTAAAAACAGGCCGTTATAAACCAAGCTGTCAATTAAAACCACATCAAATGAAAACTCCTTTATGCGATAAATAAAAACAGCATGGATGCCAAATATAAGCACCCATGCTGCAATATAAACAAGTAGTGTGATTCTTTTCCCAGTTATAGGATGTATCATTGTTTAATAACTTTGTAATTCCCCACCCCCAAAAATAACAAAACCTTTTATAACAAGTTGCTTGCTTGGGTCATAAACAATATGAGGATCTACGAGCCGTTTATCAGAAAATCCTCCGAAAACAGAAGTCACTTCAACTTTTACATCCCAATCTCTTGGAACAATAAACTTTCCGCCTCCAAACATTGTAAACACATCAATAATATTTTCCCCTTTTGATAATTCAGACTGAGTAAGATTTATTGTAGACCCTCCAAAAATGTAAGTTACCCTCCCCCCTTTAAAATCTTTTGAAGTAATTAACCTTTCGCTGCCTCCAAAAATCGATAATTCATCAATATAATCCTGATTACCCGACGCTTGCAAATTCCGATGTCCGCCTCTACGAAAAAGGATAGCCAACCCAATAAAAATAAATATCATTGGCCAGAATATTCTTCTGAACTCATATGGTATATGTAACACATCAGGGATAAGGAAAAATCCTCCAATAAGAATAAGTACAACGCCTGTAGTTTTATTCTCTCTTGATGCAAGAAGGATTGCTCCAAGAACGATCAGTATCATCTCCCATGAGAAGAAAATATTCCGAATTGCGTATGGGAAAAAGTTAAAATTGTCAATTACCAGGAATGCGCCTATCAGCACAAGAATTATTCCCAATATTGCACGTTTGTTGCTTTTTTCATGTGTCATAATAATTAGTTTTTGTTATAAAAAAAATGATTTATTAAAATTTCACTTCAAAAATATATTTAATGCCTTTAACGAAAAATGGAAAATCGGTGAAATACAGAAAACAATCGGCGAATAACGAATCGAAACTGCCAGAAACAACATAATCTAACGCTAACTCCTTGAAAATAACGAAACAAAAGCCTGTTTTTCTTTTGATAATTACAAAAACATCAATTCGTAACAATCTCATTATCAGTTTTTTTGGACTGAATTGTTTTTTTTTGTATCTTTGTTTTACCAAAAATTTTAGTATATCTTTAGTTGCCTTCGATTGGGTACTATTTACAACAGAAAAGAGACAAAAAAAGGAAAGTTAATGACTGAAATAGAAAAACTTGAAAAAATAAAAATCAATGCGGAATCTCACAGGTTATTACTACAACTTATGGATGAGAACCCGGAGCTTAAAGAAATTATCCTGAACTCAGAAACAATAGATGATGTAAACAAGCCAATAAAAAAATGGGCAGAAGATACATTAACCCCGCATCCTATTGCCATAAAATATTACCGGAACGGAGTAAAAGGAAATGGAAGAAAAAGTTTTGAAAAACTTACGTGGAAAGATTTTGCAGCAATCAGAATACTTGATTATATTGATAATGCCGGAAAAGAATATAAAGATTTAAATCTCCATGGAGATATTTCGGTAAGTAATCCGTTTAAACTTACCTGGCTGGCATTTCATTACGGAAGAGGAGGAGCAAAATCATATTTCTTTCATGATATGATCCATCTTTTCAGGCAATTTTCCGGAAAAGAGACAAGAGAATTACCAACACAAGAGAAAATACAAGAGTGGATGGACAGGCATCCTTCCGGACTTGATCCTGAAATTATTCGTCTCAGAGAAGAAAACCGTGACCGGATAATAGGAATAGTTATCAATAAAATTGACGAAGGAAAGATAAGTAGCAGGAAATACCATTTTATTGAAGGAATGTCGCGGGAACAGAAATATTATCAATGTCTGGAATGGTGGAATGATAAGATGTTTCATCTTAGGTTTGCCGTCAGAGATCCTGACATGCTAAACGAAATGCTGGAATACTCTATCGATCCTGATACCATGAAAATTCTTTATGATGCTCGTGATAAAGGTATTCCTTTTTTCGTAAATCCATATTATATCTCACTACTTAATGTAAGGGTTCCAGGTTCAATGGTAGGTGCTGACCTTGCTTTGCGCGACTATGTTATTTACAGCAAATATCTTGTTAAGGAATTTGGTCATATTATTGCATGGGAAAAAGAAGATGTTGTAAAACCTGGTGAGCCTAATGCTGCAGGCTGGTTATTACCTAACAAATATAATATACACCGAAGATATCCCGAAGTCGCTATCCTTATCCCGGACACAATGGGCCGGGCATGTGGCGGACTATGTTCTTCATGTCAGAGAATGTTCGATTTTCAGAGTGGGTATCTTAATTTTGATCTTGACAAACTAAAACCAAGGAAAAAATGGAAAGATAAGCAGGAAGAATTGTTACAATACTTTGAAAACGATTCCCAGCTTCGAGATATTCTTATTACAGGTGGCGATGCCTTAATGGCTTCCGATCAGTCGCTAAAAGATATACTTGATGGTGTTTACAATATGGCTGTCAGAAAAAAGGAAGCTAATAAAAAACGTCCTGAAAATAAAAAATATGCTGAAATAATCAAGGTCAGACTTGGAACCCGACTTCCTGTATATCTGCCAATGCGAATAGACAAGAAATTAAAAAAAGTACTGGCTGATTTTAAAGAAAAGGCTTCCAAAATTGGCATTAAACAATTTGTAATTCAAACTCATTTTGAATCTGCCATGGAGATAACACTCATGACAAAAAAAGCGATCAATACGTTGATTGAAGCCGGGTGGATAGTAACAAACCAAACTGTATTCATTACAGCATCTTCAAGAAGAGGGCATACAAATAAACTCAGAAAAGTACTTAACGAGCTTGGGGTACTTTCATATTATACATTTTCCGTAAAGGGCTACATGGAAAATTATCATAGTTTTGCCACTAATTCAAGAGCTCTGCAGGAACAAATAGAGGAAAAAGTTGCCGGAAAAATACCCCCCCAATATTGCGAAACGATAGCAGAACTTCCATCTAACCCAAAAGAAATAAAAAATCAAATTGCAAAGATCAAAGAAGAATGTAACATACCATTCCTGGCAACAGACAGAAATGTGCTTAATCTTCCGGGAGTTGGTAAAAGTCTTACATTCAGAACAATCGGCATTACCCGTTATGGACGGAGAATTTTAGAATTCAACCATGATCCAACCAGAAGTCATAGCCCTATTATCCATAAAATGGGGAAAGTAATAATTATCGAATCCAAAGCAATAAGAAAATATTTGGAACAACTTATAGAAATGGGTGAAGATATCTCAGAATATCGAGATCTTTACGGATATTCAATCGGCGAAACAGAAGAAAGAATGTCGCTGTATGAGTATCCTGAATATGACTTCAATGTTACCAAAGAAATGACCAATCTTGAGATACCCGATATGGTAAAGCAGGAATAGTCACAGAGTTAAAAAGTCTAAAGGTCACTATGCTACCTACTTTTTACTTCTTACTTCTTCTTTCTTCCCCCTTGCCATTTTTAGTGCTTCAGTAGTTGTATAGTATTTTGTTATCATGTTTGGGACTTCCCATACCGGTAGTTTTCCATCGACAAGATATCCCAGAAATTTACCGGTAACCTGCCCAAAATGTGCTTCGTGTCCGACACGGTATTTACCTGGAATCTCAATTCTCCATCTCTTAACATCTTCCTTCACTACCTGTAATCCTTCCAACTCAATTTCATGATTAACTGTTTCTTTCAATCTTTTTTCAAACTCCTCAAAATCAACACCCCCCGTAAGTTCAACATACAATTCAGGACGATAATTTTCTTTTTCTCCCTGCTGGATAATTAGATTTGACAATGTTCCTTTCATAATGGAATAATGAGTATCTCCTCCTCCTTCAGGTGCCTTAAAATTCCATTCAACCTTCACTTTTGCCCAAATATCCCTGATCCTGTATATTATCTCCCCGTTGGCCTCCACCAGCAGATTCCCGTCATCCACATCTTTTTCCAGGTATCCGGGGAATTCACCAATACCAGTAACTTCCTGAAATTCTTCAGTGGTCAGTGAGGTAGGCCAATGAGTTGATTTGTTTATTTCTATATCATCCTTTTTAATAATCTCTTCAGGATAACATTCCCACTGAATCAAATCAACAAGGTGAGTAGTAACATCAACAAGTCCATCCCCTTGCTGACTGGTATCAAAAAACCAGGGTGGTCGTTTTAAAGGTTTTCCTGAAACATATTTAAAAAAGTGGTGAACGCTCTCCTTTGTAATTGCCGGGTTTTCAGAAGATCCATGGTTTATCTGTCCAAATATTTCAGGAATTTCCGAGAGTTTCCGCTGTAAAATTGAAGTAATCTCATGGCGCTCAGTCATAATATCATACAACAAAACTCCTTTTTCTTCAGCAACTTCAAATGCTTGCTCCAGTTTCGGAAAGTCTTCCGGATAAATAATCATAGGTTTATCTGCCAAAACATTTAGACCCGATGTTACTGACCTGAGAATATAATCCGCCTTAATCTTATTATTACCTGAAATTACAACCAGGTTTCCCGGCTTTTGCAAAAGCATTTTATCAAAATAATTCTTTCCTGTATAAACTATTTCATTCCATTGGGTAGGTTCTATATCCCTGTTATTAAATCTCTTAATTCTATTCATGTGATCCTGAATATCAGGCCCCTCAGGACCAAAAACATATACAGTTGGATCAATTTGAGGATACATTACCTTTTGAACAAGGCTGGCATGGAAATGACCGGGATCCAGGGTCATTAATACCACTTCACCTTTTTCTCCCTTAAATTGATTTTCTACAATATTTTTCATTTCATTTCTTTCTTTTGATTCTCTTTTACAGGAAATGGTAAGCAAGAATACCGTCAACAGATAGAGGATGAATAATTTTTCTGTTTTCATTTTATTTATTCTATTAATATAGCAATTCAGTATTTTCAAAAATGATTGAATGCGTGAATGATTAATTTGCCGATTGCCTATTTTATTCATTATTTAGCTTTAGGATTGTTTCCGTAAAGGCCAAAATATTCTCAATAGAATTAATGATTTTTTTTACGAAAGGTAATGATAACTTTTCCCAGACGACAGGTGCACCAAAGGCAGAAGACTCTGCAATCATTCCAAATTCAGACCAAAAACCCGGGATAAAGATTATTTCAGGAAAAGTTTTGTGGATTTTTAAGTTTGACTTAAGCCAGAGATCATCAGACGAATAATAATCGAGAGCAGAAATCCCATACCATCCTGGAATCCAGGAACTATCTACAATAAAACCGGTAACTGGATTTTTATTCCCGGTACCGTCGATAATATTTATTAACCGGTCCCATTGTTCAGCAGTCATATTACGAGTTACGTGTTACGAGTAATGATCCTTATTACAATTTTATACCCATAACCAGGACATCATCAATCTGGTCCATATCCCCAATCCAATTGATAAGAGTTTCATCCAGTATCTTCCCTTGTTGCTCCATAGATTTATCTTGTATGTCAAGAATAAATTTCTTAAATTTTCTGGACATAAATTTTTTTCCAAGAGGTCCGCCAAACTGATCAACATAACCATCAGAAAGCATGTAAAGTGATAATCCGGGTTCTAAATCAAGATCAGTATGACTAAAGTGATCATATTTTTTTGATGAGATACCAATTGGCATCTTATCTGCATTAATTTGTTCAAGAATATAATTATTATTATTAAGTGAACCTTTTGATAAGTCCAGTTCATCACCATTTTTCAATTTCGTTTTTTCATCTGAGGTAAGCTTTCGAACTACCAGCAAAGAATTATAAGCGCCTGAGTACTGGATAGTTTTATTTTGCTTATCCAGGATAATCAATGAAAGATCCATTCCATCTTTAGTTTCATCTTCCTCTTCCCCTGTTTGCTTAAGAGATGTCATTACAAGTTCCCGTAAGTCATCCAGTATATCGTTTGATTTATCAATTTCAGGTTTTGCAATTATCTCATTCAAAAACGAAATTCCCAAAAGACTCATAAAGGCTCCCGGAACACCATGTCCTGTGCAATCTGCTGCAACAATAAACACTTTACCTTCACGTTTTGCTATCCAGTAATAGTCGCCACTAACAACATCCCTTGGTTTAAATAAGATAAAATGATTAGGGAAATTTTCTTCCAGGATATTTTTCGATGGCAACATGGCTCTTTGTATTCTTCTGGCATACAATATACTATCTTCCAGTTCTTCTTTCTGTTTTCGTATCTCAGCAGTCCGTTCAGAGATAATACCTTCAAGTCGGATATTCTCATTCCTAAGTCTGCGTGTGTACAAATTAACAATAACTATTATAATTATTATACCAACTATTATATAGATGGAATAAGCAAGACCTGTCTGGTACCATGGTGGCGATATCGAAAATTTGTACGAAGCAGGAATGCTTTCAATTCCAAAAGTATTCAGAGCCTGGACATGGAATATATAATTGTCCTGCCCCAGGTTTGTAAAAGTAAAATCTGTTTTTTCATTCCATCTTGACCATTCATCAGAATACCCTTCAAGCCAGTAACGGTATAACGTTGCTTCTTCCTGTTCGAAAAATGGTGCTGCCCAGTAAAATGTAATGTCATTATATTTATAATCTATCTTTGGGATTAAATTCTCCGGTTGTTTTAAATCAACATAAAATTGTCCACTACTTGCAACAGAAAAGTTGGTTCCGTAAAAGATAACAGAGTCTGTGCCGATATTAACCTGACGAATTAAGGTATTATTAGGTATTGAGAAATCCTTCTCAAAGTCTCTGTCATATGTATAAAGTTCATTTGATACTCCAATCCAAACATTTCCTTCATCATCATCATAAATAGCATCAATACCCTTATTAGGAAGTCTATTTAAAGAGGGGTCCTGTTTATAGGTTCCATCAGGATTCTTTTTCATTACCTCAACCCACTTACTGTTCTCATCCTGCAGGCTAAACCATAAATCGCCATTTGCCGCTTTGATCATACAGAATATATCCATCTCACTACTGGAATACCTGCTACCAAAAGTTGAATCCGGTTCAAATTTCTTCTCTGTTTCATTAAAACTATACAGACCTTCTTGTGTAATGAAATAGATCTTATTATCAAGTTTTGAAATAAAATTTCTATCATTCCTTGGCAATCCATCTTCAGTTGTAAAAGTAGTGATAACAGTATCTCCCTTTGAAAAATCTATCATTTTCACTCCATCATATGATGAACAAAGCCACAACCGGCTTTTTTCATCCTCAGTAACCGACCTGAATTCCTGGTAGAATTTCTTTTCATATGTTTGATGCCAGGTTCCATTCTTGTATTCAAGGATCATAAAAGAATCGTTTAAGCCAAGAAATATTTTGTTTCCATTTATAGATGACCCGGCTAACTCAAAGACAAAGTACTTTCGCTCTTGAGGTATATTGCCCACAACATTCTTATCAATCAGGATCCCATCTTCTATCCCGGATATATCAAATAATCCCTCACCACTCCCAACCAGAAGCCGCTCAGGAATCATTCCTCCGGCATCAAATTTCAGAAACGACCATGCTTGACCATTTATATTGTTAACTTTTCGAAAGGTGACAGTTCTGCCACCTTCCATAAAATATACCCCTGAACCGGTACAAATAAATATTTTTCCTTTATATTGAATAATATCATTAATACTATTCTTAAACCCGGATGATTCAGTAAATTTTGTTAAAGGTGAATTAATTTCAAGCTTGGCAATACCAATATCTAAAGCGAGCCAAAGAGGAGATTGAGAAGGTTGTGAATGGTTAACATATGAAGAAAATACCCTTTCATCCTGCAACCCGTTACTTTTATCAAATTGTTGGATAATCTCACCTTCCTTATTAACAATCAAAAATCCGCCATCTATAGTGGCTAATCCCACTCTGCCATTTCCCAGTGAAATAACCTGGGACAACCCTCTTTCTTTAATATAATTATTTGCATCAGCAGATATAATATTTTCTTCAATATTCCCTGTTTCCGGGTCATATGATACAATCCCTTTCTTATAAGATCCAATCCAGATTTTATTATCTTCACCGGGTATCATCCCCATAATAGCATGCACATTGAAGTAGTCACCTCCTTTAGCAACCCTGAATGAATCAGCATTAAGTATAAGTAAACCCGCTTTATGATCTCCATGATATATCTGATCATTTACAGGGAAGCTTTTAAAGCCATACCTAAAACCAAAGTCATCCAGATTAATTACTGATATTGAATCTTTTTCAGGAGAATATTTGAAAATCAAATGCATACTACAAAAATATATATGATCTTCAAAAAAAAATGTTTTCAGGACATTATTAAAATTGCGGGAAGTAGTATCAATTTTGTTAATAAGGCTATTATACTGAAGTTTGCCCATATTATCAGATTGTAAAAACCCGATTTCACCTATAGCTCCAACATACACTGTCCCATAATCATCAATCCCTAAGGATAAAACCATAGAATTATTTGAGATTGGAATGTTTCTCCAGTTCACTCCATCAAATTCAAGAACCCCATTCTCCCCATTACCGAAATACATCACACCACGGTTATCCATTATAACAGCCCAGTTCTGAGCACCTGCACCTATTTCATCAGGAGAATAATTTTTCAAAAAAGGCAAACCCTTCCTGTATACTTCAACAGCATCCTGTGTATAAGAAGATAGTGTGAAAAAAATAAAGACTCCGGCAATAAATACAAATCTTTTCATGATGCGTGGTTGAAATAATATTAATTAATTAGCATTACAAATTTAGCTTAATAAAAATAAGGAAAAATATATTATATTTATAATTTACTTACACAAATATAATTAACTTCTTTGTTAATGGTAATGGGTTAATAATGAGGGCCATAAAGATCAGAGGGTTTCTTGTACTTTTTTTCTGTTTGTTTGTTTGGAATAGTTATGCTCAAACTTCAACTACGGTTAACCTTACTCCTGAAGCAACCGGCTTGAATATTATATCAAATAATATAAATTCTCTCAAAATACAATTTAAATTATCCTCGTATAATTTTCTTCCTGTGAACACCAGTGAAGGAGACTTTATCAGACTGGTTGTTGAAGGTTTTCAGACAAACTATAATGAAGGACTACCGGAATTACCGCAATTGAACAAATTAATAAAGATCCCGGCAGGAGCAGAAATAAAAATAATACTAAAATCGGTAAAAGAGAAAGAAATTCCACTGGCACAATATGGGATACAAACTAAAATATTTCCTTCACAGCCATCCCGACAAAAACAAACAGCTCCAGATAGTCTTGAATTTTTATATAACAAAGCATTTTATTCTCTTGACAGGTTCAATAAGGATAATTTTATTGAAGTAGAAGAAATAGGAACTATCCGGGGACAAAAAATTGCGGGATTACAAATTTCTCCATTTCGGTATAATCCGGTTTCCAATATACTGAAAGTTATTTATGAAGCTGATATTGAGATTGTTTTTGAGAACCCCGATATAGAGCAGGACAAATTGCTGAAAAATAAATATAAAAGCCGTGTATTTGAAAATACTCTAGAAAAGATCCTCAACTTCAAAACAGAGGAGACAAAAAGTGCGGAGGCAGAAAACCCTGTTAAATATGTCATCCTCTCGGATACGATATTTCACGATATTCTTCAACCTTTTATTAAATGGAAAACACGGAAAGGATTTAATGTTATTGAATTATACACCGGAGAAAATGGTGTAGGCACTACTCGTGAAGAATTGAAGGATACATTGAGAGGAATTTATGTTTCAGCCACACCTGAAAATCCTGCACCAACATTTTTATTGATTGTAGGTGATGTTGAACAAATTCCAACATCTCAGTCATTAGGACAGGTAACTGATCTTTACTACGCGGAATATGACGGTAATGGTGACTATCTGCCTGACGTTTTCTACGGTCGTCTTTCAGCCAGGGACACATCTGAACTTATCCCGCAAATCGATAAGATCATGGAATATGAACAATATCTATTCCCTGACCCTTCATTTCTTGATGAGGTAGTAATGATTGCAGGAATGGACGGCTCCTATGCCTCGGTCTGGGGAAATGGGCAGATCAACTACGGAATCAGCTATTATTTCAACCCTGCTCATGGTATTAATTCTCACACATACCTCTACCCGAAATCAGGAAGCAGTTCTGATAGTATTATAAAAAATATCAGCGATGGTGTCGGGTTTGTGAATTATACAGGGCATGGAGTATCTAACCGATGGTTAAGTCCGGAGTTTAACATTAGTGATATTGACAGCCTCAAAAATTTAAGTAAATATCCTTTGATGATCGGTAATGGTTGCTCTACTGCAACTTTCCAATTGGATAATTGTTTAGGTGAAGCACTTGTCAGGGCAAAAGAAAAAGGAGCCCTGGGATACATGGGCTGCACAAACGACTCATACTGGGATGAAGACTATTACTGGGCAGTAGGTCTTGGCCCCATAAAAGCTAATCCGACATATGCAGAAACCGGGTTGGGAATATACGACCGTGCTTTTCATGATAACGGGGAACCGGAAACAGACTGGTACACAACCCAGGGGCAGATGATGTATGCAGGGAATCTTGCTGTTACAGAAAGTAATTCAATACGTAGTAAATATTACTGGGAGATATATACCCTGTTGGGCGACCCGTCATTAATGGTGTATTTTTCTGTTCCTGATCCAATGGTAGTGAATGTCCCGGACACATTACCTGTAGGTATTTATAATCTTCATTTTCAATGTGAACAAAATGCCTATGCTGCTCTTTCTATCGACGGTAAATTACTTGATGCAACCTACACCGATGCATCAGGTGTTGCTATACTCGAGTTTCCACCAGTTGACTCAGTAAAACTTGCTGAACTTGTAATTACTAAACAAAATAGAAAACCATTTATTGACACATTGAGTATTGTCTCGGATAATGGTCCTTTCATTACTTATAAGGATCACATTTTGGAAGACACTGCCGGAAATTGGGATCACATAGCTGATTACAGTGAAACTATAGGAATTACTCTAACTCTGGAAAATACCGGTAATGAAAATTCTGATAATGTAATGGTGAAATTTTCTACAGCCGATTCATTCATCCAAATTCCGGATAGTATTGAAGCATACGGAACAATGAATGCATACACCAACTCAATTATTCAATCTGCATTTCGGATAATAATAAAGGATAGTATTCCTGATCAGCATATGGCAACCATGCATCTGGAAATTACTGATTTAGCCGGAAATAAATGGGATTCATATTTCAGGATAGAGTTAAATGCCCCGGTTTTGGAAATTGGTAAAATAAAGATATTGGATATCGCAGAAGGAAACGGGAATAATAAGCTTGACCCCGGAGAAAAAGCTGATATCCGGGTTGAGATATCTAATATAGGACATAGCAGCACATATGATCTTACAAGTTCACTTATTACATCAAACAGTTATGTTGCTATTCAAAATGAGATATTTAACATTACTGAACTTAAGGAACTGGAAACGAAATATGCTTTATTCACTGTAGAGATCGATCCTTCAGCTCCGCAGGGGACAATAGCAGCATTTAACCTTAGTTCCGGTTCAGATAATTATTCAGCCAAAGACTCATTCAATCTTCCCATAGGACTAATTTATGAAAGTTTCGAAAGTGGTAACTTCAGTCAGTATAACTGGAAAAACGACAGTTTGTATCCCTGGACAATTGTCTCTTCTAATCCATATGACGGAAATTTCACAGCACAATCAGGTTCCATAAGTCATAGCCAGAAATCGGAGCTATCCATGTCACTTGAAATATTTGCAGATGATACTATCTCGTTTTACCGGAAAATCTCATCTGAAACCAATTGGGATTTTCTAAGATTCTATATTGATTCTGTCCAGGTTGGAGTATGGTCAGGTTTAAGTAACTGGACACTGCAGGAATATCCTCTTTCCATCGGAGATCATACTCTTCAATGGATATATAGCAAAGACGTATCGGTAAGCCACGGAGAAGACAAGGCATGGATCGACTTTATTGTTTTCCCCGATTATACATTTACAAAATACAATATCGGTCCAAGCCAATTATTAGCCCCGGTATCAAAGTTGAACCTTACCGATAGTGAAGATGTTATTGTGGAAATAAAGAACTTTGGTTCAAAACCAGTTGACTCTTTGTTTGTAGGATATAAGGTTGATGGTGTAAATAAAGTTATTGACACAGTGCGCTCTGTTTTAGATCCTTATGGTTCGCTGCTTCATACATTTTCAATTCCTGCCAATCTTTCACTGTTCAAAGAATACAAGTTTGAAATCTTCACGATTCTTTCCGAGGATGATTTCCTTGGAAATGATACCCTAACTGTAATAGTTGAAAATATACCCACCATTGATGTTGGTGTATTATCTTTTGCATCACCTGTGCAGAAAACCTATTATTCGAACAAGGAACCGGTTAGCATATGGATTGGTAATTTTGGAACAATTACTGTATCAGAATTCCCGGTATTTTATTCAATAAATGATTCCATACTGGCTACCGGTTTTGTTGATACACTTATCAACGTAGGTGACAGTATTCTTTTTACATTTTCTACACCTGCCGATCTGTCTGATCTTCAATCGTATTACATATTAAGCCACACACAATTAGATGAAGATACTATCTATCATAACGACTCTGTCTATATTACAATTGAGCACCATACCAATCATAAGCAGGTACCATTTGACTGGCTTACAGAGATCAACATATATCCAAACCCGGCAAGAGACTACCTCAATCTTTCAGTTATAACAACTTCTGAAGGAGAGTTTATAATTCGTATAATGAACCTGAAAGGAGAGGTAATTTCAGAAAAAACCTGTTATGTTTCAGAAGGATTCCAAACAATAGAAATACCGATAAATACTTTAATTCCGGGTCCTTATCTTTTTACTATCCATGTTGATAAAAATGTAGTGGTTTACCGGATCCTTAAACAATAAATCAAATAACTAAATCTTCATGAAAACCCTTGGATTATTAGGAGGAATGAGCTGGGAATCAACCAGCACATATTATACAATTATTAACAGAAGAATCCGGGAAAAACTAGGTGATACTCATTCATCCGCTTGCCTGATTCATTCATTCGATTTTTATGAGATAGAAAAGTTACAGATTAGTAATTCGTGGGATCTGCTAACCAAAAAACTCTCTGATGCAGCAATAAAATTATATGAAGCAGGTGCCGAAGGTATTCTTATCTGCTCGAACACTATGCATAAAACCGCTGATGAGATTAGTGAAAACATTAGTATCCCTTTACTTCATATCGTAAAAATAGTTTCTAATGAGATTAGTAACACAGGTTATTCGAAAATTGGTTTGTTAGGTACAAAGTTCACTATGAATGATGAACAATATTCCCGGATCATGAAAAAGAATAATATCGACCTTCTTGTTCCCGGAACAAAAGACCAGGATGAGATGCACCGGATTATTTTTGAAGAATTAGTAAGAGGCATCATGAGTGAAACTTCAAAAAAAGAAGTTCTCAGAATGATCGGCCATTTATCAGCAAGTGGTGCAGAGGGAATTATCCTCGGGTGTACTGAGATTCCGCTCCTCATTAAACAAAAAGATACAACTCTGCCTCTTTTTGATACTACCAGTATTCATGCTTTAGCAGCTGCTGATTGGGCTGTTGAAGAATAATAATCTTAAAAAAACAAATACTATATTAATATGGAAGAAAAAATACCTACAAGAGATGAAGCCTGGATACTTTTTAAAAAGTATAATAAATCTGAGAGTCTTATAAAACATGCACTGGCTGTAGAAGGCGTAATGCGATATATGGCAAAAAAGTTTGGGGAAGATGAAGAAAAATGGGGTTTAGTAGGATTGGTGCATGACCTTGATTATGAAAAGTTCCCTGATCAGCATTGCAAAAAAACTGAAGAGATACTTAGAGAAAACAGGTGGCCGGAGGAATTAATCCGCGCAGTAATAAGCCATGGATGGCAAATTGTAACCGATGTTGAGCCAAAAAGCCTGATGGAAAAAACCTTATATGCCATTGATGAGCTTACAGGACTCGTTGTAACATCTGCTCTGGTAAGACCATCACGCAGCGTTCTGGACATAAAGGCAAAATCGGTAAAAAAGAAATGGAAAGATAAGCGGTTTGCAGCAGGAGTAAACCGGGAAGTAATTGAAAAAGGAGCCGAAATGCTTAATGTTGAAATATCGGAATTAATAACTGATACAATTATGGGAATGCGTGAAGTTGCTGAAGATATTGGCTTGAAAGGTGATGAGGAGATGAGGTGATGAAAAGTTTATAAGTGTATAAGGAGTTTAGAGGTTAAGACGTTTATCATTACTTATATCTCACAAATAAACTCATCAACAAATAAACAAATAAACTTTCACGTTATATGAGAACTTTTGTGTTAGGAGATATCCATGGAGCGTATAAAGCCCTGAAACAATGTTTTCAGAAAGCGGGATTTGATCATGAAACAGATCAGCTTATTTTCCTGGGTGATGTTTGTGACGGATGGCCTGAAGTTTACGAAGCAACAGATGAATTATTAAAGGTTAAAAACCTGGTATTTATTGTCGGAAATCACGATGACTGGGCACTTACATGGGTGAAAACGGGGC
>Ga0307992_1000802_pt1 | contig 19409 bp, 24 predicted proteins | sample EllFjometagen133_FD_203162 | JGI IMG/M metagenome (GOLD analysis project Ga0307992, IMG submission 203162) | Marine microbial communities from Ellis Fjord, Antarctic Ocean - #133 | ecosystem: Environmental > Aquatic > Marine > Unclassified | place: Southern Ocean | collected 2014-10-08
TTATACATTTGTTTATATGCATAGTTCATTGCCAAGGCTGGCAAGATTAACAATATACAAGTATATACTATAATAATAGTGGTCAGAATACCCTTTTTTCTTGGACTCAGGGCGGGATTTTTATAAATTAAAGGCAGCATCAGAGGCCCAATGAAAATTATTCCCAGGTAAAGCGACCAAGATTGATAATACCAGGGTAATGCACTATCACCTTTAAGAGAATAACCGCAAAAGCGGCAATAATTATCCTGATCATCTATAACTTGACCACACTTAGTACATAGCATTAGAGAATATCCCCCGCTTTCTTAAGGGCTATCTTGGTGCAGAGAGGTCCGATAAGTTCGTAAAAAACAGTCGTTAAAACTATGGTTGAGAAAATAATGCTTCCGATACTGACCCCGTTAATCTCAGCTACAAAAGTTGATTTAGCTATTAGAGCCAGACCTAAGGCGACACCGGCCTGAGGAGCTAAACCTAGACCGATAAACTTTTTAACATTACTCTGCGCTTTAGCCGCATGGGCACCTAGCGAGGCTCCAATCATTTCACCCGGCAGTCGGCTAAAGATATAGATTAAACCTAAGACTCCGATAAAACCCAAGAAAGTAGCATCATTAATTAATAAGTTAACACCAGCTAAGACAAAGAATAATAAATAAAAGGGTGAATCAACTGATCTTAGGACATCAAAAAACTTAAAACTGGTTTTATTTATATTAACTAAAACTGCAGCTAAAAACATATTAGCTAAAAGGACCGATAAGCCAAAGTGTAATGCCAGGCCAGCTGTTAAAAGAATAAAACCTAATGTATAGATTAATAAATCTGAGGCATTGGTTATATATTTTGAAAGTTTAGATAAAATAAGCGCTAAGACCCCACCTAAGATAAGAGCACCCACTATTTCAATACCGGCCTGCAGTACGCCCGCAAAAACAGTATCGGTAACTAAACCATGGGCACCGGCCATACTTTTTGCAATCGCCAGACAAAATGCAAATAAAATAATACCCCAGGCATCATCTATAGCCACAACCCCTAATAGAGTATCTGTAAACGTTCCTCTTGCTTTATATTCTCTGGTGACCATAACTATAGCTGCCGGTGCTGTTGCCGGAGCTATAGCCCCAAAGATCAACGCAATATAAAAAGGCTGTTTAGCTATCAACCAGATACATAAAGTTACAACAACCCAGGCCCCAATGACTTCACCTATAGAAATATAAAGAATAGACTTACCGATCCTCCTAAATCTCTCCATAGAAAAATTCTGACCTAAACTGAAGGCAATAAAACTAAGAACTATATTTGAGATAAGGCCGGATGATTGTAGAATTCCGGGCGAGACTAGATTAAATAGTGTTGGCCCGATGGCTATACCCAGTAATAAATAGGCTGTAATAGTAGGTATTTTGAGCTTTCTAATCAGCTTGGCCGATAAGAGACCAGCTAAAAGAATAATACCCAGACTGAAAGCGGTATTTATATCCACTAAATAACTCCGCTCTCTTTAAATAAAGCCAGGATTATATCGAATAAACAGACTATCCCGACTAGCTTTTCATCTTTAACTACAAAAATCCTTTGAATATCATGCATTTTCATTTGATTATAGGCATCGTTGATATCAACTTCAGGATCAACCGTAACTACCTTTGAAGACATGATATCATCAGCCACAACCAGCATTCCCATTTCAGGTGATAGGTCAGCGGTAGAAAGTTGCTGTTCACTATCAACTTCAATAAAGGGGATGCTCTTTAACATCTGTTTAGTTTCAGAGTCGATCGGCTCAAAAACCTTCAAGACATCTTCAAAATTAAGCATACCAACTACTTTGCCTTCCGGATCTAAAACCGGCAAGACATGATGATTTTTATCTTTAAACGTTTTGATAATTACAGAAAGAGGAGTCCCCCTAGAAACACTTACAACAGTTTTACTCATACACTCAGATATTTTCAACTTCGTCTCCTTTATATTAGATAAGTGTCTTTAACCTTTTTCCCATAAGCTTCTTGATTAATGAAAGAATCAATACACTGCATATTATAAACGCAATTGTATTTAAATTCCACCTATTTACCACCATACCCAAAGCAGTACCTGCAGCAGGTGCGTGCTCTGTATTCGTAATGCACATAAAAAATAATGCTAAACGACTGCTAAAGCAGCTGCTATATACATACTAGAATCTACAGGTAAATATATACCAAGCCTTGGATATACTAACCAAGCAGAAAGTATACCACAAATCAAACCAACGATATGACCTCCGATTACACTTTGAGGCCTGGCTGCATATGAATGAGGGCTAGCAAAAACTACGAAGACACTTGAGCCTAAAGCAGCTACAATTGCCGCACTAGAAATTGTATCAAGAAAATATAGGATTATAAGCAGAGAGCCAAAGGCCAGAAAACTCTGCCATAAATAAGGTGTGATATTTTTTTGAGCTTTAGTATCTAATTTGAATAATTTCATTTAACAAACCATATGTATAGTATTATACTACAATACGTTACGGCTTGTCAAGATTGAGAAATGGTGACTCCCCGTATTGGACGAGTTTCGCAACTGGTTAGATACAGAAGAAGCACAAAAGCTATCAAAAGAGCTTGCTGGAGTTACCTAAACTACTCCTTTACTTTAGTTTTTTACTTTTTCTTTCTACCGGAAAAGGCATACCAAACACCAAATATAATACTGCCTAATATAATTCCGCTTATAATCATTTGAATTAAAATAAAGATATATTCTATTCCGCCAAACATTGTTGCCATTAACCCAAAAAATGGTTGGCCGATTAATCTTGTTACTATAAAACGTATAATTGTTCCTATTATAGTAGTCCACGCTACAAATTTTAGCCAAGAATTTAGCATATCATCCTCTCCTTTTACCTAAACTGCTCTTTTACTGCTGAAGGAATATCAGAAGCTAGAGTATTTGTTGAAAACATCATAAACCCAAATATTAAAAATATAATCTTTTTCATTGGGTCTCCTATTTTAGTTATACCATTAATTCAGACAAAAAAACCCCCCGTGGGGCTATCACGGGGGTACGAGACTTACTAACGTAAATTAATGTTTAGTAAGGTTCTCGTGGTTTAATGGTTGATCTAACAAATTCACTAATAGCCTTTCTATCTTTTTCGGCTATCTGGGTGAATGAAATCCCTATACGATATTCTTTTGCTTCAAAGGGGATACTATTTCTAACCTCCCCTACCATATCCATAGTTCTAAAACGATTATTGTCATCATCTATAAAATGATTAATTAATGTAAATTTTATAAAAAGAACACTTTTAACAGGCAAGTTGTATTTAGTCTCAATGGCCATACCTTCTTCGTTTAAATCAATCATCAACGCATAAAGACTTTTACCGCCAACAATCATCAGCACTTTGGGTGAGTTATATACCTCACAACTAACGGTAAATTTAACATGAATCCTTTTATGAACACGCTTTTCCTGAATATCTGTCATCTTTTTACTCTACTGAATACATTTCCATAACTTCCTGAATTGCAGTATAGTTTTCTTCATCCAGACCAGTAAAATTGGCTGCTACTCCATATATAGGCGTTCTTTTTTTTTCATTTTTACAGGGATAGTCAACTCGGCAAACCCGTGCTGTACAATTAGCCCAGGTACCTCTATGAGGTAAAGCAATGCTTAGCTCCAACTTAACTCCAATATCTATCTTATTTACATGATAAAAATAGAGCCCACCTTCACCCAAATTTTTAATTGTAATCATATCCCAATCAGAAGGTTTATTTGTGTAATCGTCGTTACACACACGAAATCGAGCTGTAATGGGCTTCATCATCCTCTTATGCTTTCTGTCACTATCAAACCATGCAAACGCAGTTCTTCACCACCTATAGCCAAAAATTGGCAAAAGAACTATAAACTATTATACACAACTTATATGTGTAATTGTATGACAAAACAAACTGGCTGTCAAGAAAAAAATTATTGCTATATAATAGTATTTGTGGTAATACATAATTAAAGGAGAAGTATTATGTTAAAAAGAAATCAGGTTTTATTAAACGATTGGTTAGTAGACATTATTAAAGCTATGGCGGAAAAATATGACTTAAGCTTTTCTGAAACGATCAGAATATTTCTTTGCATACAGCTAGGTAAGATGATCACTATAGCTTACCCTAAGCATGACCACAGCTTAGTTTGCAATGAGACTGAAAAGATAGTTCAGAGAAAAAATAATGGTAATCCTGTCTCTATGGAAGAACTACATACAGCCATATTTCGACTTTATTTTGAATCCAGAAAAAGTGCTGAGTTTTGGCATAAAGAGGAAAAAAAGATAGCAAAACAAAAAAATAAAAAGAAAAATACATAATTTTTTATTTTTTAGGTTTTGTAAATAATAACGGGAAGATTATATCACTTAGGCAACATGGAAGCCAGACAGCTACGAATAAAAAGATGAAGATAACCGGATAACAGTACCACGCCAGATATCCCCCCTTAGCCATCAAGATGTGAAACAAAGAAGCCCAAGTACTTAACAAGACGTGCCCTGCGTGCGGAAATTTGGTACTGGGCCTAAAATAAGCGATGGCTATACCTAAAAAAGCCAGCGGATTAATTAAATACCATTTTTCTATAAAACCCAAATGAAGGTGCCTATCCGGCATACCCAGCATAGCCTCACCTAAGTAAGGAATTACCGAATCACTCATTGTCGCTATCCCAATAGAACCCAAATAACCTATTAATACCAGCATCCAGATTCTTAAGCCACCTGTTCTATTTAGTTTAAACATGGAGGCCGTGACCATGGCACTTAATAAAACATGTATAGGATGCAGGGTATAAAAAGTATTATAGGCTGTTTGATTGGGTATTCTCTGAAAAAAGAACATAATCAGGATTCCGGTTAGAGCCCCGAATATTGTAAAGGGTGCATGTTCTTTTAATTCTTCTAATATTTTTCTAAACATCATTAAACTTCATAATGAACTCCTTAAACACTAAATCTAATAGTCAGAATATCCCCTGCTTCAATAATATAATCTTTGCCTTTTAGATACATTTTACCAGCATCCTTAACAGCCTTCTCACTACCTAGACTATCTATATCCTCAAACTTCATCAGCTCTGCCCTAATAAAACCCCGCTGCATATCAGAGTGAATTTCACCGGCAGCTTCGGGAGCACTATTACCCTTTTTTGTGGTCCATTGCCTGACTTCATTGGTACCGGCGGTAAAGAATGATATCAGATTAAGGGCTTCAATACATAAAGCAGTGAGAATATTTATTGCCGGCTCAATGATTCCGGCAGCATCTAAAAATTCTTTTCTCTCGGCGGCATCATCAAGCGAGGCTATCTCGGCTTCAGTCTTGGCACTAACCTGCATAAAATAAGCACCTATAGCCTTATAATCATTTCTTAGCTGTTTTAATAAAGAGCCATCAGTTAAGCTATTTTCAGAAACATTTAAAGCCACGATAATCTTCTTTAAGGTTATAAAAGGATAACTGGAAATAACTTTCTTTTCCGCTTCATTCAACTCTAATAATCTCAAAGGCAATTCTTTATCTAAATGGTCTTTAAGTTTTAATATGACTTCCTTTTCCTTTGAAAGATTTTCTTCCTTTTTACCCTTTAAACTTTTCTCAATTCTCTCTAAGCGTTTCTCTATAAAAAGTAAATCATTTAAAATAAGTTCTGAGAAAACTAAATCAATATCCCGCTTAGCATCCACACTTCCTTTAATATGATAAACAGCATCATTCTCAAACGCTCTGGCAACCAGTAAAATTGCATCTAAATCAACGACCTCTTTAAATATCTGCGAGTTGGCCTGGGCATCTTCTGAAATCTTAGGGAGTAATTCAATGTCTAATCTAGCCTGAACCTTACTTTCTGCAGTATAAATCTCTTCTAATCTATCCAAACGCGCATCACTAATCTGAGCCATGCTTTTGATGGGTTTATTAGAAGCCAAATCATGTTCACTCGGTGCATGACCGCTTAGAACTTCAAAGAGTGTTTTCTTACCTGATTGTGGAAGTCCGATAATGCCTATTTTCATTTTGATATTTCTTTCTAAGTAATTATGTATTATTACATAAAGATTATTAAACAAAAATTATTAAACACAAGTTGCTATTATAAAATAAATATAAGGCCTCCTATTCATAAGAAGGCCTTATATAAATCTAATTTCCTACATACCTACATTGGTGCTGACTTTATCCAGGGCCTGCTTTGCCTGGTCTGTTAAGGCAGCTTTAGCTTTTGTGAGCAAGTCTTTAGCATCTGCATTCTTAGAATCAACCTGAGCTAAAACATACTGTGCAATTTCTACAGCACTCTGAAAATCATCTGATTTGTAGAAAGCTTCTGCCTGAGACATCAAATAAGTAGCCTTTTCCTGGACAGTTTCCATATTTTTAGCATTATCAATAGCTGCAGTTCCCGAAACAGCTTTCTGGCCGCAACCTATTGCTGTGAAGCCAACAAAAAGACACAACGCAATAACTACTAATGTCCTTTTCATTTTTCTACCCCCTTTTTATTCACTTTTATCTTGAAATGGCAACAGCTTGTCAATTGTTTCTTTCGTTTTATCAACCGTATCCGAGGCTGCATCCGCTGCTTTACTGCCAACCTGCTTCGTAGTTTCTGTCGCAGTCTTTGCCGCTTTTTTACCTGTATCAACCGCCGCTCCAGCAGTAGAACCTACTATCTTAGTAGCACCTTTTAAAGTATCAGAGGCACTCGTTGCCAAAGCATTAACGTCAAAGTTAGTTAAGCGACCAATAGCTGAAGCCATAACTGCTTTTACAATAATCACATTTGCTACTTTTTTAGGATCGTTTATATTGGTGAATTTTTCGTTTATCTTAATGGGATATTCTGTAATCTTAGGCTTATCACCAACTGAATAATCCTTAAAAATAACCTTGTCTATCTTTAAGCTCATGACATCTATCTGAAAACTGTCATCAGGTTTAGCTGTTTTTACTTTTTCATCTGGTTGAGCACTTTCCTGCTTTGTTTCTTTAACTACCTTCAATGAATCAAGATTAAGTAAGCCATCCTTATTCTTAACGACCACAAACTCTTTTAAGTTAATCCTTAATTCGTAAAGATGGACCTTCTTTTTAAGCATTGCTCCTAAATCATAATCAACATACAATTCAGGCATATCAATCATGACCTTATCTGGAAAATCCTTAGGGTTATAAAGCTCGAAACCTTCTAATCCAACATTACTCGAAAAAAGACCCACATCTGTTTTATCAATATGCATCCCTAAACCGGTTAGGGCTTTTACACCCCCTTTAAGGATATGCTCGATTGCCAGGTTCTTACCGACAGCCATCGTTAGAACTACGGCCGCAATAATTATCAAAATCACATACTTTTTTTTCATGCTAACTTCCCCCCTCCTTCGGTTACTTTATCAGAACCAAAAATCTCTATTTCCCAGAGAGACTAGCCCCACTCAATTGCAGGACAATTCATTATTTTCCTCTTTAGCTTTTCTTTAAGAAATCAATTGCTGCTTTATTATCCTCAAAAATTTCAAAAACCTTATCCAGATTAGTTATTTTTAAAACTTCGGCAACCTTATCTTTAACACCAGAAAGAACTAAATCTCCTCCGGCTTCTTTAGCTCTCTTTAGCATAAAGACCATAGAGGCTAAAACGATTGAAGAAATAAAAGCAGTCTCTGAGAAATCCAGAACTATTTTTTTGGCCCCTTCATCAATAAAACCGGAAAACGTATCCTTCAATTCTTCATTTTCATCCATTAAGATATTATCTAACATTAAGGTCAAAACGATTAGATCTCGATCTCTTTCTACTCTATAAATTAGATCACTCATCAAAAAACCTCCCTGGGGATTTATGTCCCTTTTTACCCCGTTAATAGACATAAGTTTCTAACGGGGTTTACTGATATTCCTGCCGTAATACTCTTTTTAGAATCTTTCCTGTGGGTGTTTTCGGTAAATCGCTCCTCATTTCAACCCTATGGGGAATTTTAAAATTTGCCAGACGCGGTTTGCAATAATCAATTATTTCCTGGGGTTCTATTGATTCATTTTCTCTGGGAACCACAAGCGCTATAGACACCTCACCCCGATGGACATCTTTTATACCGATAACCGCTACTTCCTGAACCTTGCGATTCATTTCAATGACTTCTTCTATTTCCCGCGGATAAATATTCATCCCGTGTGAAATAATTAAATCTTTCTTTCTATCCACTATATAAATATAACCGTCTTCATCTATCTTGGCTAAATCTCCCGTAAATAACCAGCCTCCTTTTATAACCTCAGCTGTATCCTCAGGCATATTATAATAACCTTTCATGACATTGGGGCCTTTGACGATTAATTCCCCCACCTGATTAGGAGCAGCTTCTACCTCCTCTTTGTTGACCACCTTCACTTCAATACCAGTCAAAGCCTTGCCTACAGAACCTACTTTATTTAAACCTTCTGGTGGATTCATGGACACAATAGGAGAAGCTTCTGTGAGTCCGTAACCTTCACGTAATCTAATCCCGAAACGCTTCTCAAAAGCAACCGCCACATTCTTATCTAAAGGAGCTGAACCCGAAATAGCTAATTTTATAGAATTAAATTTAAAGATAATTCGCATAAAGATCGGCATCTTTATAGACGCAAATACTTTAAACACTTGCGGAATTCCAATTAGGAGTGTAATTCTTTTAAATAATATTGTTTTAATAAAGCGGTGAATTGGCTTAACTGAATCTAAAATAACTATTCGAGACGATGCCATAACCGGCAAAATAATGCAAACTGTCATCATAAATGAATGAAAGACCGGAAAAGCCAGAAGTATAGAATCACGAGGGCCAATCTCTATGGTTTGCATAGAGGCCCGCACATTAGATAAAAGATTGCCATGAGTCAGCATGGCCCCTTTAGGAGAGCCGGTAGTGCTTGATGTATAGCTGATAACCGCTACATCATTTTCATTTAAATCATTTTCTCTATTTTTATGTGAATGCCCTTTAATTAAGGAAGGTAAATATTTAAAACTTTCAACTTCTTTATCAGTGATTATAATATCACTCATTGTGTCTGCTTTTTGCCTAATGCGTTCCAGACTGCTTTGGTATTCGCTTGAAGTTATTAAAATTGAAACTTCGCAATCATTTAAAACATAACTTACTTCATCGGGCTTTAAGAAAACATTGATGGGAACAGCGATAAGACCGGCTTTAAAGATTGCAAAGAAAACAACTAAATAATTAATTGAATTCTCATGTAAAATACCCACGCGGCTGCCTTTAGCGAGTTCTAAATCAGAGACCAGATAAGAAGCAAGCTGATTTGATAAAACATTGAGCTTGCCGAATGATATCCTCTTCTTACCCTCAATAGCCGCACATCTTAGCGGATATTTTTTTGCTGAATCTTCAAGAATTGTAGCTAAATTCATATTTTTTAAAATTTACCCTATTTCCTTAAAGATACAAGCGATTTGCCATCAGTATCTGTTATGCTAATATGGCCTTCTCTAGCTAACCAGCCCAGACTCATAAGAGTTAAATTTTCATCCTTCTTTAAATCAACAATGATTTTCTTTAAATCAACTTCACCGTTCGTCTCCAGGTAATGCCATATCTCACCAGCTGTGATACCAATCTGAGTAATCATAAATCCCCCTCCTTTATTTACTCTTCAATATCTTTCTTATTATAACTGCCGCAACGCGGACATATAGAAATATCTTTATTATGGCTGTCAACATATGTGTTAGCACATATCTGACATTGCCAAAATGCATTTGCAGACTCAATTTCAAAAGAACCAGAGTTATTCTTGGCTTCATTTAAAATCCACAAAAAAATTACAATGCAGACTAAAAAAATAATATAGATCATAAAAAATGATGAAAAACTAACCTCAATCATTACTAACCTCTAGTTTAATGTTTACTGTACCCCACTGATTGATTTCGTCACGCACTGAGGCACTTTCACTAAATCTAATTTTCTTAAGATATTTTTTTATTAAAAGATCAATCTCTAAATATCCAGTAGACGATAGCTGATCCACAAACACTACCCGTCCCATTTTATCCACAAATATCTTTTCTTTTATGGTAAAAGTCCCGTTATTACTCAGCCACTGTGGCACTTCAGGCTTCTGGGGTAAATAGACCAACCCTCTTTTACTAAGCGGACCTTTAATATCCAAAAGAGAACTTTTTGTTAATTCATCTTCAAAGGTGTAACGTTCAATCAGCTTTTTCTGACTTATTGCCTCTAGCAAGTCATCAGCTTTAACATAATCAGTTGTATTGCGCTCATCCTTAGAAATTATTCTTTCCGGTAAAAGAGCACCTATTTGATGTTCTTTCTCCATGAAAGCTACAGCTTTTTTATCTTTGCTTGTTGTAAATGACCCTAAAGTCTTGCTCAAATAGGCTTTCTGTAAAAAATCACCTAAGAAAACGGCCTGAGTTACAATTAACTCTTTTTCAAGAGGCGCAGAAAGATTAACACTAAAGATACTCATCCAGAGTACATGCCCGATGACTGATATAACCAAGGCATAAACTATGATTACCTTTTTGGTGTAATAGCTATATTTGTTTGTGATATTCCTAGTTCCCTGCATAAATCCCAAACCTCGGCTATACGTCCTAAGGTTACCTGTTCGTCACCCCTTATATAAACAGCCTCACTGCTTTTGGCCAGCTTTTTTAATTCAACCTTTAATTCCTTCATATCCATTTTCTGATTATCAAGATAAAAAACATTATCTTTGGTAATCGTCAGCACAATCTTTTTCTGCTTGAGCATCTGACCGGTTAGAGCCTTAGGAAGATTGACGGGTATACCCGGCTGAGAAACAAAACTGGAGGTAAGCATAAAAAATATAATTAAAAGAAAAACTACATCAACCAAAGGCGCCATATCTAGAGCACCCTTTTTTACTCTAACGTGCTTTTGCAATTTTATAGTTGATTTTTTCCAATAATCCTTAAAACTGTGCATATTAATAACCTTTCTGAGATATAGCAGTGGTTAAATCTGTAGCACTCTGCTCCATCTCAAGAATTATATTTTCTACCCAGCCAACTAAATAATTATATGTTACATAGAAAACAATTGCCACCGCTAAACCGGCTGCAGTCGTAATTAAGGCAGTAGATATACCTCCGGCTAAATCTCCGGGATTAACTGGTGAGCCTATGGCTGCTTTATCTCTTATAACCTGAAAGGCCTCCATCATACCGGTAACTGTACCTAAAAGGCCTAATAAAGGACTGATATAAGCTACAGTAGCCAGGATATTAAGATTCTTTTCTAGGCGGGCTACCTCATGCAAACCGGCATCTTCAATAGCTTCTTTGATTTCACCCTTACCCCGGTCATGCTTTAAGACACCTGCTTTAATAATGTGGGCTATAGGCCCAGGTGTCTGATCACAAAGTTCAATTGCTTGAATAATTTTATTGCGTTTTATAGAGCCCGTAACAGCCTCCATAAATTTCTTAGTATCAATCCTTGCCCGATAAAGATGCCAGACCCTCTCAATACTTACTGCCAGGGCAATCATTGAACAAAGGATAATAGGGATCATTAAGACTCCGCCTTCTCTAATCATTTGTAACATTCTCATTTCCTCCTGATAATTTTATTTATTTTCTAAAGATTCTTTAATTTTTTCTAATCCTAAAACAGCTTGTTCTTTATGTTCCTCATTTAATTCAATAACTTTTTGATACATTAAAGCAGCTTTTTCACTCTCGCCTTTTTCTTCAAATATTATACCTGCCTTTAAACGAGCCTCAGCTACCCAGAAATCAGAACTAGAATACATATAAATAACTTTCATGTAATTCGATAAAGCTTCGTCTAATTCGCCTGAAAGTTCATAGCAGTTGGCTATTTCATATTGAAGCTTGGCATTTAAGTCATTATCACTATCCTGCAAAGCCAGTCTATAATATTCCAAGGCCTTATTAAAATCTTTCTTCTGTTTATATGCTAAAGCAATCTTTTCATATGCTACCTTAACTAATGATGATGTGTTGTAAGCATTAATTAATTGCTGAGCCTTGTTTATGGCTTCATCGTTTTTATTCTGATTAAGATATATTTTTGCTTCATCGATGAGGGCTTGAGGAGCTAAGTAATTTGCTGAAAAACCTGTATAGACAGTTGCTAGCTCTTCTAAGGCCTGCCTAGTATCACCCTCATTAAGAAAGATATTAGCTAACCAGTAGTGGCTCTCAGCTGCCGCATCCGCTTTAGGCTCCTGTTTTATTATATCATAAAAGTAAGTTTTGGCTTTAGCTAATTCACCTTTTGTATAATAATAATCACCTAGCCATAATTTGGCTTCAACCTGCAGTCTTACCTGCTTAGTATTAGCCGCTAAAGTATTAAAGACTTCTATGGCTTGAGCTAAATTACCCATTTTATAATAACACCAGCCTAGCTGGTAAACTGATTTATAAGCAACTTCATCTTCTTTATATTTATCAGCAATGTGCCTGTAAATATCAATCGCTTCCTGATAGCGGCCTAAATTATAATTAGCTGTAGCCTCTCCGAAAGAAGCATCAATTTTTAAATTGCTCTCCGGATATTTTTGAATCAATCTCGCAAATTCCCTCTTGGCTAAATCGTACTGCTCCCCTTTTAGATATATAAGACCGATTCTATATTGAGCCTGATCCCCCAATTTACTCTTTGGATAGGCAATCATCAGATGATCATAAGCGGCTAAAGCCGACTCATAATCCTGCATCTGATAAAAGACTGTTCCCAACTGGTATTGAGCGTAATCGGCATAATAACTTTCCGGATAACCATTTAAAATTTCATCATAGGTTTCAATGGCTTTAAGATAATCTTTGACATCTAAATAGGCATCGGCCTTACGGCATAAAGCTATAACTCGGGTCATTTCATCTTCTGAGGATTGGGTTAAATTTTCAAATTCTCTAATAGCCTTATCATATTCCTTCAATCTTAAATAAACCCAGCCTAAATTATAATAGGCATCTTCTATAAGCGGGCTTTTAGAATAATGATTAATAAAATAATCATACTTTTCAGCCGCCACCAATAAATCTTCCATTTTATAATAAGACTCCGCTTCCCAGAAAGTAGCCTTATCGGCTATTTCATTATCGGGATAGCTCTTCATTAAATTCTGATAGGTTTCAACGGCCTGCTGATGCTGATTAAGATTGTTGTAAGCTCTACCTTTTAAAAATAATACTTCAGGAGCCAGCTGGCTATTCATAAAATTACTCATAAAATCATCCGCAACTTTAATAACCATGGCATCATCATCTTTTTTAAAATAAGACCAGGCTAAATTATAAAGTGTATTTTCTTTTAAGGATAACTCTTTAGTCGCTAAAGCCTTATCATAAAACTCGGCCGCACTATCATAATCAGAAAGACTCGAATAATCTCCAGCCATCAGATAATAAGCCTCATAGACTATTTTAGACTGCTGATATTCTTTAATAAAACTCTTTAAGTATTTAATTGCTTTTTGATTTTCATTAAGGCCACTGAGACATCTGGCAATATTCAGTTTGGCATCCAGAATAAAATCCTTATCCTCGGCTATCTTTAGATAACTATTGAAATATTCATAAGCAGTCTGATAATTTTCTAATTTGTAATAGGACTCAGCTAAAAGGAAGTGGCTTAAGACATTATAATCTGATTCAGGATATTCCTGCACAACCTCTAAGAGAGGCTTAATAGAATTAGTATAGTCCGCATTCTTTATATATATCTGGGCCAGCCAATAAAGAGCTTCGTCTTTTATGGTGGCTGCCTGAGGGTCATTAATTAATTTCTCTAATTCACCCTGAGCTTGGTGCAGATTACCCATATTATATGAGCAAAGAGCTATAAAAAGCGAGGCCTCATCAACTAAGGTGCTTTGAGGATATGTATTAAGAAAATCCTGAAAGTAATCCTTGGCCTCTTCGTAAAAGCTATCATTAAAGGCCTGCCTGGCCAGCTTAAAATCATCAATTTCCTCAGCTGCCACTAGACCCGCCAAGAGCAGAGAGGTTAATATTAAACAAAATATAACTGTGAGAGTGATCGTTGGGCGTTTCATAATATATAGTCTTTTGACTTTAAATATTGTACCAAAAAGATGCGTTCTAAACAAGCAGTTTTTTAAGATATTGGCCCGTATAAGAAGCCTTTACTTTACTAATTTCTTCGGGAGTCCCCTTTGCGATGACATAACTACCTCACAGATAAATTATTTAATATGCATCTAACGGTCTCCATCAGCGGCGCGAGGAACGAGCGTCCTGCTGCATGGCTTTGTTTGGCAAAGCCATATCGTCCGCGTTCTATTTCGTAATGATCCCATGTAGAATTTTGTCAAGCTCCGCCGGAGCTTCATACTGCATGATCTGCTTGACGCTACCGGTAAACATACGCCCCATGAACCCAGTGTTCTTCCGGTAGATTCTGACATCTCCATCCCCATACTCTACGACGGCAATTGCCGCTGGCATAAACGTGCAGACCGCTGGAAATTGCTTGTTAACTCTATACGAATGATCGGGATTGCCCAGTTTAAATTCGACGAGTCGGAATGGCAATTCCCCTTTGCCGTTTTTCGCGTAGGCGGTGTTGTAGTCTTTCTCCTCAGTAATATGCCATGACCCATTCTGCTGACACTTTTCCCGTAAGCGGTTCACAGTTTTATCGAATGGCAAGAAACTATGGTTTTCGACAAAAAACAGACGTCCCATCTGCGGCATCAGCACCAAGCCAACGAGCAACAAGATACCGATACCACATGCTACACCTATCAAAAATAATTCCATGGTTTACCCCTTAATTTACAATGTTATAATTCAGATGCCGAACAATTAATATACGAACTTAGTTTTTTAAGAAATTTCAATATCATATCCATTATTATATGCTAATAGCAAGTAAGCTTCAAGCTTAAAAACTTGATTCTATTTCGTAATTTATCTATAATATCCAGGACACACGAAGTCGTAAAATACGGAGTTTTTGGCAAAAAATGGTTATTATAACATTTTTTTAAGATATTGGCCTGTGTAAGAAGCCTTTACTTTAGTAATTTCTTCGGGAGTCCCCTTTGCGATGACATAACCACCCTTATCTCCGCCTTCCGGACCTAAATCAATAATGTAGTCGGCTGTCTTGATTACATCTAGGTTATGTTCAATAATCAAAACTGAATTTCCCTTGGAGGTTAAACGATGTAGGATATTTAAAAGCTTATCTATATCAGCAAAATGCAGGCCGCTGGTAGGTTCATCTAAAATATATAAAGTCTTACCGGTTGATTTTTTGGATAATTCAGAAGCCAGCTTTACCCTTTGGGCTTCACCGCCGGATAAAGTAGTGGCAGGTTGACCTACCTGAATATATCCGAGACCGACATCAACTAAGGTTTGTAATTTATTTTTAATAGCCGGAATATTCTCAAAGAGACTCCGGGCATCTTCAACCTTCATCTGTAAAACATCAGAAATAGAATTCCCCTTATATTTTACTTCCAGGGTTTCTTTAGAAAATCTCACTCCCTTACAGACTTCACAAGGCACATAGACATCGGGCAGAAAATGCATTTCCACTTTTATGATTCCGTCTCCCTTGCAGTGTTCGCACCTGCCGCCGGTGACATTAAAGGAAAATCTTCCCGGTTTATATCCTCTGGCTTTAGCCTCCGGAAGCTGACTGAAAAGCTTTCTAATCGCATCAAAGGCACCTATATATGTAACCGGATTAGAGCGAGGCGTACGGCCGATAGGCTCCTGATCAATAACAATAACCTTATCCAGATGTTCTATGCCTTTAATCTCTTTATGTTTACCAGGCTGTTCTTTCGAACGATAGAACTTAGAAGCCAACGCTCTGTAAAGCACCTCATCAATAAGGGTACTTTTACCAGAGCCTGAGACACCGGTCACACAAGTAAATAACCCTAAAGGAATCTTGACATTAATATTTTTTAGATTATGCTCTCTGGCCCCGATAATCTGTAAGCATTTAGCCTTCTTGTGACTCCTGCGTAAAACGGGGATTTTTATTTCCAGTTCTTTTTTTAAGTATTTGGCAGTCAGTGATTTTTTGGATTTGAGAATATCTTTTAATTTACCAACTGCAACTATTTCACCCCCATGCCTACCGGCACCGGGACCTAAATCAACTATATAATCGGCACTTCTAATAGTGGACTCATCATGCTCGACGACTAATAAGGTATTCTTGAGTTCTTTTAAAGATTTAAGTGTATTTAAAAGCTTATTATTATCTTTCTGATGCAGGCCGATACTGGGCTCATCTAAAACATATAAAACTCCAGTGAGACGAGAGCCTATCTGAGTAGCCAGACGAATCCTTTGGGCTTCTCCCCCAGAAAGACTATTGGCCTTTCTTTCTATAGTCAGATACGATAAACCGACATTTCTTAAAAAACCCAGACGTTCCTTTATCTCTTTAAGAATCTGGCGCGATAGTGTTTTTTGGGTTTCATTTAATTTTAGCTTATCAAAAAAGTCACAGGCCTCACTTACAGTTAATAAAGAAAGCTCCTGGATATTCATACCATTTATTGTTACTGCCAGTACTTCCGGCTTGAGGCGCGCTCCTTTACACTCTGAACAGGGATGACTGCTCATATACTGATTAATATGATTTTTCAAAAAATCACTCTTGGTAGTCTTAAAAAGACGCTCTAAATGAGGAATAACACCTTCGTAACCCCTATGCCAATGCTGGAATTCATCACTCCCATAGAGAATAATATCTTTTTCTTTTTTAGTTAATTTATTATAGGGTTTATCAAAATCAATCTTAAAAAAATCAGCTACTTCCCTTAAGAGCCGGCGATAATGCATGATATAACCACGCCCGCCTCTTCTCCAGGGATCAATGGCATTTTCTCTTAAAGACTTTGATTTATCGACAATAACTAATTCAGGGTCTATTTCTACCTTTGTCCCTAAGCCATTACAAAAGCTACAAGCTCCATAAGGGCTGTTAAATGAAAATGCCCGGGGAGTCAGTTCTTGGAAACTAATCCCGCAGTCAGGACAAGCCGCCAGGCTACTGTAGTACAAATCTTCTTTTTTATTAACTAGATAGACCCTCATAATTCCAGCGCCAGTAGCTAAAGCAGTCTCCACTGATTCTGAAAGTCGTGATCTTATTCCCTCTTTAATTACTAATCTATCAATCACAGCTTCAAGGGTATGCTTTTTATTTTTATCTATTTTTATTTTATCTTTTAATTCTTTAATTTCACCATCAATACGGACTCTGACAAAACCTTCTTTAATTAAATCTTCCAGAGCCTGCTTGTGTTCCCCTTTTTTTCCTTCAATGCGGGGAGCTAATAAAATAACCTTAGTTTCCTTAGGCAATTTCATAATCGAATCCACTATTACATCCAGAGATTGGGAAGTAATCGGCTTACCACATTTATAACAATGACTCTTACCTATCTTGGCGTATAAAAGCCTGAGATAATCATAAATTTCAGTAGTTGTCCCTACAGTTGAACGCGGATTAGGCGAATGACGCCTTTGCTCAATAGAAATAGCCGGTGACAAACCTTCGATATAGTCTACATCAGGTTTCTGTAGCTGTTCTAGGAACTGCCTAGCATAGGCTGATAGGCTTTCAACATACCTACGCCTGCCTTCAGCATAAATGGTATCAAAAGCCAGAGACGATTTTCCCGAACCGCTTAAACCGGTAATGACTGTAATCGCATTCTTAGGAAGCTTTAGACTAATATCCTTAAGATTATGCTCCCGGGCCCCTTTAATATATAGATAGTCTTTTTTCATTAATAATTTACCTTATATCCCAGATTTCTTTTGAAATCATATTATAACAAAACCAAAATGAAATAGCAATTACCTCTATTAGAAGCAAATACAAAAAAAGCCCTTGCAATATTTAATACTGCAAAGGGCTTTTCCTTGATATGTAAAGGCGCTAAACCTTATCTTTTCTTTTTCTTAGCTTTTTTTACAACTCTTTTCTTTGTTGCTTTTTTCTTTGTTACTTTTTTCTTAGCTACTTTTTTCTTAGCAGCCTTCTTTTTCTTGCCACCTCGAGCCATCTTGGCCTTAGCTACATCACCATCTTTATCGATAAAATAAAGATAACCAGACTCTTTCTTGATACCACATTTAAGTACTTTAGTCGCCATCTCTTTTCACCTCCTCCCCTTCTTTTAACAAAATTTAAGTCCCTAATTTAACTCGACTCAATATCTGCTTCAAACAGGCGATACATGAGAGCACTGCTAAATAACTTGTCTTGGGATTATTGGGTGAGGGTTTATTTTCACTTAAGGTTTCAATCCGTCCAAAATCCCCTTCAATAATCATCTGATGTGAATTAGTTGTGAATTCAGGTGATGATAATATCTTCACCTTTGTATTATCGGCTCCTATACTGGTTAGGCTTAAAAGAGCTGAAACATTTATATTTTTTGGAAATGCCTTAATAGCTTCTTTAGCACTTCCCTCAAAGATAACTGTTTCCTTGTCTATATTATCTATATCAATATTCTGCTTCTCTAAATAAGGCGCACCCTTTAAACCCAGAGGTGGTTTGCGGGTAATAAGCTCGGCACTTTTAATCTGAGACATTCTCGCTGCCTTAACTGCATCCAGACCGCAAAGGGCTCCTGAAGGCAGATACACCCGAGACTTACTATTCTCAGCCATCTCAAAAAGTTCTTCGTGTCCTATATATCCACCTACACTAATAGTCATTACATCAACTTCTGCCTTAAGACATTTTTCTACCAGCCCGGCTACTACTTCACCTCCAGCTGCTTCAATAACTAAATCACTCTTTTGAATTAGTTCATCCATTGAAACCAATTCAGGTTTTTTGGTTAAAGAATCAATGAAAGTTTTAGCGAGACTTTCGTTTATTTCACAAAGAGCAACAAGCTTGGCGTCTTTATTAAATTTATCTGTTATGGCGCGGGCTATTTCACTACCTATGGTCCCGCAGCCAATGAGTCCAATGTTAAGCATTTTAATCCTTTAAGGCTTTAAAATAATATTATCAATTAATCTAATCTTCTTAATTTTTACAGCTACAGCTGCTACTACTTTCTTCTTAATATATTTTACTCCCTCGAGGCTATCAGCGTCAAGTATTTCTATATACTCAATAGTAACATATTTTTCACTAGATATTAATTTTTTTATTATTTTTTTTAATTCGGCCGTTTTCATGCATCCTTTTTTAAACTCTAACGAAGCTGCTTTCAGAGCCTGATATATCACCAGTGCTTTCTGTCTATCTGTCGTCGACAAATACTTATTTCTGGAACTCAGTGCTAAGCCTT
>Ga0307992_1000804_pt1 | contig 19402 bp, 20 predicted proteins | sample EllFjometagen133_FD_203162 | JGI IMG/M metagenome (GOLD analysis project Ga0307992, IMG submission 203162) | Marine microbial communities from Ellis Fjord, Antarctic Ocean - #133 | ecosystem: Environmental > Aquatic > Marine > Unclassified | place: Southern Ocean | collected 2014-10-08
ATTGCAATTGATAAAATTGCAAAAGTCCTAGAGAGTTTAGAAGGTTTTGAGGAATAAAAATGAAGGTTATCGTTATTACAGGTGCATCATCCGGAATTGGTTTATCAATTTCACAATACTTATGTCAGAAAGGACATAATGTTTACGGTGTGTCACGCACCAAAGTACATGAAAAAAATATTAAAAGCATTCAAGCAGATGTAACAGATTTTGAGCAACTAAAAGTTGCATATCAAGAGATATTCGATATCGAAGGTCATATTGATGTTTTAATCAATAATGCTGGTTTGGGTATTTCTGGAACAATTGAAGATACATCCATTGAGGATGCAACCTATTTATTTAATGTTAATTTCATGGGTGTTTTTAACTCTACTAAAGCAATTCTTCCTTTCATGAGAGAAAGTGGTGGAGGAAAGATTATCAATGTTAGCTCGGTTGCTGCTAAGCTATCCATTCCTTTTCAAGCATTTTATAGCAGCTCAAAAGCAGCTGTTAATTCATTTTCTGAAGCACTTGCTAATGAAGTAGCACCGTTTAATATTCAAGTGTGCGCAATGATGCCAGGAGATATTAAAACTGGATTTACTAAAAACCGTAAAAAGAATAGAATCGATAGTCCTGAATATAAAGGACGGGTTGATTTATCTGTTAATGTCATGGAAAATGACGAATTGAACGGTATGGATCCAGAATCTGCAGCAAGAGTAGTCGGTAGACTCGTAAGAAAAAGAAGAATGCCTCTTTATAAAACAATTGGACTCAAATATAAATTGATTGTATTATTAGCAAAACTATTACCCGCAAAACTTGCAAATAACATCGTAGGATTAATCTATGCATTTAAAAAAAGAAAATAGAGAATGAACAATAAGGAAAATGTACTACTTAAGGCAATCATTGCAGGTATGTATATCGGTATTGCTGGATTGGTTTACTTAAGTTTAGACAATCACATCATTGGAGCATTTCTATTTAGTTTTGGATTACTTGTTATTGTAACGAGAGGGTATTATCTTTATACGGGTAAGGTTGGCTACTTGGTGCCTTACTCAAAGGGATACTTGATTGTCATTCTTAAAACGTTATTGGGTAATATCATAGGTATTGCAGTTATTGCATCCCTATTTAGACTTACAGGCATTTCAAGTGTTGTTACTGCAGGAAGTGACCTATTTACTTTAAAACTAGGACACGCATGGTATGAAACATTAGCATTATCTATCTTTTGTGGAATGATGATGTATGTGGCTGTTGACAGCTTCAAAAATGTTAAACATGATTTAGCTAAGGTTATTATATTAATCTTTGCTGTGATGATCTTTATATTATCTAAGTTTGAGCATAGCATAGCAAACATGTTATATTTCTTCTTAGGAAATACTTATACATTAAAAGCTATTTTATATCTTTTTTTAATGATTATAGGAAATGCGATTGGGGCAATAATCCTTAATTTAGTTGAAATAAAACTAGCAAAGCATTGAATCATTATCAAAGACAGGGTAGATGATAATCTATTAGAAAAACTTTAGTATTTAGCATGAGGCTAGATACTTTTTTTGTAAAATTTACTCAAAAAAGTTGACAATAAACAAGACTTATTATATAATAAATACGCTGTGTTAAATACACATGAGAAATGCTATCTTTTTGGCTCAATAAAGCCAAAAATAATTTTTTAAACAAAAAAAGAAACACTTGGACATGTGTTAGAAGAAAGGAGAACTACAAATGCCAACTATCTCACAACTAGTAAAAAAAGGAAGAACAGACAAAAAGTACAAATCTAAATCACCTGCACTAGGCTATGGTTTCAACAGTCTACACAAAAGTGAAAGTGAGTACAGCTCACCTCAAAAACGTGGTGTATGCACACGTGTTACTACAATGACACCTAAAAAACCAAACTCTGCCCTTCGTAAGTATGCCCGTGTACGTTTAAGCAATCAAACTGAAGTTACTGCTTATATTCCTGGTATCGGACATTCACTTCAAGAACATAGTGTGGTGCTCATTCGTGGTGGTCGTGTAAAAGACCTTCCAGGAGTACGTTATCACATTGTACGCGGTACACTTGACGCTTCAGGCGTTGCGAATCGCAAGCAGTCCCGCTCAAAATATGGCGCTAAGCGTCCAAAAGTAGCATCTGCAAAAAGATAAACATTAAATAAAGAAAATAATCTATTAAAAACAAAGGAAGAAGGTGAACTCATGCCACGTAAAGGTCATATCGTAAAACGAGACGTTTTACCAGATCCAATTTATCAATCAAAACTTGTTACAAGAATTGTTAACACAATTATGGTTGATGGAAAAAAAGGAACTGCACAGGGTATTTTATATGGAGCATTCAATCGTGTTAAAGACACAACTGGACGCGAACCAATTGAAGTATTCAATGAAGCTTTAAATAACATAACCCCAATATTAGAAGTTCGCTCACGCCGTATCGGTGGACAAAACTACCAGGTACCAGTTGAGGTAAGAGCTTCAAGAAAACAAACATTAGCATTGAGATGGTTAATCAATTACGCACGCTTGCGTAATGAGAAAACTATGGAAGAAAGACTTGCGAAAGAAATTATAGATGCATCACAAGGTTTAGGCGCATCTGTGAAGAAACGTGAAGATATACACCGCATGGCTGAAGCAAATAAAGCATTTGCTCACTATCGCTGGTAAGTAAGGAGATTAAAATATGCCTCGTGTATACCCATTAAATAAAATCCGCAATATTGGCATTATGGCCCATATTGATGCGGGAAAAACTACAACGACTGAAAGAGTTTTATTCCATACTGGTAAAATTCATAAGCTCGGTGAGGTTCACGATGGTGCTGCTACAATGGACTGGATGGCTCAAGAGCAAGAACGCGGAATTACCATTACATCAGCTGCAACAACAGCTTTTTGGAAGGATTACCGAGTTAATATCATTGATACCCCAGGGCATGTTGACTTCACGGTTGAAGTATCAAGATCACTTCGTGTGCTAGATGGCGCAGTAGCTGTCTTAGACGCACAAGCCGGGGTAGAGCCTCAAACAGAAACCGTTTGGAGACAAGCCACCGAGTATAAGGTTCCAAGAATTGTTTACGTTAACAAGATGGATAAGATGGGTGCAGATTTTGCCCATTCCATTAAAACAATGCATAATCGCTTAGGAGTTAAAGCTTTCCCTATCCAGTGGCCAATTGGCGCTGAATCTGATTTCAATGGCATCATCGATATCATTGAAAGAAAAGCATACCTATATGATGGAAACGCTGATGAAGTAAGCCAAGTAGTACCAATACCAAAAGATTTGGTAAGTATCGTTGAACAAAAAAGAGAAGAACTCGTTGAAGCAGTTGCTGATTTCGATGAAGATCTTATGATAAAATATCTTGAGGGTGAAGAAATTGGTATTCCTCAGATTAAAGCTGCTATCCGTAGGGGTACGCTTGAAGTTAAATTCTTCCCAGTAATTTGTGGAAGCTCGTTTAAGAACAAAGGTGTTAAATTAATGCTAGATGCTGTTGTTGATTATCTTCCAGCACCAACTGATGTTGAAGCTGTTATAGGACATAATAGTCTTGGTGAAGAAGTTTCACGTCACCCAAGTGATGATGAAAAATTTACTGCCTTAGCATTTAAAGTTATGACGGATCCATATGTTGGCCGTCTAACATTCTTTAGAGTGTATTCTGGTAAATTAAATTCTGGTTCTTATGTATTAAATACAAATAAGGACAATAAAGAAAGATTTGGCCGTGTACTTCAAATGCATGCAAACCATCGTGAAGAAATAAAAGAAGTATTCACCGGTGATATCGCAGCAGTTGTAGGACTTAAGAATACGACTACAGGAGATACTCTAGCAGGAGAAAGAGATGATATCATCTTAGAATCCATGGTATTCCCTGAACCAGTAATTAACGTTGCTATTGAACCAAAGACTAAGCAAGACCAAGACAAGATGACATTGGCATTATCAAAACTTTCTGAAGAAGATCCAACCTTTAAGACATTTACTGATCATGAAACTGGTCAAACAATTATTGCGGGTATGGGAGAACTTCATTTAGAAATCATTGTTGATCGTATGAGAAGAGAATTTAAGGTAGAAGCTAATGTTGCTGAACCACAAGTTTCTTATCGTGAAACGATTTCTGAAGAAGCTGATATCGAAGGTAAATTCGTTCGTCAATCAGGTGGTCACGGTCAATATGGACACGTTGTTATTAAATTTGAACCAAACCCAGGTAAAGGCTTTGAATTCGTTGATAAAATCGTTGGTGGTGTTATTCCTAGAATATTCATTCCAGCAGTTCAAAAAGGGATTGAAGAAGCACTACCGAATGGTATTATAGCTGGTTACCCAGTTATTGATATTAAAGCAACACTTCATTATGGGTCATACCATGATGTCGATTCATCTGAAATGGCATTTAAGATTGCCGCATCAATGGCACTTAAAGAAACTAAGACGAAAGCTCATCCAATCTTATTAGAACCAATTATGGATGTTGAAGTTGTTGTTCCTAATGATTATGTAGGTAACGTTATTGGCGATTTAACGTCTAGACGTGGCCGTTTAGAGAGTCAAGAAGGACGTGGTAATGCTGTTGCAATACGCTCAAGCGTTCCATTATCCCAAATGTTTGGATATGCTACAGCACTTCGTTCAAACACTCAAGGACGTGCAACATTTATGATGCAATTCTCTCGTTACGAACGTTGTCCAAAATCAATTATGGAAGAAATTATTAAAAAGCGCGGAACAAACTAATCCGCTTGCAAAAATGTATATTTTAATATACAATGATTATGGTTAAACAAAAAAACAAAAAACAAAAAAATAACTAATTATAGGAGGAACTATTTAAAATGGCAAAACAAAAATACGAAAGAACGAAACCACATGTTAATGTCGGTACAATTGGCCACGTTGACCATGGTAAGACAACTTTAACAGCTGCAATTACTAGTGTTTTCGCAAAACAAGGATTAGCATCAGTTGCAGACTTTGCATCTATTGACAGTGCACCTGAAGAAAAAGCACGCGGTATTACTATTAATACAGCACATGTTGAATATGAAACACTTAAGCGTCACTACGCTCACGTTGACTGCCCAGGTCATGCTGATTATGTTAAGAACATGATTACTGGTGCTGCCCAAATGGACGGCGGTATCTTAGTTGTTTCTGCAGCAGATGGCCCTATGCCTCAAACAAGAGAACACATTCTTCTTGCTCGTCAGGTTGGTGTACCTAAACTTGTTGTATTCATGAACAAATGCGACATGGTTGATGATGAAGAATTATTAGATCTAGTTGAAATGGAAATTCGTGAATTATTATCAGAATATGATTTCCCTGGAGACGATATTCCTATCATCCGTGGATCTGCATTATTAGCATTAAATGGCGACCCTAAATGGGAAGCTGGCATACAAGAATTAATGGATGCTGTCGATTCTTATATTGATGATCCAATTCGCGCTACTGACAAACCTTTCTTAATGCCAGTTGAAGATGTTTTCACAATTACTGGTCGTGGAACAGTTGCTACTGGACGTGTTGACCGTGGAACAATTAAAGTTGGTGAACCTGTTGAAATCGTTGGTATTACAGAAACTCAAAAATCTGTTTGTATTGGTGTTGAAATGTTTAGAAAATTATTAGATTATGCTCAAGCTGGTGACAACATCGGTGTACTTCTTCGCGGTATTAACCGTGATCAAGTAGAACGTGGTCAAGTAATAGCAAAACCAAAATCAGTACATCCTCACTTTAGATTCGAAGCTCAAGTTTACGTGCTTTCTAAAGAAGAAGGCGGACGTCATACAGCATTTTTCTCAAACTATCGTCCTCAATTCTATTTCCGTACAACTGACGTTACTGGAGTAATCACTCTTCAAGAAGGTACTGAAATGGTTATGCCTGGTGATAACACTGTTATGATCGTTGAATTGATTCACCCAATCGCTATTGAAGAAACTACTAAGTTCTCAATTCGTGAAGGTGGACGTACTGTTGGTTCAGGATCTGTTACTAAGATTCTTGAATAGTATTTAAACATTTACAAAGAGACTCAATCGAGTCTCTTTTTTTTATGCCTTATTCATTAATCTAGGTTTATCTATTAAGAATATTAAGAATATTAAGAATCTGAATTTATCATATGAAAAAAAATAGATTTGTGATGAAAATCACATATTTATCAATAATATTGAGTTTCACTTGTATATTAGGTGTAAGGTTACTATTTTTCTTGAAATATCTTTGTTTTTTGTGTTGCCGATTAAATTAATTTTTGGGAGCTACATTTAATGTCATAATTAAATGATTTTAATTAAGTCTATAATTATGGGAATTTTTATTTATATCGCAATATTCCTATTTTTTTATTTATTATATGATAAAATATATCTACAATCGAGGTGAAGAAGAATGATTGTTGACACGCATGCACATTTGAATACAGAAGAATATAAAGAGGATCTAGAAGATGTTTTAATTCGCGCCAAATTAAATGATGTTAATCAGATTATTGTCATTGGTATGAATGAAGAAACGAATGAACGTGCAATCGAGTTAGCTGAAGAGCATGAGATGTTGTTTGCTACAGCAGGTGTTCATCCTGATTATGTAGATAATCAAACGACAGATCACTTAGAATTCTTATTAACACATAAAAAGGTAGTTGCTGTTGGAGAGTGTGGAATAGATCTTCACTGGAGACAGGATAACTATGAATTACAAAGGTCTATATTTTTAGAACAAATAGAATTAGCGAAAAGATTTAAGTTGCCACTTGTCATTCATACAAGAAGCTCATTTGATGAAGCATATCATTGCTTACTACCTTCAAAAGGACAAGTTACCGGCGTATTTCATTGCTTTAGCTCGAATTTAAAGGATGCACAAAGAGCAATCGATTTAGGATTCTATATTGGAATTAATGGTCCCATCACCTTTAAAAAAGCTGAAGAGTTAGTTGAAATTGTTAAAAATATAGATTTAAAGCACATATTGGTGGAAACAGACAGTCCATATTTAGCGCCTATGCCGTATAGGGGAAAAAGAAACGAACCAGCACATACAAAATATGTTGTTGAAAAAATAGCTAAAATCAAAAAAATTCCAGTAGAAGAAGTTATGAAACAAACTACAAAAAACGCATATCAATTATTTAGTCTAGGAGGCAAATTATCATGAAGAAAAAAATATTAAGTATATTAATCGTTATGTTCTCAGTTCTTATGCTTGTTGGATGTTCATTAGAACTAAGAGCAGTAGATCCATATACATCACCAATTGCTTACGAGCAATTAAGAATGGACATGATCGAAGAAGTTATGCCATCAGTCGTTGTCGTTAAGACTGAAACTGGTCATGGTTCTGCCATCATTTATAAAAGTGAAACATTAGAAAGCGGTTTAACAAGATATTACATTATGACAAACTATCATGTCGTTGAAGATGGCGGAGAAATGATGGTTCATTTTGGTGATGTTATTGAGGATATTCCTGTAGCAGATTATGCAAGCAATGCAAATTATGATATCGCAGTTGTAAGAATTGAAACTGATCAGGTACTTCGAGTTCATGATGTTGCATCTATTAATGATAATACAATCACTGAAATCAATATAGGGCAAGATGTATATGCAATAGGCACACCACAAAGTATTGATAAGTTCAATTATGTGACCCAAGGTATTGTCAGTATTGTATCCTACCCATATAATGGCGTTCCTGGATTAGTGTTAATGCACGATGCAGAATTAAATCCCGGAAATAGCGGTGGTCCATTATTCAATTTGAATGGTGAACTGATAGGAATCAACGTAGCAAAAGTTGCTACGATTGCAACAATCGACGGTACAATATCAGCTGAAGGATTAAACTATTCATTAAGTATTAATAAGATTGCTCCTATTGTTAGAGGATTTGAAGAGACTGATTACCAAGTAGTTGTAAGAAAAGCAAGACTTGGTGTTACTGTACAAGAAGTCAGTGTATTCTTAGAAGAAAATGCGGCTTCATTACTTCCTGAAGATGCAGTTGGCGTTGTGGTAATTGATTTTGATTTAACAAGAACCGCATATTTAGTATTAGAAATAAATGACTTGATCATCGATATGAATGGTACACCAATTGCCTCTATTGCAGACATAGCTCTACAACTTATCGATGCAGAATTTGGAGATGTTCACGTTGTTAAGGTCATAAGATTCAATGGCACGACATTCGAAGAAGTAACCGTTAATATCACACTATCATGATCTCTAAAAGTGTCTTCAACCTATGTGTGAAAAACGGCTTAACAATAGCGTTTGCAGAAAGTATGACTGGTGGGTCATTGGCATATGAAATGATTAAAAATCCGGGATCTTCAAAAGTTATATCTGGTAGTATCATTCCGTATAGTATTGAACAAAAAGTAAATCTATTGAATTTATCAGAAGATCAAATAAACCAGTATTCTGTCGTAAGCGAATTTGTTGCAAAACAGATGGCAACATCAATTAAATCTATTATGAAATCAGATATTGGTGTCGGTGTTACAGGAAATGCTGGGCCAAAAAAACAAATGAATACTCATAATTTAGAAGCATGGGTAGCTATTAACTTTAAAGGAAACATAACTGTACATAAAATTGTATTCAATGACTTAACACGTCTTGAAGCTATCAAAAAAACAGTGCAGATAACCTATGAAATGCTAAAGGAATGTTTCTAAAAAAAAGCAATTTAAAAATCGTTGTATTCTCATATCATATATGATATAATTACTTGGCGTAAGATATATCCTTGTCTTATAAAGACCATAGACCATAAGGAGGTGGAACAGATGAGAAAATATGAAGTTATGTATATCATCCGTCCAACTGTAGAAAGCGAAGCTATAAAAACCATTGTAAATCGTTTTAACGAAATATTTGTTAATTACAATAGCCAAGTAGTTGAACTTAAAGAGTTGGGCTTGAAAGATTTAGCGTATGAAATTGAACATCACAAAAAAGGCTATTATGTTTGGTTGCTCGTAGATGCAACTCCAGAAGCAGTCGCTGAATTTAACCGTGTTGTTAGAATTACAGAAGAAGTCATTCGATTTATTGTTGTAAAGGAAGGCGAATAATATGATTAATAGAGTCATTCTGGTCGGTAGAATTACCAAGGATCCAGAAAAGAAAGAGACCCAATCTAATATAGCCGTTGTAAGTTTTACACTCGCAGTAAATCGTCAATTCACCGATTCATCTGGTGAAAGACAAGCCGACTTCATTCAGTGCGTCGTTTGGCGTAAACAAGCAGAAAATTTAGCACGTTTTGTAAAAAAAGGTGCATTACTAGGTATCGAAGGCCGCATTCAGACTAGAACGTATGAAGTGGAAGGCGTTACACGTTATGTTACAGAAGTTGTTTGTGATTCTGTCCAGTTCCTAGAGAGCAAAGGCAGCAGTACAAATGAAACAACTTCTCAAAAAGATACGGACACTGCAGATAATGATGAGTTCTACGAAACAAGTAAGCAACTCGCTGCAGAAGAAGATCTACCATTTTAAGGAGGAAACATCATGCATCAACAAAGACGCGGCGGCGGATTTAAAAAGCGCAAGAAAGTTTGTTACTTTACTCAAAATAAAGTTAAACACATAGATTTCAAGGATGGAGAGCTATTAAAGCGTTTCATTACAGATCGCGGTAAGATTTTACCAAGACGTGTAACTGGAACTTCAGCTAAATGGCAACGTCCACTTGCAACAGCAATTAAAAGAGCACGCCACATGGCATTATTGCCATTCGTTAAAGACTAATTAATACAAACTGCATTTATATGCAGTTTTTATTTTCAAGAAACTCAAATTTAATTGAATTAGAATCATATTATTGATATAATATGCTTAAAGTAGGTGGTTCACATGAAACGTTGGCTATTCTTAATACTTGCACTGATTGTTTTAGGTACCAGTGTTTATTTATATCTACCATTTTTTGTATTTGAATCAAACGCGCATTTATTGGCATTCATTTTATTCTTGGGCAGCATTGTCCTTATTTTTGTTGCTACCTACGTTACAGCAAATTATCAAAATGGACAAAAGGTTAAAACATTACAAAATAGATTATCGATGTGGACAAAATTATCGTATCATGTTAATCAAGTTGGTGATGAAGTTTTTAATGAGTTACCTATTGGTATTATTGCTTTAGACGAAGACTTTGAAATTAAATGGGCTAATCCTCATGCAAAAACAATTTTTGATTCTAGAATTGCAGGTAAAGATTTAAAGGATGTACATCCACAATTACATCTTTCAGCTATGAATAATAAAATTCAATTCATTATTCAAGTGAAAGACCAAAGTTATGATGTTACTTATCGTTCTGAGTATAAGTTCTTATATTTATTTAACGTAACTGATCGTGAATTGATTAAGCAAAGATATGAGGAACAAATCCCAGCATTAGGTATTATCTATTTGGATAATTTAGATGAGGCTCTAGCATCTATGGATGTTTCCGAACAGTCAAGCTTGAAGGGTGAATATTTAGCAGCAATCGCTGATTGGGCAAATAAATACAATGGATTTTTAAAGCCTTATACAGATGAAAGGTTAGTTGTTGTATTATTCCGCAGGGATTTGAATCGAATGATTCATGAAAAATTCAATATTTTAGATAAGGTCAGATTGATATCTACACAAAATCAAGTGCGCGTCAGTGTTTCTATGGGTGTTGCATCTTGGGATGTGAATTATGAAGAATTAGGGATATACGCACAAAATGCAATTGAACTCGCTGAAAAACGAGGGGGAGACCAAGTTGTTGTTAATGTCCAACATCAGAAAATTGCTTATTTTGGTGCAAAGAATGACGCATCTGCTAAAAATTCAAGAGTCGGTGTTCGCATCAATGCACAAACCATAAGAGATTTCATAGAGAAATCATCTAATATTATTGTTATGGGACATAATCAAGCTGATTTAGATGCATTTGGTTCAATGATAGCCGTTTATCATATGGCGATAGCAAGTAAGAAACCCGTATATCTTGTCATTGATCCAACCAAATTAGACAAGACGGTTCAAAAAATATTTGAAATTGTTAAAGAGGACTTACCGGCACTTATTGAAAGTTGTCTAGATACAGAAGAAGTTTTAAAAATCATCAATCAAGATAGCTTGCTCATTATTGTCGATACTCAGTCACCGAAAATGGTAATGAGTCCTGAAACTTTAGAAAAAGTCGGTAAACTTGTTGTTATTGATCATCATCGTGTTGGCGAGGAAAGTTTCAATGCACTCTTTAGTTTTGTAGAACCTTATGCATCATCGACTATCGAACTTATGATGGAATTACTTAATTTCTATAATATGGAAGATGAAATTAAAATCTCTAATTTAGAAGCAACCATCATGTATGGTGGGCTTGTTGTAGATACCAATAACTTTAGTTATAGAACGGGAGCTAGAACCTTTGAGGTTGCTGCTAAACTTAAAGATTTAGGTGCTGATGTAACAAGTGTTAAGTTATGGCTTCGCCGTGACTTAATGAGAACATTAGAAATCAACACAATTTTAGGCAATGTTGAAATATATTTAGACAGATTCGCATTCGTCGTTACATCTGATGTCTATGAAGATAGAATTTTGTTAGCACAAGTTGCAGATGCCGCCTTACAGATTAATGGCGTTGATGCAGCATTTATGATTGCGAGAATGGATGGAAATACGATTGGCGTTTCGGCGCGCTCTTATCAAAACATTAATGTGCAAATCCTTATGGAAGCACTTGGTGGTGGCGGTCACTTAAATAGTGCAGCTGCACAAATAAAAGATACATCAGTACATAATGTGTACGATGAGTTAAAAAATTATATTGATTTAGAATATGGTGGAGGTGGAGAACTAGTGAAAGTCATACTATTAGAAGATGTTAAAGGTAAAGGCAAAAAAGATGATGTTATTGAGGTTGCCGGTGGATTTGGTCAATTTCTAGTCACTCAGAAAAAAGGTGTTATGGCTTCAGAAGAAAATCTAACTGAGCTCAATAGAGCAAAGGAAGAAGCATTTGAAGAAAATCAAAGACATATTGACTTGATGAAGAAACTTAAATCAGAAATTGATAACAAAAAAGTAACTTTAGGTATTCAAATAGGACAAGACGGAAAACTTTTTGGTAGTGTAACGACTAAGCAGATTGTTGAAGAATTTGAAAAAGAGCATCACATCTTAATTGACCGTAAAAAGATTGAAATATCAAGCGATATCAATTCAGTAGGTATTTATACTGCAACCGTTTCATTGCACAGAGAAATTAAAGCACAATTTGAAATACATATCATTGAAAAGTAGGGAAAAACATAATGGCAAAAAGCTTACCGCATCATCATGAATCAGAACAATCAGTTTTAGGGACTATATTTCTAGACGCTAAACAGATTAGTGCTGTCATTGACCAACTAAATAACGAAGACTTCTTCGAACAAAGCCACGCACTGATTTATCAAGCAATGAAAGACTTGTATATAGACAATCACAAGATTGACTATACGAGTGTCGCATCAAAGCTCGAACAAAATCAGAATCTTCAGAAAGCGGGTGGGATGAAATATCTCTATGCACTATCTGAAACTGTGCCTTCTGTTAATCACCTTGAAACCTATATTGATTTGGTTAAGGACGAATCTCTCAAAAGACAGGTTATAGCTTTAGCTGGTAGTATTTTAGAAGAAGGGTATCAAGGTGTATTGGATGCTAATGAGTATATGTCAAAAGCTGAAGAGAGCATTTTTGCTCTTGCACAAAAAAGAAAAACCTCTGCATTTGCATATCTTTCAGAGGTTATTCATGAAGTTAAAGAGAAGATGGAAAAAAACAGAGATAAAAAAGGTGGGATCACCGGTCTTAGAACTGGATTTTCAAATCTTGATAATATCACTGCTGGTCTTCAACCAGAAGAACTTGTTATTTTAGCTGCTCGTCCATCAATGGGGAAATCAGCGATGGCGATGAATTTAGCACTCAATGTAGCTAAAAGAAATAAAGATGGTCAAGCAGGTGTTGCTGTATTCAGTTTAGAAATGAGTAATGATCAACTTGCTGGTCGTATGTTAAGTTCAGAATCTAATATTGAAAGTATGAAGATTAAGACTGGACATCTATCACCTAGAGAATGGCAGTTTTTAGAAGGTGGGATGCAATCTTTATCTAAATTAAACATCGCATTCGATGATTCTGCAGCAGTTACTGTTGCTGATATTAGAGCTAAATGTAGAAAATTAAGCCAAGAAGGTAAACTTGACTTTGTAATTATTGATTATCTTCAATTGATAAAAGGTGATTCTCGATCTGGAAATCGCCAGGAAGAAGTTGCTAAAATCTCAAGAAGTCTTAAACAAATGGCAAGAGAACTTAAGGTTCCTGTATTGGCATTATCTCAATTATCTCGTGAAGTTGAAAAAAGAGAAGATAAAAGACCAGTTCTTGCAGATTTAAGAGAATCCGGAAGTATTGAACAGGATGCGGATATTGTTATGTTCCTGTATCGCAAGGATTATTATGAACGTGATGAAAAAAATCTAACGGGCGAAGTTGATTTAAGTATCGCAAAGAACCGTCAAGGTGTCGCCGGCATCTCGCTTCACTTCATGTTTGATACAGCATTTAGTAGATTCACTGCACAAGCAGATCGATTTGATGAAGGTCAAGATAATAACTAAAAAAATAAGAGATGCCGGCTGGCATCTCTTTTTTTTATTATTTTACTGTAGCGGATAACATCCAAACATGTTTTTCAAAACTTGAGATTGCTGCAATAAGCATATCAGCTGTTGCTTCATCTGCTTTTTCTTGTGCAACTGTCAATACTTCTTTAAATTCAGTAACTAGAAGTTTTAAATCATCAAGTATATGACCAATCATATCTCCTGATTTTTCAGCTCCTGAAGCTTCTTTTAGGGAAGTAATCGCTAAGTAACCTTTAAGATTAGAAGCAGGTTGACCACCAATCATTAATAATCTTTCTGCGAAAGCATCGTAAAGTTCATTTGCTTCATCGTAGAACTCCTCAAATTTTACATGTAGTGGATAGAAATTAGGTCCACTTACATACCAATGAAAGTGATGCAACTTAGTGAATAAGACACTTAAATTTGCAACTTGTTTGTTTAATCCTTGATATAGTTTTTCCATAAATAACACCTTTCCTTTCTTTATTTCCTCACCATTACTATACCACAACACAACTATATATTTGCTTAATATGCTTTGGAATTCGTATAAATAACAACTAAATATTTTTTATCGAGCACGCTCAATTCTATGGAAAAATAGATTGAAATGTGGTAATATAGTTAGCAGGTGATAATTATGTATGATAGACTTTCATTAATTGAAAAACAATACCAAGATATACAAGATAAACTCGCATCAGGTGGACTAGAAATCAAAGAAATGACGAGCTTACTCAAAGAATCAAGTTCCATTCAGGAAACGGTAGAAATGTATCGTTTTTTTACGGTTAAGACAAATGAAATGAATGATTTAGAAGTCATGATAGAAGATGAAACAGATCCAGAACTTATTGAAATGCTTCAACTTGAAATTCATCGTTTAAAGGATGTATTGCTTAAAACAGAAGATGAACTTAAAGTCTTATTACTTCCTAAAGATCCTAATGATGATAAAAATGTTATTGTCGATATAAAAGGTGCAGCTGGTGGAGATGAAGGTAATATCTTTGCAGGTGATCTTTTTAGAATGTACTCAAAGTATGCAGAATCTAAAGGCTGGAAAATAGAAATATTAGATGCTATGGAAGGTTCAATGGGTGGGTATACATCGATAGAATTTATGGTATCTGGTAAACAAGTTTACTCCTTTTTGAAATATGAATCTGGAACTCACAGAGTTCAACGTGTTCCACTTACTGAATCGATGGGACGCATTCACACATCAACAGCTACAGTGCATGTTATGCCTGAAGCAGAAGAAATTGAACTTGATATTAGATGGGATGACATTAGAGTTGATACATATAATTCAAGTGGCCCAGGTGGGCAAAGTGTTAATACGACGAAGTCTGCAGTTAGATTAACTCATGAACCAAGTGGCATTAGTGTTGCTTGTCAAATTGGTAAGAGTCAACATGAAAATAAAGCAAGCGCGTTTAAACTTTTAAAAACAAGATTATTTAATTCAATACTCGAAGAACAAATGTCAATTGTTGATGCTGAAAGAAAAGCGATGATAGGTCGTGGAGATAGAAGTGAAAAGATTAGAACTTATAATTACCCACAAAATCGTGTTTCTGATCACAGAATTGGCCTTACTTTACAAAGATTAGATGTCATTATAGAAGGCAGACTTGACCTTGTTTTAGAACCACTTCTTAATGAATTCCAGAAACGTCAACTCATGGGTGAAACAGTGTGACCTACGAGAACTTGTTAAAATTGGCATATAAAAAAGCCAAATCACATCATAAAGAAGATGAAGCTGTCAAGCTTCTATTGATGGAATTATCACAACAGGACCCGCATCAGTTTTATTTACATTTAACCGATGAAACAGGGTTAGATTTTGAAAAACAATATTTAGAAAAATTAGATCAATATCTTTTGGAAGATATCCCGGTTCAGCATTTAATCGGTCACTCTTATTTTTTTGGATATCAGTTTGATGTGAATAAGGATGTATTGATTCCAAGAAGTGAAACAGAACAACTTGTTGAACATATTTTGTATTATTATGACCAATATTTTAATGACCAAAAGTTAAAAGTACTTGATTTAGGTACTGGTAGCGGATGTATTGGATTAACATTAGCATTAGAAGAAAAAAATCTTGACGTTACAATCACTGATATTAGCCAAGATGCATTAAAAATAGCTTCAAAGAATAAACAAAAATTAAATGCAAATGCTAAGGTTATTCAAAGTGATTTATTTAATCAAGTTCAAAGTAAATTTGATATGATTATTTCAAATCCTCCATATATCCCTGATGATGAAGTTGTGCAAGATATCGTATTAAAAGAACCCAGTGTTGCTCTTTACGGTGGTAAACTCGGAGTTGATTTTTATGAAAGAATCCTTAAAGAATCAAAAGCTTTTATAAATGAAAAAGGATTGATTGGATTCGAACATGGGTTTCAACAAAAATCGCAAATTTACGAATTTGCTCACCAATATTATCCAAAAGCAAATATTATTCAAATTAAAGATTTGCAAGGAAAAGACCGATTCACATTTATTGGTATAGGAGGCGTTTTGGAGCATGAAAAACGGTGACTTAATTATTATTCCAACAGACACAGTCTACGGATTAGCAGCAAAGCTACATGACTTAGAAGCATTAGATAAAATATATCAAATTAAAGGTAGAGATGCCTCTAAACAAATTCCAATTTTAATAGCTAGTAAAACTGAGCTATTTGATATTGCATATGTAGAAAGATTGGGTAAAGAACTGACTAAGAATTTGTGGCCAGGACCCATAACTTTCATCTTTAAAACAAATCGTGAATTCTTTAAACTTTCTGGAGAAGAAACGGTTGCAATACGCATGCCAAATCATCCAAAAGCTAGAAATATCATTGAAAAATATGGACCACTTAGAGTAACAAGTTTAAATAAGAGTGGAGAAGAACCATTAACGGACCTTAATGCAATTAAGCGCCAGTTTGGTTCCGATGTAGTAGAAATTTATGAACAAGATAGAGACCCGAGTAATCTTTCATCTACAATCGTTGATTTATCCAAAGGCGAGATCAAAATACTTAGACGAGGAATCGTCACTGAAGAAGACATCAAAGATGCTTTGATTCAATATCGCAGTTATTATAAACAAAAATAATGTCTTTTCGGAGACTTTCTTTGTTGTTTTTTTAGAAAATGGTATATAATAGATAAGGTTATGAAAAGAGGAACATATGGAAATTAGAAATATAGCAATTATTGCACACGTTGATCATGGGAAAACAACGCTCGTAAACCAGCTGCTAAAGCAAAGCGAACGCTATGATGAACATGCGCAATTAGATGATCGAGTCATGGACTCAAATGATATTGAAAGAGAACGCGGAATTACTATTCTAGCTAAAAATACAGCAATCATTTATAAAGATTATCGCATTAACATTTTAGATACACCTGGTCATGCTGATTTTGGTGGAGAAGTTGAAAGAATCATGCACATGGTGGATGGTGTTTTGCTTTTAGTCGATGCTTTTGAAGGCGTTATGCCACAAACAAGATTTGTTTTGAAGAAAGCTTTGGAAGCGAAATTACTACCTATTGTTGTTGTTAACAAAATTGATAGAAAATTTGCCGATATTCAAAAAACGGTAAATGAAGTATATGACCTATTTATTGATTTAGGAGCTGATGAACATCAACTAGATTTTCCAGTTTTATATGCATCAGGTATCCAAGGATTAGCAAATTATAAACCACATTTAGATTTAGACATTAAAATGGAACCAATTTTAGACACAATCATTAAATCCATTCCAATGCCAAATCAAGATGAGACAGATCATCTTCAATTTCAACCAGCACTAATTGATTATAACGATTATGTCGGACGTATGGGAATTGGGAAGATATATAAAGGTACTTTAAGAACAAACGACACTGTTTCATGTGTTCGCATGAACGGTTCGATTATAACATTTAGAGTACAAAAGATTTTTCAAAGTATGGGTATGGAAAAGTTTGAAGTTGAAGAAGCATATTCAGGTGATATTGTATCTTTAGCAGGACTTCCTGATATTCATGTAGGCGAAACAATTTGTGAGGTAGGATTCGAAGAAGCACTACCACACTTACACATAGACGAACCAACAGTACAAATCACGTTTTTAACAAACTCATCACCATTTGCTGGTAAAGAAGGTAAATTCGTAACAGCATCTAAAATTGATGAACGTTTATTTAAAGAAACTCAGAAAGATGTAAGTTTAAATGTTGACCGCATTGGAACAACTGAAGCTTGGACTGTTTCTGGTCGTGGAGAACTTCATTTAGGTATTCTAATTGAAAATATGCGCCGTGAAAACTATGAATTTCAAGTCTCACGCCCTAGAGTTATCGTTAAAATGGTTGACGGTGTGAAGTGTGAACCATATGAAGATGTTCAAATTGATTGCCCAACTGAATATTTAGGTACAGTAATCGAAATGCTTGGTGACCGTAGAGGCGATCTTTTGTCCATGAGTCAAACTGGCGATTATAGTAGAATTCATTATATTATGCCATCACGTGGGTTAATCGGTTTTATGACACAATTTTTGACTGCAACTAAAGGCTATGGTATTTTATCTCATATTTTCTTGGATTATCGCCCATCATTAAATGAATTGGTTGGTAATAGAAGAACTGGAGCTTTAGTTTCGTTAAATAATGGTATGACTTCCGCTTATGCAATTGGCAGATTAGAAGATAGAGGAAATATGTTCTTAGAACCAAGAACTGCAGTCTACGAAGGTATGATTGTTGGTGAAGGGAATAAAGATACTGATATGGTCGTTAATGTGACGATGGAAAAACAACAAACAAACATGCGTTCTTCAGGTAAAGATTCAACAGTTGTTCTTAAGAAACCAAGACCTATGGGACTTGAAGCATGTATGGCATTTATTAATGATGATGAATTAATTGAAATTACACCAAAGAGCATTCGCTTACGTAAAGCACTCCTTAGAGCACTTGATCGTAAGAAAGCATATTATAATGAAACAAAAGAATAAGATGCTTGCATCTTTTTCTTTAGTCAATTGTTAACATTCCATAAAAAAATAAGTTTTTATGATATAATTATTAATAGGTCTAAGGTAGGAGGGTACTCTATGAAAATTGCAATTGGTAGCGATCATGGTGGCTATGAATTAAAAGAACAAATCAAAGCTTATTTAGAGAAAAAATCTGTCCAAATTGTTGATTTTGGCACGAATTCTAATGAAGCAGTTGACTATCCCGATTATGGTGAAAAAGTAGGGCTTGCAGTTACAAAAAAAGATTTTGATTTTGGTATTGTACTTTGCGGAACTGGCATTGGTATAAGTATTTCAGCAAACAAGATAAAAGGGGTTCGAGCTGCTTTGGTCTATGATAAACTTACTGGAAGACTTGCTAAACAGCACAATAATGCAAACATTATTGCTCTGGGTGGAAGAACTACTAAATTTAGAAAAGCAACAAAGATTATTGATTCCTTTATGAATGCAACTTATGAACCTAGACATCAAAAACGTTTAGATAAAATAAAAAAAATAGAGGAGAATGAATAGTATGAGTAAAGTTGTCATCCTTAATCACCCCTTAATTGATCACAAAATGATGAAAATCAGAGATAAAAGAACAGGCACGAAAGAATTTAGAGAAAGTGTCTCTGAAGTAAG
>Ga0307992_1000805_pt1 | contig 19401 bp, 25 predicted proteins | sample EllFjometagen133_FD_203162 | JGI IMG/M metagenome (GOLD analysis project Ga0307992, IMG submission 203162) | Marine microbial communities from Ellis Fjord, Antarctic Ocean - #133 | ecosystem: Environmental > Aquatic > Marine > Unclassified | place: Southern Ocean | collected 2014-10-08
TTATATTTATAAATTGGCATATTAAGATTGGGTTACACGTAATACTTCATCCATGCTAGTAAGCCCTTTTAGAATTTTAATAAATCCGTCTTGTTTTATAGAAACAAATTTTTGACTTTCGCGTACTTGTTCGATAGTAATATTTTGATCTCCTTTTTCAATTAATCTTTTAATCGATTCTACCACTTCCAAAGCCTCGGTAATCGCTACTCGACCCCTATAGCCGGTATTATCACAACGAGAACAGCCAACCGCTTCATAAATTTTCATATCTGTTAAATTCTCTATTTTATACTTTTCATCCATCTCTTCTTCCCAGGTTCCTAGTGGTAAATCTGCAAACGTCGCTTGAAAATTTTTCGCCATACTATCAGACATTTTTACAGCCCTACGACAATGATGACATAATTTTCTGCCTAATCTTTGAGCTACAGCCAATCTTAGGGTTGAAGCTAATAAAAATGGCTCAATATCCATATCTAACAAACGCATAACTGTACCAATGGCATCATTGGTATGCAAAGTAGACAACACGAAGTGACCAGTCAAACCAGCATGCACCGCTAATTCACCGGTTTCTTCATCACGAATTTCTCCCACCATGATAATATCTGGATCCTGACGCAAAAAGGATCTTAAACCGCTAGCAAAAGTATAACCAATTTTTGGTCTAACTTGAGATTGATTAATTCCCTTTAATTGATACTCAACCGGATCTTCTAGAGTAGAGATATTTACTCCTTCTTTATTTAATAAACGTAATATGGCATACAACGTAGTAGTCTTACCAGAACCAGTTGGTCCAGTTACCAATAGAATACCGTTAGTCTTTTTTATAGTCCGTTTAATTACCCGTAAATTATGTTTATTAAATCCTAATTCATTTAATTTAACTTTAGTAGTGGCATTATCTAAAATACGCATTACCACTTTCTCATGTTTACCAACCGGTAAAGTTGAAACACGAAAATCTATTTGACGACCATCAATAATTAAACGAATACGGCCATCTTGAGGAACACGAGTTTCATCTAATTTCAAACGGGCCAACACTTTAATACGAGCGGCCACCGCATTATGAATATGTTTAGGTAAAACTAAAGAAGTGTGTAGAATACCATCAATACGATAACGAATACGACTTTCATTCTCAAAAGGCTCGATATGAATATCACTAGCTCTACCCTCCACAGCATGACGGATAATAACAGCCACAATCTTAGCTACTGGAGCACTGTTAATATCATCCGGATTAGTTAGCTCATTCTCATCTTCGTTTATTTGTAAAAAGTCCTCGCCTTCTTCTTTAGCCTTGATCTCCAAAGCGCTAGAAATTTCTTCTTCAATCTTCTGATATTGTTTAAAAACTTTATCAAAACTACTTCTAGAAATCAAATAATAATTAATCTTTACGTCAGACCCCTTAGCTAAAAAGTTAATTGCCTCCATGGCTTTTGGATTGGGGTTTAACAACCCAATATCAACCCGCTTTAAAGCTCTTTGAAAGCAAATGGCCGAATAGGTCTTGGCAATATCCTCACTAATAAAATTCAAAGTTTCTTCAACCACATTAGAACTTAATAAGTTCTTGTAAGGCAGCCCGGAAACTTCAGCGTTATATTCTGTTAATTTTTCTTCATCTAGAACTTTGTCCTGTAACATTACCTTAATTAAATCAACTCTCTTCCCTTTTATCAGGGATGAGAGCTCAGTAAACTTCTTTTCTGAAATAACGTCTTTAGCTAACAATAAGTCCAAGAGTTGTTGTTGTTTTAAAGTCATATATAAATTATTCAAAAATTATTTGTTTTAAGAATCTAGAAGAAGAAGTACTTACTCCAGCTTCTCCTGTCTTATTCAAAAACTCTGCTGGCACTTGGTCTTCCAGCCGTTTAAATTTAGTCCTCATTAGAAAACCCATATCCAATATATCTGACTCCTTAATATCTGACAATGGAGGTGTTTGCTCACCTAACAGTATCTTATTTTGATCTATAATTTTCTCTTGAAGTCTCTCAGCTAAATTTTCCTTAAATATCATTAAGAAGCCTCCACTGGCGACTATTAGAATCAGAAATATTACTAGTGTATAACGATTCCCTTTCATATTTATAAATTTAGATAATAAGTAATAAAATCTATCTCCACAGACTCAGTCTCTGGATTAAATCCAACATTATATATATCTATTAATTTCAAATTATTCTCTAAAATATAAATTAAATTCTTTAAACCAGCATAGTCAACTAAACTGGTAGCCATGGTTCCTTTAATATATCCTATACTACGTGGTAACTTTTGCAGCAGTAATTCTTCTGTACTTATTTCCTCAGCGGCTCTTCTTAGATCAACTATTTCTTCTTTATCTTTATGAAATTCTAAAGAATTAAGAACATAGCCGTTTTGAGGAATGATATAACCAAGTTCAATAAACAATTGTTCTTTAATATATTCTAAAGGTAAAATATTTTCTACTTTTTGTCTCTCTCCGACTGAGATCTTTTCATAAACAGAAACTAATTTTTTATAATTATTTAATTTATTCCACTGTTCTACATAAACATCTTCTTGATTAGCCAGATTTCCTTTAATAATTGTTAAAGTTTCTTGGTACTTAGGAATGATAACCAAGAAAAAAGATCCGACCAAAATAACAAAGACTACAAAAATGATAATTAATCTGAAATACTTATTTAGGAAAACATTAATCCGACTAACACGTTTAATCTTAGGCGCATCTACCTCCATATTTTCCTTAGCAATGGAGTGCGTTTGATTTAAATTATTAGATTGATTTTCAGCCATACAAAATTATTTGTTAAATACTTCTGGATTCAATTCCAATTGAATATTAAAATCTACATCACCAATAATATCGTCATCGCCCATCTGAGCCTCACCAGAGTCAACTTTAGCTGAAACAGTATATTCATCCACTAAGAATTTTTGCACTTGACGACCAACATCAGGAAATGATTCTGCAGTAGCCTGCAAAGTATAGACACCAGAAATATCTCCACTAAAATTACTATATTTTACTTCATCCATAGTTACCCCCTCTAAGTAATCAAATAAATTAGACCAATAAATATGGTTATCTAATAAATAATTAACTTGAGATAATTTTCCTTTAAATGCTAGGGCTTCGTCTGCTTTATCTTTAATATCTCTAATCTCTTGATTTAAAGTAATAAAATTATTACTAGAATACTCTACCTGACCCTGACTACGATCCTGCCACCAAGCTAAAGCTAAATAAATCTCTCCTATTAACAAAAAGCTTAAAAATGCAAAAATGATTAATAAAGCTAAATTCTTATACCAATCAAAAAATACACTGATTTGATCCTTAATCAAATTTATTTCTAGAATTTTTGGATTAGCCAAGTCCATACGGTCAATACTTTTTTGAGGCTCAGGAGCTTTTTTTTCTTTTTTAACTTTCTTTTTTCTATTTTCGTTCTTTTTATTCTTACCATTTTCTTTATTCACCTCTTTAACAAAAGCCTGCTTAACTGGTTCCGGCTTAGATTGCTTAACATCTTCTTTCTTGGCTCGCTTTAATTCCTTAGTTTTTTGCTTAGCTAATTTTTTTTCTTTTTTCAATCTCTTTTTCTCAGCTTTTTTTTCTTTTTTAACTTCATCGTTATTCCCCTGAACTACAGTTTCTTGATTTTTCTCCCCTGACATCGCTTTCATATCAGCTGGATTCAAAAAATCAGTAGCATCAGCTAATTTTGGTTGTTTTATTTTTTTATTGGAGAAAAATCCCATGATATATAATTTTAATTATCTATTTCTCTCATGGCCAACCCAACAGCTACTGCTAACTTCGGCCCTAATTGCTTTAAGACTGGTTTCATCTCAACTGGATAATATACTCTAGACCAAGGATCACCAATAATAACTTTAACGTTTAATTGTTCTTCTAAGTATTCGGAAAAATTGAATAATAAAGAACTACCACCAGATAAAATAACTTTTTCCAGTTTTTCTTGATAATTGTTCTTAAAAAATTCCAACATGTATTCTATCTCATTAACAATTGGGGTGATTGCTTTCAAAACTACTTCTGGCATTTTGCCACCACCCGATAGGCTTAGGTCATATTTCATTTGTTCCGCCTCTTCAAAAGTAATGGACATCGTCTCCATTAAAGCCTTAGTTATGGTTGAGCCACTAATATCGATACTACGATTAATTACTGGAATACTATTACGGACAATAGAGATGTCCGTGCTATTAGCACCAATCTCAGCAATCATGACTGATGATTTATCATTACCTAACAAAGATCGGGTTAGAGAAAAGGTTTCAGTTTCTAAACTAGCTAAAGTTAACTTGGCCTTAGAAAATACTTCAATATATTTCCTAACCAATTTTTTAGGAGATCCAGTTAAAAATACTTTAACGTTATTTTTGTCCTTACCATCCTTATCACCACTACTTGGTAGAACTTTCCAATCTATAACCATTTCTTCTAAAGGCAACGGTATAACTTTCTTAGCTTCCTCATGAATAGCTTCGGGCATGCTCTTCTTATCTAAGTTATATAGATTTATTACTGAAGAAAACACAGCAAAAGTAGGCAGAGAGGCAGTCGCTCGACCACAAGTAATCCCTACCTCACTTTTAATCTTATTAATAGCTTTAGATAAGTATTCTGTATTATCTACAGCACTAAATTTAATTCCCAGATCCTCACTAAATCCGTAATTGGAAAGAATAATCTTTTTATTCTTTTTCTTAAGTTCAACCATCTTTAAGGAAGAATCGCCAATATCAATTCCCAGATAAGTGTTTTCCGAAGAAGAAAATATTCCCATATTTTTATATCAAATTAATAACATTACCCAAACAATCTTCGCCTAGCAGTGAAGATTGATTGAATTAAGCTCTTTAATATTATATAATATTTACAGGTATCCAACAAGCAAATTTTATACATATTTATTATATCATAACCATTGACAAAAATGAATTTTTTAAAACGTTATAAGAAGTTATTTTTAGTAATTTTATTCATTCTAATAATTATCCTTTTTGCTACTTTGCTTTGGCGAACTTTTTTCGTCCCCCTAACACCTCAGATTTCTACTCCAGAAGAAACTCTGGGCACGATTGGTGGTCTACCCGAAGCTGGTATCGGAGATTTTGATACTACTGACGGGCAGGATCCACAACAGTTATCAGGAGAGTCTGATTATCCAGAAGAACAAACTCCTGAAGCTGGTCTCGAAGATAGAGAACCTTCTTCAGTCGCTAACGGCAGTCTAACTCAAATAACTTCTATATCGGGTAGTGCAACCATCGGTGCAACCATTAGCAAAAATGGTGATAACGTTCAATATTACGATCCACACACCGGATTATTTCATCGTATAGATAGCCAAGGAAATGTTTATGCTCTAAGTGATAGAGTTTTTCATAGCGTAGAAAATGTATCTTGGTCTCCAGACAAAGAAAAAGCAATTTTAGAATATCCAGATGGCTCAAATATTATTTATGACTTCGAGACACAAACCCAAGTCACTCTACCAAAACATTGGGAAGACTTTGGCTTTTCTCCCCAAAGTGATCAGGTTGTTGCTAAGAGTTTAGGTTTAGATCCAGAGAATCGTTATCTAATCACTTCTGGAGTAGATGGTTCTACTATTAAGGCTATTGAATATATTGGTAATAATGACGACACAGTTTATCCTACTTGGTCACCTAATAATCAAGTAGCGGCCATCTATACTGAAGGATTAGACTTTGATCGCCAAGAGATGTTCTTTATTGGCTTCAACGGTGAAAATTTCAAATCAGCTACTATTGAAGGCCGTGGACTACAAGCTCAATGGTCTGAAGATGGTGATCGTTTGTTATATAGTGTCTACAATAGTCATAGTAATTTAATGCCTCAACTATGGATAGTAAATAGCCAGGGTGATGATATTGGAGCCAACAGAACTAATCTAAATGTTCAAACCTGGGCTGACAAATGTAACTTTAGTAATGATCGCTATATTTACTGCGCCGTGCCTGAAGATCTGCCAGAAGGATCCGGCCTATTTCCAGAGCTAGCTTTAAGAACTAAAGATAATCTATATAAAATAGATAGTTACACCGGTACTAAAACTCTAATAGCTATTCCTAATGGATATTACAACATTTCAAACCTCATCATCACCGATGATGAATCCGAGCTCTACTTTACAGACGAGGGTGATCAGGAAGTTTATCAAATTAAACTAAAATAAAATTGTATAACAAAACACCTCCAGTTGGAGGTGTTTTTATTTTATCTAATTCTATTAGGCACTTCTCTTCTTGAAATGACCCTTCTTTTTCTTTCCTCTCTCAGCACTAAACAATAAATTTACTTTTGCAAAAGCTGTCTTAGGATCTTTACCTTGCCAAAAGTTATCTGGATCTAAATGATAATAATACATACCTTTTGGTAAATTTTCACTTAGGGCAATCAATTTCAGTTTATTACCGCTCTTAGTTTTCTCCGTAAAGGTTAATTGTCTCTTCCCTTTAAAATTATGCTCAAAAAATCTAGTTCTTGGCACCTTTCTATATTCAGCATATTCTTGAGCTCCATCTAAAATTTGTTGTTCAGTTAAAACTTCGTTAGCTTTGTTAGCAAAAGTTGGTTGTTCAGCCTCAGACTGCTTAGTCATCCAATTGTAACAACTTTCTAATAACTTTAACTCTTCTGTAGTATACTCTGGTTTTCCTTTCATTAATTCTCTACGTTCATCTTTAGCTGTTTTTTCTTTTTCAGGTTTTTCTTGCTTAGATCTAGCCATGATAGCCTCTATTTCTCTTTGGGCTTGACCAACTTTAGTATTAAACTGATTCAATTCATTCACACTCCTTCTGAGCGCACTTCTATCATTTACTTTATTCTTATGTTCTTTGGGATCAGTAACGAAGTCCTGTCTTGATTGATCAATCTCATCTTTATTACCTTCTTTAGCACGAAATTCGCTAAGAACATCAAAAAGTTCACTTAATCTTTCAAGATCATCATCAGATAATCTAGCTCTTTCTTCAGAAGTTAGAGGTAGTCCGTCTGGACTTTCAGCCACAACCCTATCACGATAAAAACCTGCTAATTCTGCAACTTCCGTTTCATTTTTTAATGGAGAAACTTTAACATTTCCATTTAAATAAGCATCACATTTTTTTGCCCAATCATTTAATTCCCACTCTTCTTCGAATCCATATTTATCCATTAACTCTTGCATTTCTGGTTCTAACTCATTTTCATCAACTATTTCTTGAAAATAATAGTTTTCCATTTTAGAGTCTGCGAATCCTGATTCATTATAGTAATTTTCTTTATCAACTACGTCCCAACCAGTGTCAGATCGTGGTCCAAAATCAGTTTTTAGTTTTTCCCTATACTTATAATCATCTTTATCTGCGCCAATGTGCCCAATTGATTCTCCACTTTTATTGAGTTTCATATTATTTATTTAATTATATTATTTTTTATTATATCATAAAAAAATATCTTTAACATCTTAATCTATCATTAATATCCTACTTTGTCAAGACTATTTGTTGACAGAAATGCCCAGAAATTATAATATTATCAATCAATTGTTATTTTAAAATCTAGTTAATGAAAATGAGGAAAAAAATACCTCGAGGTTCTGTTATAAAAATATTAAATACCCCTCTTAATGAATTGGGATTGTCAGTGGCATTAACAGGCTCCCTCAAGGCTTTAGAATTAACAAGCTTATCAGAGGCAAAAATTCTGATTGAAGAAAATCCGAAAAAAATTAAAGATAAACTAGGCCTTAATAGCCTGGTAGAAATCAAGAGAATCTTTAATAAAAATGGAATAAAATTACCTCAAAATTTCTGAAAAACAAAAAAAGACGTTATATTTATTAACGTCTTTCTTTTATATATCAAATTAGGAGTAAAGACTTAATTTTATTACTTGGCCATTTTCATCTGTAATCTCATCCAACGTAATCTTTTCATTAGTAAATTTCTCATTTACCTCTGCTATTTTAGAAATATATGATTCTTGTTTCTCCTCTTGTCCTTTTATAAGTTCACCCAGATGCTTTTTGCTAGCTTTGGTTGGAGCCTGTAGTTGACGCAGATGGAGTTTAGCTAAATGTCCTTCTACCTTCTTCAGATTAGACTTATAGATTGAGGTCTTTTTTTCCATAATCTGATTAAATTGATTTTGCACAACCTCCAATGAGACTTCTAGACTTTCATCTTCATTTAAATGAAAAGCAAATCTTACCTTTACATTATTAGGTAGAGCAGCTAATTGTTTTAAATCTTCAGCTGAGAACTGCTGTAAAGCTTCATCTGTATTAACTAATATTAAAGTTTTTTCATTATCTTTAATTTCCGATCTAACTTGTTCCCAGGCAGCAATCGGCACCTGAACGGAATGTTCTTTATTACTTCCGCTACCAATATTCTTCATAATTTCGTCCTCTACGCCAGTGGAATTTTGAAGTTTATCAATACTCTTTAACTCATCGGAATAATGACCAATAAATAAATTGACATTAGCTAGGTCCTCTTGTTGAGCATTAATTTCATCGCTCAATTTTTGCTTATCATTACGCATTGAAGGACTATCATCTAATAAAAGAATAATATTTTTATAGTCAGAGAACCTCCTAACTAACTCTAACTTACTAGAAGTAATTAATTCGCCTGGTCTTGGTTCAATGGCCATGCCCTCTGATGGAATAATACCTAACTTTGCTAATTTCGTTACTAGGATCTCTGCTCTAAATTCAGAAACACGATTTTCAGATAATAATTCTGCATATTTATCTGGATCATTTTCTTTTAGATCTTTCACCTCTTCAGCGGTATAATTTTCTCCAGTACTAGGATTAATTACGTCTATAATTAGTTTTTCTCCAACACGATCACTGTGTTCAGAGGCAATCTCATTGCCAATAACCTTTCCTTTTAAAGCTTCTATCTGCTCATCGCTTAAAGACTCAAAATCATATTCAGACAATATCTCTTGTAATATTTCTATTACAGATTGACCACGAGCTTCGGCTAGAGCCTCATTGCCCTTCTCTCCCCAGGCATTAGTTTGCCTTTCATCACAAGAACTAAATACTTGCCAATCAGCTGCAATAGCTACGTCAAAATTATCTTCATTAATATTATCTAAAAAATTAATAAACTGATCTGTGATCTCTTTTTTATATTGTTCGGCTAAATCTGCCTTATCTGTCTCATAATTTACATCAAAATCCATTTTCACTAATTCGAAATTTGAACTTCCAGTCATTCCTGCCATCTCTATTTCAGAAGGATTATAGATAGTCTTATCTGTCTCTGCCTCTTCTTTTATAGGATCGACCGTTTCTGTCTTTTTAGAGATACCCCCGGGATTAAGATCAGTCTTTGCCTCAGCCAAAGAAACCGTGCTGACACTCATTAAGGCAGCTACGGCTGCCATTTTAATAGATTTTTTATTAGCAATGTTTTTAATTTTTTCTAACATATTAAATTATTATAATTTTATTATCATTCTTATATACTAACACATTTTTATCATTACGTCAATAATCCCTAACTAGACTTTAGGCTAAACGGATTAAAGTTAGTTTGGCGATCATAGTGATCCTCTTGTTCTTTCTTCTTTAGAAACCTAATTACTCTATAAGTTAGTGGGGTAAATAATATTTCTATTGCGGTCTTAAAAATATAATTAGAAACTATTAATGTGATCAACAAGTAAGTTGGCAAAATGCCCCAAAAAGCAATGATAATGAATAAGAAAGAATCAACTAACTGACCAACTAAAGTTGAGCCGATAGTTCTGGCCCATAGCATCTTTCCCTTAGTCATAATTTTCATTTTAGCTAAAGTGAAAGAATTGAAGAATTCACCGAATAAATAAGCAACTAAGCTGGCGACCACAATACGAGGAGTTAAACCTAGTATTTTATTATAGGCATCTTGATTTTCCCAATCAGCCGCAGCTGGCAAGACACCAACCACAATAAATACTAAAGACATAACCAAGGCTGATATAAAACCTAACCAAATAACCTGTTTAGTTCTTTTATAGCCATAAACTTCTGTTAAAATATCACCAAAAATATAACTTAGAGGAAACAACAATGTTCCACCATCAAATACAAACCACCTCAGGTCTATAATCTTAGCTGAAGCCACGTTAGATATCAAAAGTACTGCTACAAAAAAGACACTTATGGGAGTTAAGTATTTATAGCTTTTCTGCATAACTTTATTAAAAAAATATTAATATTAAAGATTATATTGAAATGTATTAAAGATATGAGTTTCTTTTAAACTTAAACCCTCTGCTAGTAATATCAATTCTGAATTGCCAAAACTAAAGAAAGTTAATGCCTGTTTCCAATCAATATCATAATATACTGCATATAACATTTTTCCGAAATCACCATGGGTAACTAGTAAAATACTCTGATTATGATGACTATCTTGAATAAACTTTAAAGTCTCCTTAGCCCTAAAAATTACTTGAGGAAAAGTTTCAGCCCCTTCCGCTGAAAGAAAATATGTACCGTTCTCCGTCTTTAGAATATTAGGGGCACATAAAGCCTCCATATTTTTTATAGGTTTACCTGCCATTACGCCAAAATCGCGTTCAATAATTAGATTTAGTTCCTCGGATTCACTAATTTTCAAATCTCCTGTAATTTTTTGAGCTGTTTGGCTAGTTCGCAACAAGGGAGAATGGTATATTTTATCAAATCTAAGATCAGCTTCTTTTATCTTTTTAGATACCTCTTCTACCTGCCTAAAACCAATTTCAGTCAATGCTTTATTACGATGCCCATTTAAAAGTCCTTTAGCATTATCCTCATCTTGACCATGTCTAATTAAATAAATTTTATTCATTTTGATAACTTATACTTATAAACCTCATTCTACCATTAAACCCTATTTATAAAAACCCTACAAACATATAAAAAACAAGGCTTTAACCTCGCTTTATTCTAACATACAGAGGTAAATGAAGTATAATCAAACTTTTCCAATATATCTCTACAATTATATCTCTACAATTTCTCAAATAACTCCATAGCCTGAATAACCTCTTCTTTTATTCCATCGATACAATCATATTCATTCACTTCTTCTTTATTAACCCAAGCATACCCAGCTATTGTTCCTTCTCCAATTTTAACATCTCCTTTTTTATATTTAGCTGTAAATTTTTGCATCATCACGGGTATGCCATCGGGTCTTACAAACCCGATACTATTGATATAATAAAAATTATTTTCTACTATTACGCCAGATTCTTCTAGTGTTTCCCTCCTAAGCAGATCCTCCAGTGCGTCTTCGAAATCATAAACATCACCATTCATTTTGGTGGGCTTATTTAAATCAAAATTTTCCCACTCTAGTTTACCTCCTGGAAAACAATATTTACCAGGATGAACTTTTTCATCATTGCCTCTTTTTAAAATAAGACAACGCTGATCGCTTTCCCGATAGACTATTAGATTGGCTATAAAATAAAACAATTTATTCTTTTTTACGTGTTCTAAACTTATTTCTTGTGCTTTCATATGAAAATTATAAATTTATAACTAGCCCAATTATAACAAAAAAAATCGCCCAAAAGACGATTTTTATAATACTAGCGGGGAGAACGGAACATAGTTGGAACTTTTTTTATTAAATATATTTCTTCCTAGTGATTATTTTTTCACCTTTACTTCAAAAATAATTTCTTCAAAACCACCAACCCAATAACACCACAATCTTTCTGTAAAAGCTATATTCAGATTAGCTAAGAATCCAATGATTATATTAAGAAATTTGATTATAGGATTTTTTCTTTTTCCTAAATCAGTATGTCCAACCCATTTCAATACAATTTTTTTTATTTCAAAATTAACATTACCATAATATTCAGGGTTATTCTTGTCCAAAAAATCAAAAAGCTTAGTGGAAATAGCTGATTTATGCATGGGATGAATCCAATTACCAGAAAAATGAGGACATTTAATAATTATTTCTACATCATTTTTAGATATACGATAAAGTTCTTGTAGAAATAACAAGGGATTATCAAGGTGTTCAATAATATGGAAAGCATCAATTTTTTCAAACTCATCTTCATTGAAAGGATAAGGATAAACGTTTAAATCATGAATAACATCAGCTTTATAATTAGTATTATTATCAACATTGATATATCCTTCTCTGTAATCTTGGCCCGATCCTAAATTTAATTTTTTCATATCTAAATTATAACAAAAAATCGCCTAAAAGACGATTTTTATAGCACTGGCGGGGAGGGTGGAACGTAGTTAAAACAATATTATCCGTTCTTCCTTAATATTCCCCTCCCTTTTAATATTTGATTATGACAATCATCGCTCAGAAATCCTGATTTTATAATTATCTTTCTAGCTGACTTTTTTATAATATCGACCAAAGGGATATATAACGACTGTTTCTTTTCTTGTTGGGCTCCGTAGTAGATTTCTCTGATTCCAGACCTAATCATAGCGGAGGCACACATAGAACAAGGTTCTGAATTTATTATAACCTTTATATTATCAAATTTAATTATCTTTAGTTTTTTCGCCATCTTCCTCAATAAATTAATTTCGGCATGAGCTGTTGGGTCGCAATCGGAATTAACTGTATTATAAGCTCTAGAAATAATATTGCCATCTTTATCGATAGCCACAACACCAAAAGGAGCATTTCCAGAAAGAATCGCTTTCTGGGCCTCTTGCTGAGCTAGCCGTATATATTTTTCTATATCAATTTTTTTCATATCTATAATTAATTATAACACAAGCTATTCCAAAACTATAAACTCCCTATCAAAAAATAGCCCTAAATTAAGGCTGTTTTAACTATACGAGAGGGGTGGGACATAGTTGGAACTTTTATATAAAGATATTGAGCTTTAATTTGTATCTAAGACAATAACAGCTCTTTTAATAACGATAAACCCATAACCCCACAAGAGTGGCAACCAAAGAGGCATTAAGCCAAATAAACTATTTCTCTGAAAAGTCTCTACTCCAGTACTAACAAACAAATACTCAGAAATAATCATGATAAAAAAACCAAACACAAAGATGGATAAATCATTTTTTTCTTTCTTAACAATTAGGGCAACCAAAATAATACAAATATAAATTGCTGTAAGCCAATAATCATTCAATACTACAGGGATTAATCCTATCATCAACAAAATTGGGAGTGCATTTGTTAATATTTTCTTTATTTTTTTCATATCTAAATTATAACAAAAAATCGCCTAAAAGACGATTTTTATAGCACTGGCGGGGAGGATGGGACGTAGTTGAAACTTTTTTAAGTCTACTCCCTTAAAAATTACTACACTTATTTGTATCTTATCATTTGGTATTGCATTCATCTGGTTAATTTGTTAACATTATTTAATTAACTATTTTATCGTTCACTTAACAATGAGAAAGGAGAAAACAATGAACACAACAGAAAGAGTTTTAAAAATTATCCCAATCTGGGGTGACGATGGTCTAACTTTTGAGGAAATTCACTCAAAACTTCCAGGACTTCCAGGAAAAGAACTAAAAGAGATCATAAAAAAGCTTTTTGAATCAATGAAAATTGAAAGTATCAGTTGCGGAAATGATCCAAAAAAATATCGTTTTTGTAACGGCGCACAACTATAAGACATTAAAAACAAGGCAAAATGCCTTGTTTTATTATAATACTGGCGGGAGGGTGGGACGTAGTTGGAACGCTTTTATTTAACCAAAAATAATCATCTATTAATTTTTTAACAATACTTGCTTAAACTCTTTTTGTTAAAATATTTTTTACTTTGCGTGTTTGTTTTTTTACAATTATTTAAAAATTTTTTATGGTATTTTTTATTACAATCCAACTGCGTTAGTTCCGTACTCTGCTTGTTCCTGCGTGAATTTATCATGCTTCAACTGGTCAATTAAACTGCCACGTGAAAAAGCCGAATATTCTATATACTGTTTGGCATTTTTAGCTGCTTGTTCATTCCAGTTAGCACCAGAATTATCTGCACCATAGATTGCATCAGCATGTGCAAATTGTTCATACTCCAATTGAGCGACTAGGCCACTATAAGAAAACGCTGAGTATTCTAAATAAGCTTTTGCTTGTCTAACGGCATTTTTTTGACTAATTGTCTCGCTTAACATCGACAAAATATTTTGATCATTTGTTTGTGGCGCTGGTGCAGGTGTCGGAACGGGTACAGGTGCTGGTGCAGTAACAGGGTTTTCATTCTTATTTTCCATTACAGTTTGATTATTTTCTACAACAGGTTTTTGTACCTTTTTTTGATTATTAGAAACTATTGGCTGAGATGTTTCATTATTAGTTGTTGTGGTTGTGTTTACTATATTTTCATTCTTTTTTGTTGTGTCTGTATCAACAAATATGCCAATTAAAATGAAAAAAACAAAGGCACTAATTCCAAAAATTAACCATATTTTTTTTCTCGTTATTTCGCCTTTTATAAAACGAGAAAAAACAGTTGGTTTAATTAAACCAACAGATAGAGAAACAAGAGAGATAAGAAACAAAAGAAAAAATAGAATACTCATATTTTTTAAATTAAATTATAGTTTTTTAATAAATCAACTAATATTTCAAGAATGTTTTTCATGCTTTAATTTTTTATTTAAAAGATAAAATAATTAATTATTTGTATAAAAAAACTGAGTCCAATTAATAAAATACCTAGGCCACCTAATTTTTTGTAGAGTTTATATTTCTTAGCTTCAACTTTATCTTGTTGTTCTAATATTAAACCAATCGTTCCGTCTTTCGATACTTGCGGTGGTAAACCGAAAAAAAATATAATAATTGTACCAATTAATCCTAATAATGGACCTAGTAAGCTCTTAATAAACATATTTTAAAATTTGTATTATATCCCTAAATTAACATAAAATTACCAAAAAATCAACGAAATATCAATAAATTTTAAACAAAATTTAAATATACTAATTTTCTAAAACATACTAACCAAAAAGCCTCGTAAATACGAGGCTCGTGGGTTTAACCAATACTAAATTGTCTTGGCGGGGAGGGTGGAACGATGTTGGAACGGTTACTACTTAACAAAACTTTCGCATAAAATAAGATATTATGAATACTATTCTAATTTTCTTGAGATGAAAGTAGAGTTTAATCACTTAATCTTAAGCTCTTGGAATTTTTTGAACTTATAACTGACCTTTTAGTCTGTGACTCAATATTTTTACGAGCATCACCGGCTATTTTACCACCACTTCGAGCTACGTCTTTATTTTTCTCTATACTTTTCGGATTAATTGTCTTACTTAATTCAGTAATCGATGTTTCTGCTAAGATATTAAGGGCTAGTTCTAAACTCGTCATATTATCGCGCAAGCTCTCTTTCTTTAATCCTTTAAGTTTCTTATATTTTTTAATCGTTATCCCTGCCCATTCTTCTGTCATAATATTCGTTAGAATAGCAAACTCCACTCCTTCTTTAACACCAGTACGGCTCCATTCATTGGTTAATTCTTTACGAAATTGAATAGATTGCAAACGAGCATTAATCCACTCCTCGCTATAACCAAGACTTCGGTAAGATATCATTGCTCTATCTATAGCTAATTCTGGGTCTTGAGATTCATTGATATGGTCATTACCGACCTCAGCTAACCAAAGCTTGAATGGTTCGGCTTTCTTAGAGGGAATGGACTGAATAAGTCTTAAAATATTTTTTGTATCTGATACGTCTGTAAGATATTTCTTACCATCTGAAGCTAATAATTTCAGTTGGTTACAATTTGTAACTAACTCACTTCCCTCCTTTTTTAATCTATGTTTTAATACTTTCCAATAATTATTTGAATTTGAGCTTTCCGTTAAAATCTCAATAATATCTATAACGGAAAAATACCAAAGCTCTTTATCTTCATCCCAATGACGACGAACTTGTTTTTCATTAAAAAGTATAATTGTATTATCTTTTTTATTCATGTGTTTAGTATATCAAGAATTAGATGGGACACAAGCCCCACTGCCTAATATTTTTAACACCATATAATTAAATTTATACATCTTATACATCACATAATACCACACCATTCCAAAGCTATAAACTCTCTATTAAGGCTATCTTAAATCTGCGGAGAAGGTGGAACAATGTTAGAACGATATTATTTTAAAATATAAATTATTTGATATTTTTTATTTTCTTATTTTCCAAATTTTTTACGTTTTTTGAAGAAATAACACTTTTCCCTGTTTTTTGCTCAATATCTTTTCTTGCCATTCCTGCAGTATCACCACCTTTTTTAGCAATAACTTTACTTTCGGAAAAAGTTTTTGGTTTCTTTTCTTTGGAAATTTCAGTTGTTGTTGCTTCTGCTAGCATATTCAAAATCAATTCAAGATTTGTCATATTATCTCTCAGATTTTGCTTTTTCAGATTTTTGAATTTTTTATAATTTTTCACAGATTTTCCAGACCAAGCTTTTGTTATTTCATCTGTTAAAATTGCGTATTCCAAACCTTCCTTGACCCCTCTTTCTTGCCATTCATCAGTCAATCCCATTCTAACTTCAATGGTCTTGAGTCTTTGGTTAATCCAATCTTTTGAATATCCTTTTTTTAAATATGTTTGCATAGCTCTATCAATAGATAACTCCGGATCCTCAGTTTCTTCTATTCTTTCATAACCGACCTTGGCTAACCAAATTTTAAGAGGTTCAACCTTCGGTGACGGTATTGATTGAATTAGACGTAACAAAGTTTCTGTGTCAGCGACATCTGTAGTCCTCATTTTTCCATCTTGAGCTTTCATTTTCAACTGTCCCAATTTTTGGGACACTTCACTCCCCTCTTCTTTTAAACTTGTCTTCAAAGCATTCCAATACTTTCTTGGCCTTGGAGTGTTTGTCAAAATATCAATTACATCTATAATAGAGAAATACCAAAGTTCTTTATCTTCATCCCAATGACGACGAACTTGTTTTTCATTAAAAAGTATAATTGTATTATCTTTTTTATTCATGTGTTTAGTATATCAAGAATTATATGAAATTTCTATAAAACAAAAGAACTTAAAATAATTAAGTTCTTTATCTGCGGGGAGGGTGGGACGATGTTGGAACTTTTTCAATAAACAAAACTTGACAAGCTAATATCTATAGTGTACACTTAAAGTACACTTAATTATATAATAATAAATATATGACTACAAAACTTATAGGCGTTAAGGAATTTCGCCAAAACGTTACTAGCCTATACAAACAAGCCCAAACAAAAAACATACAATATGTTGTCTTGAACCGTAATCAACCTATTTTTAAAGTAAGTCCTCTATCAGAAAAGGATACTATCATAGAAAAATTAGCCTTAGATGTTGAGGAAGCAAGAAATGACATAAAGAATGGCAGGATTTTTGATTTTGAAGATATTTGTAGTGAACTAGGATTATGAACTATAAATTATTCTTAACAAAAAAAGGAAGGGATGATTTATCTTCTATAGAAAAAGAAGATCAAAAAAGAATTGCCAATAAATTAAGATTCTATCTTTCGAGCGACAACCCATTAATTCATGCCAAGAAACTAAAAAACAGCAGGCTCGGTACATACAGATTTAGGATTGGAGATTACAGGGCCATCTTTGATATTGATAAAAAAGGAAATATAACCATTCTACTTATACTCAGAATTAAAAACAGAAAAGACGCCTATTTATAGTAAATAATTACGATACTTCGTTCCAAAGTAATAAACTCCCATACAAAAATAGCCCCTATTTAAGGGCTATTTAAAAATGCGGGGAGGGTGGGACGTAGTTGGAACTTTTTTAGAGTAAGTAATTGACTACTTCTATGAAAATGCTATACTGTATTTATACCTGCCCGAGGTTAATTCGGGAAAACTCATCACAAAGACCTGATCATATCAGGTTTTTGTTTTTTCTATTTTGGCTATATGTTTCTTAATTTTTTGAGCGTTAATAACCAGATCTGCTGTTTTTCTCAATTTATTTGTAATATATCCTCCCTTTACAATAATGACTCTCTTTCCTTTTTTCTTTAGAAAATTATTTAAATACACAAAATCAGCATCTCCTGAAAAAATGCAAAAAGTATCATAATAATTCATCATCTTAATAGCATCAACAAAAATTTCTACATCAAAGTTACATTTCCTAATTTCAATATATTTCCTGCCTTCCTTATCAGCCATTATTATTTTGGACGACAAATCTTCTCCTGTCTCTATATAATGTTTTATTTTTTGCAAATCTTTAGTTATAATATTTCTTTTTCCAAATATTTTTCTGATGACATAAGTAAACCCTAAAGATTTTTCGTTTTTTGGATCTTCACCATAATACAATCTGGTTTTACCACTAATAATATCTGAGAAATTTTTCAGTTTATTGAGGTCTACAACTAAACATTGATCATCCTGCAATAATTTATTATTCCAGTCTTGATTATCATGCTGGAACCACTTATTTACATTTGCAAAATCAACAAAAGAGAATATTTTACCATATTCTTTTGCATTAATATCCAACTCTTCTCGAATAACTTCTTTTTTAAATTCTTCTATTTTCATATCCATATAATAACATATTGAACATACAATACAAAGCTAACATCAACTCAAAAATATATTAAAAAACAAGGTTTTTAGCCTTGTTTAATGTACTGGCGGGGAGGGTAGGACGATGTTGGAACTTTTTTAACAGAAAAACATTGTATATAAAAAAGACCTTGGCTAAATAACTTGCGTTACTCAATCAAGGCCTAAATACTGATTCTAATATAAGAAACGGGTCAAAGGCTTACAGCTATTCCCGGAAATTTATGAAAATATTTCTGAAAAGCCATGGTTAATTTTCCTTTTGCTAACAAAGGATTGTTATTTTTTGAAGAAATAAAATTGATTACTTTTTTAAATCTAGCCGCAATTTCTTTATCTTCATAATTTCCACCAATCTCCATCATTTCCTTAAATTCAGTATGTTTTTGTGCCCATTCATCATCACTTAATTCATTTCTTTTAGCAATGATTTCTTGATCATAGAATTCCCCTGCTTTATCAAAAATCTTATCAGCGAGGTTTCTGTAATACAAAGGATCTTGAGATCCTTTTATTACGATTACGGATGATGTTATATCATCACCGTTTTCATTTAAAACAATAATTTGATTTTTCATATTATATATATTTTAAAGTTCATTCCTACAAAAAACATAGCATGAAGCTATGTTTCTGTCAATCTGCGGGGAGAGTGGGACGATGTTGGAACTTTTTTTAGATAAAGTTAGTCTTTATTTCAATAAAATTAATAAAATTGGCTATTATGTTATCTAGCTATAATAGTTAATCCAATAATTATTTAATA
>Ga0307992_1000806_pt1 | contig 19383 bp, 20 predicted proteins | sample EllFjometagen133_FD_203162 | JGI IMG/M metagenome (GOLD analysis project Ga0307992, IMG submission 203162) | Marine microbial communities from Ellis Fjord, Antarctic Ocean - #133 | ecosystem: Environmental > Aquatic > Marine > Unclassified | place: Southern Ocean | collected 2014-10-08
GCAAGACGCGTTCAGTCGTGACATGGATATACATACTTATACCGCGTCGCTTGTTTTTGATTGTGATATCGCGGCTGTAGACGAGAAGATGCGTAACCAGGCAAAGACTGTAAATTTTGGCATTGTTTATGGAATGAGTCCTTATGGTCTTTCAAAAGAACTTGCTATTAGCCCTGAAACCGCGAAAAGTTTTATAGATGCTTATTTTTTACGCTACCCTAAGGTAGGCATATATATGCGGAATCAGATTGAGTTTGCTAAGACAAACGGTTATGTACTTACAATGTTTAACCGCAGGCGCTATATACCTGAGATAAATTCGGAGAATAATAATATAAAACAGTTTGCGGAAAGAATAGCTATAAATACACCTATACAAGGTTCCGCCGCGGATATGATAAAGATGGCTATGATACATATACACGATGAAATAATAAATAAAGGTTTAAAGGGCAAGATGGTTCTTCAGGTCCATGATGAGCTTGTTTTTGACATACCAAAGGCGGAACTTGCCCAGATGAGCGCTGTTGTTAAAAAAGGCATGGAAGAGGTAGTGGAATTAAAGGTACCGGTCAAGGTAAATATCTCGAGCGGTAAAAACTGGATGAAGACTTAAGTTCGTTGTGCGTTGTGCGTCGTGTGTATTGTGTTTGCAACCTTTTTACGCAATACGCATTACGCAATATAAAATCGCAATACCTGTGGATAGGTAAACAGGCAGATAGGTGGATTGTGAAAATACTTTTTTTATCAAGTGAGGTTGTACCGTTTGCTAAGACAGGCGGCTTGGCTGATGTAGCTGGTGCCTTGCCTGCCGCGCTTGAACATCAGGGTGCTGAAGTAAGGATTGTTTTGCCTATGTATAAAGAGGTAAAGGCCGAGCGCAATCCCGCGCAGATTGGTGGTAACATAAAGGTGCATTTTATCGTAAATGACCATCTTTATAATAAAGACGGCATATATGTTGATGAAAATGGCATAGACCATGTTGATAATTTAGAACGTTTCGTATACTATTGTAGAGAGGCGCTTGAGCTTGTAAAGAGAGACGGTTTTAAGCCTGATATTATACATTGTAATGACTGGCAGACAGGGCTTGTTCCTGTTTACCTTAAAACCCTGTATGGAAAAGATGATTTTTTTAAAAACACAAAAACAGTATTTACTATTCACAACCTTGCCTATACAGGAAGCTTTGATGAGGCTCAATGGGGCAAGACAGGCCTTGATAAGGGCCTGTTCAATGTCAATGCTTTGGAATATTACGGAAGATTCAGCCTTTTAAAAGGAGGGCTTGTTTTTTCAGATGTTATTACAACAGTAAGCCCGACATATGCGAAGGAGATTCAAACCAAAGAGTTTGGATGCGGTATGGAAGGTATATTAAGATCCCGCGCGAAAGATTTATATGGTGTGTTAAACGGCATAGATTATGGTATATGGGATCCCTCAACAGACAAGGCCCTGTATAAAAATTATTCCGCGGAAGATATCAAGGCAAAGTATGTTAATAAGCAGATGCTGTTAAAAGCACTTGGATTGAAGACAGATATCAATTCCCCGCTAATAGGAACCGTAGGAAGGCTCGCTGAACAAAAAGGCTATGATATTTTGGCGGAGATAGTAAGCGTGCTTTGCGATATGGACATAGGTTTTGTATTATTAGGTTCAGGTGAACAGCGTTACCAGAAGATATTTAGAAAGGTCGCGATAGCCCATCCGTCAAATACTTCTGTTAATCTGGCTTTTAACGCTGACCTTGCCCAGAAGATATACGCGGCGAGTGATATATTTCTTATGCCTTCAAGGTATGAGCCGTGTGGTTTAGGCCAGTTAATAAGTTTTAAATACATGACTCTTCCTGTTGCCAGAAAGACAGGCGGGCTGACGGATACAGTAATTGAGTACAACCCCGAGACAGGAGAGGGTAATGGTTTTCTGTTCGATGATTGCAGGTCGGAGCATCTGCTAAGCGCTATAAAAAAGGCAGTATCTGTATATAAGGATAAACCAAGCTGGTTTAAGCTTATGAAAAAAATAGCAACGTATGATTTTTCGTGGGACAGGTCTGCAAAGAGGTACATGGAGATATATAGGAACGTACTGGGTGAAAAGTAAAAAGGTAAAAGTAAAAAGTAAAAAGTAAAAAGTAAAAAGGTTACAAATGCTACAAAGGTTAAAATCTTACAACGTTTTAACTTTTAAAACTTTTTAACCTTTATAACTAACTACGGATATAGCTTATGATAATTGGAGTTACAGGAGGGCTTGGAACAGGTACATCGACCGCGGCAGGATATATTGCAGCGGATTTAAAGATAAGATTGATCGATGCGGATAAAATTGCCCACGCACAGTTTAGCCAAAATACCAGCCTGGCGGAACGGATTGCTTCGAATTTCGGAAAAGAGGTGTTGGGTAGTAAGGGTAATATTAATAGGGCTAAATTAGCGAAGAAGGCCTTTGCGAACAGATACAACCATAAGAGGCTATGTGGCATTACCTACCCAATGATTATAGATGAGATAGACAGTACTATAGAAAAATTTTGTAAACAAGGCATATCGGATTGTGTTATTGACGGCCCGGTGCTAATAGAATCCGGATTTTATAAGAAGTGTGACCTACTGGTAGTTGTTACTTCTTCTTTATCATTACAGCTTGAGCGAGCGCGTATGAAGAAGAAGATGCGGCATAAAGACGCTTTGTCGCGTATACGTTTGCAGATGCCTCTCCACAAAAAGGCACGATACGCGGATTATATAATAGATAATGGCGCGACATTAGCAGTGTTAAGGCAGCAATGCAGAGAGATTGTAGGCGAGTTTAAAAACAAAAAAATAAGGAGAAGATAAAATGGCTATAGATGCCGCGGAGTTAAAGAAGATGAAGGTATTGGAATTAAATAAGATTGCGAGCGATCTTAAGGTTAATGGAGTAAGCGGTCTTAAAAAACAGGATCTTATATTTAAGATACTTCAATCACAGACGCGCGGTGAGGGGGTTATAAATGGCGGCGGCGTTCTTGAAGTACTGCCGGATGGTTTTGGTTTCTTAAGATCGCCAAACTATAATTACCTTCCATGTCCGGATGATATATATGTCTCTCCAAGCCAGATAAGAAAGTTTGACCTAAAGACCGGTGATACTGTCCATGGCCAGATACGCTCTCCTAAAGAAGGCGAACGTTATTTCGCGCTTCTTAAGGTAGAGAGTGTGAATTTTACTGATCCCGAAGAAGCAAAAAATAAGATAGTCTTTGATAATCTTACCCCTCTCTATCCGACTGATAGGTTTTTGCTTGAAAATGACCCAAAGGATCTGTCGACCAGGGTCATAGATCTTTTAACGCCTATAGGAAAAGGCCAGCGCGGCATGATAGTAGCGCCGCCTTATAGCGGTAAGACTGTTATTCTGCAAAAGATAGCTAACGCGGTTACTAAGAATGCGCCTGATACCATACTTATAGTATTGTTGATTGACGAGCGGCCTGAAGAGGTTACTGATATGCAGCGTTCTGTTAAAGGAGAGGTAGTAAGTTCAACCTTTGATGAACCGGCAGAGAGGCATGTACAGGTAGCTGACATGGTTCTCGCGAAGGCAAAAAGACTGGTAGAGCATAAAAAGGATGTCCTTATACTCCTCGATAGTATAACTCGGCTTGCCCGCGCTTATAACTCAGTGGTACCTCACAGCGGTAAGATACTTTCAGGCGGTGTTGACTCAAACGCGCTTCACAAGCCTAAGCGGTTTTTCGGTGCCGCGCGTAACATCGAAGAAGGCGGATCCCTTACAATTATATCGACTGCTTTAGTCGATACCGGTAGCAGGATGGATGAGGTTATTTTTGAGGAGTTTAAAGGAACAGGTAATATGGAGTTACAGTTAGATAGGAGCCTTTTTCAAAAAAGGATATACCCCGCAATCGATATAAAGCGTTCAAATACGAGAAAAGAAGAGCTTCTGCTTGATTCCGATGAACTCAAGCTCGTATGGATACTTCGCAAGGCACTGAATGAATTACCATCAGATGAGGCTATGCAGCTTATTATTGAAAAGCTGGACAAGACAAAGACAAACGCGGAATTTTTAATGAGTATGAATAAAGCCTAAAAAGGAGGATAATATAATGAAGAAAGAGATACACCCAGAGTACAAGGAGACAACAATAACATGCGCATGCGGTGAGGTTATACATACCCGCTGCACAAAACCTAACATAAAAGTTGAGATATGTTCCAAGTGCCACCCGTTCTTTACGGGTAAGCATAAACTGATTGATTCGGCAGGTCGCGTTGAGAAGTTTATGAAGAAATATGGCAGAACAACATAACAAAGAGCAACCAAGCATGTTTGAATCATTATCAAAGAAAAAAGAGCGCGCGGAAGAGCTTAAGAATCTTTTGTCAGATCATGAAATCTTAAAGGATAGGGCTCTTTACCAGAAATACGCCAAAGAGCTATCTTCTAATTCTTCTATATTGCAGAGGTACGATGATTACCTCTTATGCGAGCAGGAGAAGTCAAAGCTTGAACTGATGCTTAATGAAAAGCATGAACAGGATTTTATCGAATTGGCAAAGTCAGAGATATGTGAGCTTGATAGTAAGCTTAGTAATATTAAATCTGAGTTAGAGCAGATGCTGGTTGAAGATGATCCTGACGCTAATCGTAATGTGATAATGGAAATCCGCGCCGGCACCGGCGGGCTGGAGGCGTCTCTCTTTGCCGCGGATCTTTTTAGGATGTATTCTAAATACGCGCAAGAGAGAGGCTGGAAGGTTGATGTAATGAATACGTCAACCTCAGAGGCAGGCGGTATAAAAGAGGTAGTACTCTCTGTGGAAGGCAGCGGTGTTTACAAAAGGTTCCAGTATGAGAGTGGCACCCATCGGGTCCAGCGTGTGCCATCAACAGAATCACAGGGCAGGATTCACACATCCGCTGTAACTGTCGCGGTATTGCCTGAAGCTGAAGAGATAGATGTTAATATCGAGTCAAAAGACATACGTGTGGATGTATACCGTTCGAGCGGACATGGAGGCCAAAGCGTAAATACAACAGATTCAGCTGTTCGCATAACTCACATTCCTACAGATATAGTTGTTACATGCCAGGATGAACGTTCGCAGCTTAAGAACAAAATAAAAGCAATGAAGGTATTACGTTCACGTATTTTTGATAAGGTAAGACAGGAGTACGCGAACAAGATATCTAAGAATAGAAAAAGCCAGGTCGGTTCTGGCGATAGAAGCGAAAAGATAAGAACATATAATTTTCCGGATAGGCGTGTTACTGACCATAGGATAGGCTTGACGATACATAAGCTTGAAGCTGTGCTCCAGGGTGATTTGGAGGAGATTATAACAGGCCTTATGGTAGCTGATAAAAAGGCAAGGCTTGAAAGACTGTAAGTCTCCCTGTCCCGCGGAGAGAAAAAAAGGATTATTCATAGTGAAGAGTTTTGTTTTAGAGCTTACGTCCAGATTTGACGCGGCAGGCATAGCATCAGGCCGTATTAACGCGGAGACCATGTTGAGTAATCTCCTGGGATGCCGCATAATTGACCTTTATCTTAATGAAGTCACATTATCCCGGGAGGATGCCGATTCTCTTGAAAGGATGGTAAGCCGTCGTATAGATGGTGAACCTTTACAGCATATAACTGGTAGAGTAAATTTTTATGGTAATGACCTTATTATTAGGGAAGGTGTCTTTATACCAAGGCCTGAGACTGAGACACTGATTGACATTGTTGTAAAATTGGTATCTAAACTACAGGCTGGGCTTGAGAGCCAAAAAATAAGAATATTTGATCTCTGTACAGGTAGTGGCAATATTGGTATCTCATTGACAAAAGCCTTAACCCGATGTACAATAACAAGTTCTGATATTTCGTATAAGGCCCTAGAGCTAGCCGCGGAAAACGCGTTTTTGAATTCTGTCTCTGATGAGATAGAGTTTATTAAGGCCGATCTTTTTGATATCCAGGAACAATATAAAGGGTGCTTTGATATTATAGCCTCTAATCCACCCTATATTAGTTCAGGCCAGATTAAAGGCCTGTCAAAAGAGGTTAATAAGGACCCTATAGAGGCATTAGATGGTGGTGATGATGGCATTAGTTTTTATCGCCGTATTGTAGAAGACTCCCCGGGCTTCTTAAAAAGAGGAGGTTCTTTGGTATTAGAGCTTGCTGATGAGCAAAGCAAAGACGTAAAGAGGCTCATAGAGGTTGCGGGTTGTTTTAATAATATAAAGCTTTTTAGAGATTTAAACAACGTAGAACGTGTTATAGCGGCCCAATTTAGCGGTAACCAAAAACCAAAAACCGCCCTTTGACTTTGCTCAGGGCAAGAAAACCGAGATAATGGATAAACTCATCATAGATGGCCCTACACGATTATCGGGTGAGGTCAAGATAGATGGTTCTAAGAACGCCACATTACCGATAATGGCGGCATGCCTACTTGCTGAAGGCAAATCAGTTATTAAGGGTGTCCCCCAGCTTAGTGATGTATATACCATGTGCAAGATATTGCGGGTAGTTGGAGCAAGAGTAAGTTTTTCAAAAGGGATTCTTGAGATATGCCCGGGAGACTATAAAGGCAATACCGCTGCTTATAATTATGTTAGCACGATGCGCGCCTCTATATGTGTATTAGGCCCTCTTCTTGTAAAGCAGCTCTATGCTAAAGTATCATTGCCAGGTGGTTGCATAATAGGGCCACGTCCGATAAATATCCATACCAAAGGCTTAAGGGCACTTGGAGCTGATATAAAGGTTGAGCATGGTTATCTTATAGCCAGGACAAAAGGACTAAGAGGTAATACAGTATATCTGGGTGGTCCGTTTGGTTCATCTGTTTTAGCGACAGCAAATGTTTTGATGGCAGCAACCCTGGCTAAGGGAAAAACAACCATAGAATACGCGGCGTGTGAGCCGGAAATTATAGACTTAGCTGAATTTCTCATAAAGATGGGCGCCAGGATTAAGGGGCATAAGACACATACAATAGAGATCGAAGGCGTGAAGCGTTTGCATGGAGCTACACATAAGATTATACCTGATCGTATAGAAGCAGCTACTTATATGATTGCTTCCTGCGCTACAAAAGGCGATATTACTGTTAAGGGTGCTAATATTAATCACCTGAGGGCCATTATAGACCTTCTAGTTGAAGCAGGTGCTGTGATTACTAAAAAACCTAATGGGGCTATAAGAGTAAGAGCCAAACGCAGGTTAAAGACAATAAGTCTGACTACGCTGCCATATCCTGGTTTTCCAACAGATTTACAGGCACAGATGATGGCGCTTATGGCAGTATCGAAAGGCATAGCGATTATTACAGAGAAGATATACCCTGAGAGGTTTATGCATGTTGGCGAGCTCAATAGGATGGGCGCGCAGATAAACCTTGAAGGAGACAGCGCTATTATACATGGCGCTAAGAGTTTAAGCGGTGCGGAAGTTATGGCGTCAGACCTTCGGGCCTCAGCAGCTCTGGTAATAGGGGGCTTGATTGCGAAAGGTGAAACTAAGATATCAAGGATATATCACCTTGATAGGGGGTATAAGGAGATGGAAAAGAAGCTTTCGTTGCTGGGAGCAAAGATAAAAAGGGTGAAGTCTTAACCCACAATAAGTGTTCGAAACTGTTTCAATACTTAATAAACAAGGAGATAATATAATGGCAGTAATGATACGTTTAAAGAAGATGGGAACAAAAGGTAAGCCGCATTTCAAGATAATAGTCTGCGATAAGCGTAGGAGCAGAAATACAAGGGCTATAGAGGAACTTGGTTTTTATGACCCCTCGAAAAATCCCGCTCTTGTAAAGATAAACAAAGAACGCGCTGATTATTGGTTAGGCGTTGGGGCGCAGATGAGCGATACAATAAAGAGTATAGTTAAGAAGGCATAATTGGTTGTTGCGTTATAGAGTTATAGCGTTTTGAAAAATTTCCAAACCCCATAACCCCATAATTTTATGAATATAGATATATTGACATTGTTTCCGGATATGTTTAAGGCATTGACCGCGGAATCGATTATGGAGCGTGCTCAAAGATTTGCTAAGGTCAAGATACGCACGCATAATATACGGGATTTCGCGGCTAACAAACATCACAAGGTAGATGATAAACCTTTTGGCGGGGGCCCGGGAATGGTATTGCAGTGTCAGCCTGTTATTGATACAATAAAGAGTGTAAAGAGGTTGTCGCCTCGCGCAAAGGTAATATTAATGAGCCCGAAAGGAAAGATGCTTAATCATTCGCTCTCTTTGTCTCTTTCAAAAGCATCGGGGCTTATGCTGGTATGTGGGCATTATGAAGGTGTAGATGAGAGGATTAAGAGTATTATAGACCAGGAAGTATCAGTTGGGGATTATATATTGACAGGAGGCGAACTCCCGGCTATGGTCTTGATAGACAGCGTGGTAAGGCTCTTACCCGGTGTGTTGGGCCATGAAGAGTCTAATATAGATGAAAGTTTTAGCAACGGCTTATTGGAGTACCCACAATATACACGTCCGGCTAATTATAATGGAAAAAGAGTTCCTGAATTGCTTATTTCTGGTAACCATAACTTTGTAAAGTCCTGGAGAAAGAAAAAGTCTATCTTAAAGACAATAGAACAAAGGCCCGATCTGATAAAGCATATAAGCCAGTTGGAGATGTAGCTAATAAGTGTTTGAGACTGATATCAAAAAAGGAGAAAATAACATGAGCAAGATCAAGGAATTAGAGGCAAGATATATAAAGAAAGAGGCCCCTAAATTTTCAGTAGGTGATACAGTAAAGGTATTTATCAGGATTATTGAGGAAGAAAAACAGAGGCTTCAGGCATTTGAGGGGATAGTTATATCAAAGAAAGGCTCCGGGATTAAGGAATCTTTTACTGTAAGGCGTGTCTCTTATGGAGAGGGCGTTGAGAGGACATTTTCTCTGCACTCACCTAGTGTAGACAAGGTAGAGGTAACCAGACGCGGAAAGGTGCGCCGCGCGAAACTTTATTATTTAAGGAATAAGGTTGGTAAAAAGACAACGGTTAAAGAAAAGATCGGGCCTGTCTCAAAGAAAGAGAAATAGGTCGCTCTATCAGGAAGATGTCGTCAGAAGTTCAGGCTACGGTTTTGTAGCCGGCATTGATGAAGCCGGCAGGGGCCCTTTAGCAGGGCCTGTTATCGCCTCTGCTGTTGTGTTAAAGAGGCATGATTTTTCAGTAAGGATAGATGACTCTAAAAAGCTTAATTATGTCGCGAGACAGCGTGCGTATAAGGAAATTCTGGATAGGGCCATAGTAGGTATAGGAGTAGTTTCAGAGGCTGTTGTTGATGATATTAATATATATCATGCGACGATGCTCGCGATGGAGCGGTCAGTGCTTGACCTCTGTGAGGTGCCGGACCTTTTGCTTATAGATGGGAATATGCGGTTAAGATTTGACATGCAACAGTCTACTATAGTAAGCGGTGACCAAAAAAGCTTATCCATAGCTTGCGCGTCAATAGTCGCTAAGGTTACTCGCGATCGCTTACTTGAGTTCTATGATGGCATCTTTCCCGGGTATGGCTTTTACCGGCATAAAGGTTACGCTACAAAAAAACATATGAGTGCGATTATTGAAAAGGGGTTTTCGCCAATACATAGGCGCAGTTTTCATATAAAATAAGGATGCTCGAAACAATTTCAGTACATAGACATAAGGTAATGATAATATGCCTTCTGATATCGAAATAGCTCAGCGCGTAAAGCCAAAGCAGATAACAGAGATAGCAAGATCTGCGGGTATAAAGAATGAAGAGCTTATGCCTTACGGCAACTATATAGCCAAGGTGTCCCCTTCACTTCTCTCAAGATTAAAAAACAAGCCCAATGGAAAACTTATACTTGTCACCTCTATAACACCTACAAGATACGGTGAAGGCAAGACCTCGACCGCTATAGGTCTGGCCCAGGCATTCGGGAGATTAAAGAAGAAGGCCTTTCTTTGCCTGCGCGAACCTTCATTAGGCCCTATGTTTGGTATTAAAGGCGGGGCATGCGGGGGAGGGTATTCTCAGGTAATACCGATGGAGGATATAAATCTTCATTTTACAGGTGATGGTTATGCGGTATCCGGCGCGAATAATCTGCTTTGCGCTATGCTTGATAGCAGTATATATTTTAATAATAAACACACTATTGATACAAAGAATATACTATTGAGGCGAACGATAGATATAAGTGACAGGACATTAAGGCAGATACATTTTAATATTGGTAAAAATGTATCTTATAAAAGTGGTTTTGATATTATAGCCGCTTCTGAGACAATGGCAATCCTTGCTTTGAGCAGAGGTATAGCGGACCTGCAGAACAGGCTTTCGCGTATGATAGTTGCTTTTACTAAGGAGAAAAAGCCCGTTACCCCTAAAACATTAAATGTTGTTGGTTCCATGAGCGCGCTTATGGTAAACGCTATTATGCCTAATCTTGTCCAGACTATAGAGGGCAATCCTACCTTTGTTCATTGTGGGCCTTTTGCGAACATTGCTCACGGTGCAAACAGCCTTATGTCAATGCTTATGGGGTTGAAGTTGGCTGATTATGTGATAACGGAAAGTGGTTTTGGCGCTGACCTCGGCGCGGAGAAATTTTTTGATATCGTATGCCGGCAGGGCAAATTAAGGCCGGAATTGGCGGTTATAGTTGTTTCTAACAGAGCCGTAAAACTGCACGGGCTTGCTAATCTCAGCAAACATATTGGGATAATAAGGTCTTTTGGAATAGAACCTATAGTCGCGATAAATAAATTTCCTGGTGACCGGCATAAGGCACTTAAAAAGATAATGGACTATTGCCATAAACTTGGGGTGGAGAGCTATATATCAGACGCTGTTGCCAAAGGAGGCTATGGCGCGATGGAATTGGCACAAGGCTGTGTGCGCCTGCTCAAGAAAGGCCAATCCGGGTTTAAATTGCTCTATAGCGACGAACTAAGCATAAGGAAAAAAATAGAGCTTGTAGCTACCCGGATATACGGCGCTAAGGGAGTCACCTTTAGCGCGCAGGCGAAAAAAGACCTTAAGGTCATAAAGGATCTTGGCCTGAATACCCTTGCTGTTAATATTGCGAAGACACAATTTTCTTTATCTGACAATCGATTTTTAAAAGGCAGGCCCGAAGGGTGGAAGCTGAATATACATAAGATAAGGATATTTTCAGGTGCGGGTTTTATTGTGCCTGTTTGTGGCAACATAATGCTTTTGCCGGGTCTGCCTAAAAAACCGGCGGCATGCGGTATTACTGCTGATAGCCACGGCAAGATTAAGGGATTGTTTTAGAGGCTATTTTGTAGTATTTATTGCGAGGTATTGTACTATTTAGAAAATACCGTATAAACTGAAACCATGGCTGATACCCTTAAGGAGATAGTATATGAAAATTATTGATAAGAGCATGAGATATTACGCGGATAGACTGGCAGCAAAGACGCCGACTCCCGGCGGTGGTAGTACAGCTGCTTTATTAGGGGTATTAGGTTGTGGGCTTTTAAGTATGGTAGCTAATTATACCTTAGCTGGAAAAGGTTTTAATGGATATAAAGAGAGGTCCCAGAAGGCGCTTAAGAAATCTGAGAATATAAGAGAAAAGATGACAGGCCTTATTGATAAAGATATAAAGGCGTATCAGAATTTATCAAGCTCGCTTAAGAAGTATAAGGACGATATAATGCGCAAACAGCCAGCCTTAAAAAGAGCCATAACGCCGCCGTCTAATGTCTGTAATTATGCTTACAAGGCAACCGCGATAGCGCTTGATCTGGCATATGTTGGGAATAAGCATATATTATCAGATGTAATTGTAGCCATGTATACACTTGACGCCGCGTTTGAATCGGCCCTGGCGAATATCAATGTTAATCTGGAACATGTAAGAGATAAAAAATATGTTGTCAATAACACAGAAAAATACATGAAGTTGCAGCGAGAAATGAAGAAACTTAAGACACATGTTTTGTCTAAGGCCCGCGAAAGGATGCATACTTAAGATGCGTGCTATAATACTTGACGGTAGCAAAAAAGCCGATGAGATTAAGCGTGAGTTGAGTGAGAGAATAGAGTCATTAAAACGCTCAACCGGCGCTGTTGCCAGGTTGACGGCCCTGCAGATAGGTGAAGGAGGCGCGTTTTCTGTTTACGCTAATTCACAGAAAAGAATAGCCAATGCCATTAATATGGATTACGAGCTTATTAAACTTGCAGGCAATATCTCTGAACAGGGCCTTATAGATAAGATAATAGAGCTTAATAGAGACGAGAGCGTTACTGGTATTATACTGCAATCTCCTTTACCTGATGGATTTGATATTATCAAGATAACATCTTTTATATCATCGGATAAAGATGTAGAGGGGGTAAGTCCTGAAAATAAGGGAAAGCTCCTGCTTAACGCGTGCAAGGTAGTACCGCCTACAGCATCAGCCGCTATGGAGCTTATAAGCCTTTGCGGCATTGATCTATATGGCAAAGAGGTAGTCATAATAGGCCATAGTGGTATAGTTGGAAAGCCTCTCGCGATGCTTCTTCTGGATAGGCTGGCGACAGTAACTATATGCCATATCGCGACCAGTGAAAAAGGTAACTTAATAGAACATATCAGCAGGGCGGACCTGCTTATTGTCGCTGTGGGAAAGCCGGCACTTGTTAAAGGAGAATGGATAAAGAAGGATGCTGTTGTAATAGATATAGGTATTAACAGGGTTAATGGTAAGATAGTAGGTGACGTGGAATTTGACAGAGCTGGTGAGAGGGCATCTTATATTACACCTGTGCCCGGTGGTGTTGGTCCGCTTACTACGACTATGTTAATGCGTAATTGTATTGAGCTTTTTGGGCAGCAGAAAGGTATAATATGATTATAACAAAGAAGAAGCCGCGTGAGCAGATTCTTCACTCACTTAAAGGATGTAAAAAGGTGTTTCTTATAGGGTGTGCCCAATGCGCGACTGTCTGTAAGACAGGAGGCGAGGATGAGGTCAATGAGATGGCCAAAGGCCTGTGCGATGAAGGCTTCAAGATTACAGGTAGTGCCATACTTGATCCTGCGTGCCATCTGGTCAAGGTAAAACAACTTTTTCAGAAGAATAAAGAAGTATTCAAACAGGCAGACGCGGTACTTGTTCTTGTCTGTGGTAACGGTGCCCAGGTTATAAAAGATGGTACCAAGGCAAAAAAAGTTGTGCCTGCGCTTGATACGTTATTTCTTGGCGAGATAGAACGCGCGGGCCATTTCTCGCAAAAATGTGTTCTTTGTGGTGAGTGCGTTATTGACAGAACAGGCACGATATGCCCCTTGACAGTTTGTACTAAAGGGTTGCTCAATGGCCCATGCGGCGGTTCAAAGAATGGGAAATGCGAGGTAGATAAAGAGAGAGATTGCGGTTGGATACTGATATATAAAAGCCTGAAAGATTCAGGGGAGTTGGATAACATGAGAAAAATATATAAGCCGCGAGATTATTCAAAGCAACTGAAGCCGCAGAAGATTATTTTATAGGCGCTCGAAACAGTTTCTTAAATGCTTTAGAGTTCTTTTAGTAGCAGTTAAGGAACCTTCTCGTATGAATAGTTTATGAGCGGTTTTAACACTTTGTAAAGGATTTAATAAGAATGAATTTAGAAAAGGCTATAAGATCAAATAAGTTTATCGTAACAAGTGAAGTAGGCCCTCCCAAGGGGACTGATGTAACAAAGATGCTGGAGGAAGCAAAGCTGCTTATTGGTAAAGTTGACGCGATTAATGTCACTGACCTTCAGAGCGCTGTTATGAGACTGGGGTCCTTAGCAGGTTCTTATCTTCTTAAAGAGATTGGCTTAGACCCTGTTTTTCAGGTGACATGCCGTGACAGAAACAGGCTCGCGCTTCAATCGGATATTCTCTCTGCCGCCTGCCTTGGCATAGAAAATATTCTCGTATTAACAGGTGACCATCCTTTGAGCGGAGATCATCCACAGGCAAAACCGGTATTTGACTTAGACTCCGTACAATTATTAGAGATTATAAATACTTTACAGCAAGGCAAGGACAGCGCTGGTAATGAACTTAACGGCAAGCCGAAGTTTTGCGTTGGAGCGGTAGTAAATCCTTGCGCGGATCCACTGGAACCGGAGCTTATAAAGATGGAGAAAAAGATTACCTCCGGCGCGCAATTTTTCCAGACACAGGGCATATTTGATATAGTGAGATTTAATGAATTTATGACCAAGGTTGCGCGGTATAATATTCCGATTATAGCCGGTATTATCCTGCTCAAGTCAGGGAAGATGGCAAGGTATATGAATGAAAATGTCGCGGGTATATATGTACCTGATAACCTGATAAAAGAGATAGACGGCTCATCAGATAAAAAGAAGAAATCCATTGAGATAGCTGTTAGGATGGTTAATGATATCAAGGGTATATGCAGTGGTGTTCATATTATGCCGATAGGATGGGAGAGACTTGTTCCTGATATTATAGATGCCTCAGGCATATAGGTATCATGAGAGGAGGTTATAGATGAATCCAAAAGTGGAGGTTATAGATGAATCCAAAGATTAAGACAGCTAGGCTTGCGGAGACAAGCCTGTACAGAAAATTTAGTATCGCGTTTGTATTTATGTCGCTTGTGCCTATTATCCTGGTGCTTTTTATTATACGTTATTTAAGCTTAGCTCCTTTGCTGGAAAAGCAACTTCCATTTTTTAACCTTACGATTTTGCTCGTAGTCCTTTTAAGCCTGGCTTCATTTGATCTTATCAGGAGAAGCATGAAAGCGTTATCGAGTTTTAGCAGTAGCGCGAAGGTTATAGCCAATGGAAATTATGGCCAGAAGGTAAAGATAGCGCATAAGGATGAGATTGGGGATTTGGCTGACTCCTTTAACAAGATAACAGACGAGCTGCAAAAGAAGATAAGAGACCTGGAGGAGTCAAAAAAGCTTTTGCATAATATATTAAATAAGGTCGGTTCGGCAGTTACTTCAACCAGGGGTATAGATAATCTGCTTGAACTGGTATTGCAGACACTGATTACTGGTGTATCTTCTACATCCGGCGCGATATTTATTTTTGATGAAAACAGAAACGATCTTGTGATGAAGGTTGGTTACCATATGCCCCGTAATTTGCATGAGATTAATGTAGGTTCTGAAAAAGGTTTAATAGGCAGGGTAATAGAACTTAAGAAACTTGAAGCGGTTTCTAATGTTAGCACTAACGCTGCTGCTTATTTTGAATTTAAAAATGGCATGGCAAAAGATTCTATAATGGTGGCACCGCTTCTTTGTAAGGATAAGGTTCACGGAGTCCTTATCGTATCTGATAAGCTTGACCACAAACCTTTTGATAGAGATGATATTATATTACTTTCAAATGTTACGACCCAGGTCGCAATAGCGATAGATAATTTTGAGCTTAATGAAGACGCAGAGAAGACCTATCTGGAGACTATAACAGCGTTAGCGGTTGCTGTGGAAGCGAAGGATGCATATAGCAAGGGGCATTTAGACAGGGTAGCTGATTATGCAGAGCGCCTTGGAAAAGCAATGAAGCTTGATGATGAGATGATGAAGATACTAAGAAGCGGCGCTCTTCTTCACGATGTTGGAAAGATAGGTGTTAGGGATGATATATTAAAGAAGCAGGGCCCTCTTACCGCAGAAGAGCAGAAAGAGATGGAACAACATGTGATAATAGGTGTAAACATTATAAAGCCCATAAGACACATGTCGGCGTTGTGTGACCTCGTGCGTTATCATCAAGAGTTATATGATGGTAACGGTTACCCCGATGGCTTAAAAGGTGAAGAGATACCGCTTAGCGCGAGGATATTAAAGGTTTGTGATGCCTATGATGCCATGACAACAGATAGGCCGTATCGTAAAGGCATGAGTAAAGAGTCCGCGAAGAAAGAACTTCTGGCAAAAAGCGGGATAGATTTTGATCCCGTAGTGGTAGAAAAATTCGTAAAGACTATATGAATAAGATAACCATTGAAACCCTGAGAGAAAAAAAGAAGAACAACATCCCTATAACGCTGCTTACGGCATATAGTTTTCCTTTAGCGTCAATAATAGACAGCGCGGGGATAGATATTATCCTGGTTGGCGATTCTGTCGCGAATACTGAACTCGGTTTAGAGTCTACCAGATCTGTTACAATGCCTGAAATGCTTCACCATACAAAAGCTGTAAGGCGCGGTGTGAAAAGAGCGCTTCTTGTTGGAGACATGCCTTACGAGTCTTATCAGCTGGATGCCTTTGACGCGCTTGACAACGCGAAGCGTTTTATAGAAGAAGCTGGTTGTGACGCTGTAAAACTTGAATGGTTTGAAAAATGTCCCGAGGCGGTTGATAGTATATTAAAAGCAGGTATCCCCGTAATGGGCCATATAGGACTTACACCGCAGACAGCGGATAAGATAGGTGGATTTAAGGTGCAGGGCCAGGACGCTAAGAAGGCCTTACAGCTTATTGAGCAGGCGGTTCTTCTTGAAGGCCTCGGTATATTTAGTATTATCCTTGAGTGTGTTCCCGATATCCTTGCCGATATTATAACAAAAAAACTCAAGATTCCCACTATTGGCATAGGCGCGGGAGGTAGTTGTAGTGGCCAGGCCCTTGTTACACACGATATACTGGGGCTAACAAAGGGTAGAAAAGCTAAATTTGTTAAGGAGTATGCTGACATATATGGAGAGATTCAAAAAGCTGTCAAATCCTATAAGCTGGAAGTCGAACAGGGGATTTTTCCTTCAAAAGAATATTCCTATACAATGAAGGAGGAAGAGGCTGGGAGATTAATGGCTGATAACAGTTAGCCGTGGTATAGTGTTATGAGTAGGGGGGAGCATATGAAAATAACAATAGTAGGCCCAGGTGCTATGGGGTGTTTGTTCGCGGGCCTGTTAACTCGGGCAGATTCAGGTAATGATATCTGGCTATTGGACAAAGATCCGGAACGCGCTAAAAGGATAAAGGCAAAGGGCATAGGTGTAGAGGGTGTTAACAATTTTAAGCTTGGTGTAAATATTACAGCAGATCCCAATCTCATAGGGCATTCTGAACTTGTTATAATAAGCACGAAATCTTATGATACAAAAACAGCTCTTAACGCGATAAAACCCCTGCTTAAAGACGATACAAATGTCTTATCCCTGCAGAATGGTATAGGTAATCTCCAGATTATAGCAGAACAGGTAGGAGAAGAGAGGACAGTCTGTGGCATGACTGCCCATGGAGCGACATTGGTTGGAGAGGGAAAGATCAGGCAGATCGGTAAAGGAGAGACCATAATCGGAAAACCGACGGGTAAGATATTCAGGGACCTGCGGTATATCTCAAGTGTCTTTAACAGGGCGGGTATTACGACAAAAACATCCCGGGATGTTAATGGAGTTATCTGGAGCAAGCTCATAATAAACGCAGGCATAAATGCCTTAGCCGCTATCTGCCGGATTTCTAATGGCGCGTTGCTTACGCATGAAGGCACAAAAGAGTTGATGTGCCAGGCTGTGATTGAGTCCGCAAAAGTCGCAAAGAGAAAAAAGGTTAAGCTTATTTTTGATGATCCTCTGCAAAAGGTAGAATCGGTCTGTAAAAATACAGCAGCTAATATTTGCAGTATGTTACAGGATATCACGCACAAAAAAGAGACAGAGATAGATTATATCAACGCTGCTATAGTCAGGCATGCCAAGAGTTCAGGGCTTAAGGCCCCGGTTAATGAGATGCTTACCCAGCTGGTAAAGGCTATTGAGTCAAGTTATAAGGAGCAGGTGAAGGTATGATTATTATAGGTGAACGTATAAATTCAACTCGTAACAGTATTAAAAAAGCCTTGGTTGATAATGACCTGGAGTTCTTGATAGGTGAAGCCGCCAAGCAGCTTAACTGCGGCGCGGAGTTTGTGGATATTAATACAGCCGCGACTTTTGAAAAAGAAGAGAGCAGCCTTTTATCCCTTATGCGCGATATTCAGGATAAGTTTGATTGCAAGATCAGTATTGACAGTCCGGATGTCAGGGTTATTAAATCCGCCCTCAAGATATGCAGGAATAAACCTTTTATAAATTCTATATCCGGTGAAGATAATAGGCTCTCCCTGTTGGATGATTTTGTGAAAGAAAAAGAGAGTTATATAATCGCGCTTGCCATAAATAATAAAGGCATGCCGGATGATATAGATGACAGGGTCTCTATAGCGGAAGATATTATATCTGTCGCAGTTTCTAAAGGTATAGATAAAAACAACGTATTTATAGACCCGCTTGTAAAGCCTATTAGTACTGAGCCAAAGCAGGCATACTTTTTTTTGGAGTCAGTAAAGGTGTTGAAGAAAAAAGGTATCAGGTGCATAGGAGGGTTGAGTAATGTTTCTTTCGGGCTGCCCCGGAGAGATCTGCTAAACGCTGTATTTATAAGGCTCGCTATGGACGCGGGTATAGACGCGGCGATAATTGACCCTACCCAGAAGATGGTTAATGATTTATTAGGCGGCAAAGAGATATCTAAGGAGGTATCTTCTCTGGCAAAAGATGCCTTACTGGGCAGGGATGAATACTCTATCAACTACATAAAGGCCTTCCGTGAAGGCAGGCTTAATATTTAAAGAATATGCCCAAAAAGATATTTATAGCGGCAACTCGCCAGAACGATGGAAAGACTACTGTTTCATTAGGCCTTATGGCAATGCTGAAGGAGCGATTTAATAATATTGGTTTTATAAAGCCAATTGGCCAGCGCTATCTTGTTGAACAAGGTTACAATATAGACGAAGATTCTTATCTTATGGATGAAATTTTCGGCATAAAGTCTAATCTTAAAGATATGTCACCTGTTGCGATAGAGAAAGGTTTTACGCGCCGCTATATAGAAAATCCTGACCCGCAACCGCTAAAAGCGCAGATTAAAGATTCGTTTAAAAAGATATCAGAGGGAAAGGACCTTGTTATAATAGAAGGCACGGGCCACGCGGGCGTTGGTTCAGTCTTTGATATGTCTAACGCTGTTGTCGCGAAGATGCTTGGAGCGAAAGTCATTATAGTATCTTCCGGCGGTGTTGGAAGGCCTATAGATGAGGTTATGCTCTCTGTCCCACTTTTTCAGAAGGTAGGTGTTGAAATAGCGGGTGTTATAGTAAACAAGGTTCAGGCGGCAAAGTATAAAAAGATAAACAACCTGGTAAGAAAAGGTTTTCAACAGCATGGTTTAGAGGTATTAGGAGTTATACCTTATGTGGGAATGCTTGATATGCCCACAATGGAACATATACAGGACAAGCTAAAGGGAAATTTTATAAGTGGTTCTGATAGTAATGTATTAAAGATTATAAGTAATATAGTCATCTCCACCGG
>Ga0307992_1000807_pt1 | contig 19369 bp, 24 predicted proteins | sample EllFjometagen133_FD_203162 | JGI IMG/M metagenome (GOLD analysis project Ga0307992, IMG submission 203162) | Marine microbial communities from Ellis Fjord, Antarctic Ocean - #133 | ecosystem: Environmental > Aquatic > Marine > Unclassified | place: Southern Ocean | collected 2014-10-08
CTAATATTGGATATTCTTACTATATTGATGGTCAGATATATAAATAAATTAATTTATTAAAAATTAATTTGTTTTTTTTAAATCTTTTTTTTTAAAAATACTAATTAAAATTGGTTCTACATAACAAATTTGTTGTATATATACAAATAACTTTATTTTATAAGTTTTTCTAATTCTAAATATTATGTAATATAATAAATATTTAATTATTTTATAGCTGGGTTTCCCGAGCGGTCAAAGGGGCTGGACTTAAGATCCAGTGCTTAGTGCTTCGCAGGTCCGAATCCTGCACCCAGCATTTAAAAGAAGGTGATTTTTTATGAAAGTTGGAATTATTGCAGATGTACATGATAATATTCATAATTTGATTTTAATTTTAGAAAAATTAGAAGAAAGCAATTGTGAAAAAATATTGTTTTTAGGAGATTTTGCAGGAGCAGCTGTTGCTTTTGTATTAAGAAGTTCTAAAATACCTATTTTTGGAATTTGGGGTAATAATGATGGTGATAAAACAAGAATTACTAGACTTTCTATGCATCCAAATAGTAATTTAACAATGGCTGATGATATTTTTGATTTTATAGAAATTGATAATAGAAAGATATTTTTAACACATTATCCTAATCTTGCTAAACCTATGGCTAAATCTAAAGAATTTGATGCTGTATTTTATGGACATAATCATCTTAAAAATGTAGAATATATTGGAGATTGTTTAGTAGCTAATCCTGGTGAAATTGGAGCTCAAAAAACAGGAGTTCCAAGTTATGGAATTTATGATACAAAAACAAATAAAATTGAAATTATAATACTTGAAAATGGTGTTATTTTAGGTACAGATAAAGTAAGAGAGCATATGAAAGAAATTTCTTTTAAGTGGAGTCAAACAAAAGCTTATAAATATTAAAAATAAATAAATTTTATTTTTAATTTACTCTAAAGGAAAATATATGAAACCAAAGAAAATAAGTAGGGCTTTTTCTAAAAATATAGGTTTGCCTAAAAATATTAAGAGTTTAGAATTTGAAAATACAAAATCTACTCCTAAAATTAGTGGTGTATTAGGTACTTCTAAATTATTAGCATTTTGTGTTAAAAGAAAGTATAATCTTCCTGATAATATGGTAGTTAAGGGATCTTGTGTTTTACCATATCAAATAAGTTTATTATCTAAGCTTAATAAAACTATTAAGGTTCTTAAAAAAGGTGACATTATAGTTCACAATAATTTGAGTTGTAGTATTATTAATTTTAAAAAGAAAAAAATAAGTTATATAAATGATTTACATTCTTTACCTTCTTTAGTATCTTTTAAAGGTTTTAAAGTATTTTATAATAAAATGATGTCTAAAATAAAAGAAAATAAATCAACACATGTATATTGTCATACATGGATATTTTATGAACATCCAAATTTAGCAGAAAAGTTAGGTTTTAAGTTGGTTAGAAATATAGATAAATTTAAGAGTTTGTTAGAAAAAAATAAAATTATAAAAATAGAAAAATATAGTTTTAAATCTGACAAATTAATCTGTAGAGATATTGATAATAAAATTGTAGCTCTTAATGCTAATTTATTACCTTTATGGGTAAAAGAAATAAAATAATAAAAAAACTATATTTAAAAACTCTTTTTGTCTTAAATATAATATTATTGCTAGGTTTCCCGAGCGGTCAAAGGGGCCAGACTCAAGATCTGGTGCTTAGTGCTTCGCAGGTTCAAATCCTGCACCTAGCATTTTTAATCTTATTTTATTTCTAACTATTTATTAATTCTATTTTAGTTAATAAGTATTATTATTATGTGATCTTAATTTTATATGTTATTAATAAAAAAGATAATTAAAATTATTGTTATTGTTTTTTGATTTCTATTAAATTTATCATTTATGATTCTTATCTATTTCTTTAGTTTGTGATAAAGAAAAATTATTGTTGGTGGACTTTTTTTCTTTTTTAAATAAATAAAAAATCTTAGTGGAAAAGCATAAAATTCCAGTAATTGTGATTATAATTATTACAATTATTATCATTACTAATCCACTTATTGCAAATAACATAATTTATTCTTTTTTCTAAAGTTATTTAGTGTTTTCGTCCTAATGTACTACTTATTTTATATGCTAATTTAGCTATAGGCATAGTTTGTAAACATATTTTTCCAGGACCTGAAAGTGTTGCTAAAAATAATCCTTCTCCACCAAATAGCATATTTTTTACACCTTTTACAGCAGCAATATCATAAGTTACTGTGTCTTCAAAATATGCAATGTGGCCAGGATCTATTTTTAAAGTTTGTCCTTCTTCAAGATTAATTTCAATTAAATCACCACAGATTTCTAAAAAAACATAACCGGTACCACTTATTTTTTGAAGAATAAATCCTTCGCCTCCAAAAAATCCTGCTCCTAATTTTTTGTTAAACTTAATATCTAGGTTAACTGTTTCTTGAGCTACCATAAATGCATCTTTTTGTGCAATTATTGTCTTTGTACCATCTAATTGAATAGGTACTATTTTTCCAGGAAATTCAGAAGGAAAAGAAATCATACCTTGTCCATCTTCACAACTATAAGTATTCATAAAAAAAGATTCTCCAGAGAGTAATCTTCCAAAGGCTTTTCCAACTCCTCCTTTAGTGTTAGTTTCCATTTTTATGTTTGTACTCATCCAACCCATGCCACCGCCTTCAGTATATAATGAATCTCCTTTTTGTAAGATTACATCTAAGGTTTGCATAGATTCTCCTCTTATTTTAAATTCCATTTTTTCACCTCTAAATTATATTTATTAAAATTAATACTAATTTTATTATTACTTCTTTTTTTAAATGCATTTCTTTTTTATAAATTAGAATTTAGGGTTGGATTTTATTATTTTATAGCTTTGTAAAAAAATTAAACTTAATATTTACAATTGTGTAATTATAATACGAAATAGTCATACCTAATTTAAGTATTTAATTAAATTTATTTTAATATATAGATTATAAAATTTAGATTGTAAGATTTATTAAAAATAGTTATATCTAGTTTTCTAAAGCAATCAAATTCAAGATTTGATATGATTGTGTTTTATAGTTTCAAATCTTGCATCTAATGTTTTTTATAGTATTTGATTTTATTTAAGTTTCTATTTTATTAAATAATTTTGTACCTATTATTCCTAATATTATTATTAATAAAATTAAAATTCCTAAACTTAAGAACATATTAATTTTATAACTAACTCCTAAACTAAATTTTAATATGTTTACAGCATAAGTAAAAGGATTTATTTTAATTAATAATTGAATAATTTTAGGGAAATTATTTACTGGAAATAAAGCACCTGAAATAAAAATCATTGGCATAATTAATACATTCATTATTATTGGAAATGATTGCATATCATCAAATTTAGAAGCAATACTAGTTCCAAGTAAATTAAATAAAAGTGAAATTATAAACATAAATATTATACATATTGGGAATAGGAACCAGTTTACAATTCTAAAACCCATAATAAATCCTAAAAATAATACTATTATTCCTTGAATGGTGCTTGTAGTAGCTCCACCTAGACATCTACCAAATAATAAACTGGATCTAGATACAGGTGCTACTAATGTTTCTTTTAAAAATCCAAATTGTTTATCCCAAATCAAAGACATTCCGTTCATTGTTGAACTCATAAGAATTGTCATTCCAACTATTCCAGGAATTAAAAATTGTATATAATTTCCATTACCTACTTGTTCAAACATACCTCCTATTCCAAAACCAAAGGCTATTAAAAATAATAATGGTTGTATTAATGTTACTAGTAATCTTTGTTTATTTCTGAAATATTCTTTAATTTGTCTGTGCCACATGACAGTTAATGCATTCATTTTCTAAACCTTTTTCTCATTTGTTCTATATTACTTCCTGATTGTTCTCTAATATCATAGCCTGTTAATTTTAAAAATGCATTTTCAAGAGTATCTGTTTTTGTAGTTTTTTTAATATATTTTGAAGTTCCTTCTATTAATATTTTTCCATTATCAATTATTGCAATTTTAGTTGCTATTTTTTCAGCTTCATCTAAATTGTGTGTTGTAAAAAAGATTGTTATTTTTTGTTTTTTATTTATTTTTTTAATTTGATCCCAAAGAAAAGCTCTTGTTTGAACATCTAAACCTAAAGTTGGTTCATCAAGAAATAATATTTTTGGAGAATGAAGAAGTCCTCTTGCAATTTCAACTCTTCTTTTCATTCCTCCAGAAAACTTTTTTACAAGTTCATCTTTTCTTTCAAGTAAACCTATATTATCTAACATTTTTTCAATTTTATTTTTAATTTCTTTCTTTGGAATTCCATATAAACTTGCATGATAATAAAGATTTTCATAAGCTGTAAGATCATCATCTAAAGTTGGATCTTGGAAAATAACACCAATTGATTTTCTTACATTTTTTTCTTCTTTGGCTGTATTAAATCCAGCTATAGTTATAGAACCAGTAGTAGGTTTTGAAATTGTTGTCATCATTTTTATGGTTGTTGATTTTCCTGCTCCATTAGGACCTAGAAAAGCAAAGATTTCACCATCATTAACTTTAAAATTAATATTATCTATTGCTATAAACTTTTTAAATTTTTTACTTAAATTAATTACATTTATTGCGATCATATTTTATTACCTTTTTATAATTTAGATTTTTTAGAAATAGTTATTATTTTTTTAAAAATTTAAATTCTCCACCTTCAATTTTAATTGCTTTACCGTTAACTAATGCATTTGCTATTTTCTGTCTAGCACTTAAAACTAATCTATGAAAAGTAGGTTGAGAAATTTCCATCTTTTTTGCACATTCATTTTGATCTAATTGTTTACAATCTTTTAATCTTATAGACTCTAATTCTACATAACTTAAACATATTTCTTCTAGTTCTCTGATAGGAACTCCTGCAGGTTTAAAATAAGTTATATCGGGTTTATTTCTTATTCTTCTAAATCTTCTAGGTCTAGGCATAATATATCTTCTTTTTTAATTTTTTTATAAAAATAATTTCATCTTTTTTATTTTTAATTTCTATATATTTTTTTTTAATTTTATCTAAACAATGTTTATGTTCATAATAATAAGACATTTTTTTATTAAAATCATAATTTGATGCATTTTTAATAAAATTTATTCTTTGTTTAATATTGGATTTGTATTTTTTAAATAAAATGTTTTTAAGTTCTCTTTTAATAAGTCTAAATATAATTTTGTATTTGTTAATATTAAGCCAAACAATTGTATCAGCTTTTTCAAGAGCTTTTTTATTCCATTTAGTATATACACCTTCAATAATCCAATCTTTATTTTTAATAATTTTATTAAATTCTTTATTTCTATGTTCTTCTGTATTACATGTAGTAAATTTTATTTTCCAATAGATGTTATCTAAATCAAAATATTTTATTTTTAGTATTTTACTTATTTTTTTTGCAAGTGTAGTTTTACCAGATCCAGATGCACCTATTATATATATTTTCATAATTTTTCTTTTTCATTGTTACTTAAAAAATATTCTATAATTTATTACTTTTAGTGATTACAACTTTGTTGTATGTCTTCTAAATTATTTATATTTTCTATAACTTCAGATAATTTAGTATAGTTTCCTTTTTTAAGTTTTATATTTTTTTCTTTAAATAAATTAATTGCTCTTTGGCCTATACCTAAAGTAAAAACTAAATCTATATTATATTTTGAAACTTGATCAACAGGAGTTAAGTCTTTACTAGTATGATTAATATCATTTTCAATATATTCTATATTTTTGGTGTTATAATCATAGATTGCAAAGTATTTACAATATCCAAAATGTTCACTTAAATCTGATTCTAATTGTTTATTATTATCTAAAGCTATTAATATCTTCATATTTTTCTTTCTCCTAATTTTTATTATTTAATTCAGTAATTTATTTTTAAATTTCTTCTAAAACTTCTTGAATAGTTTTATTTTGAATTTCTTTAAATTTCAGATTTTTATCATTTATTGCTGAAATCATATTTGATCCAAATTTACCACAAATGATAAGATCTATGTTTTTATCATTTAACATTTCAACAACACTAAAACCAGCACCACCTCCGCCAACTGCAAAAGGATTTTTTAGTGCTTCTATTAGTTTTTTATCTTCAAATACAAGATAGTAATCAGCTCTTCCTCCTCTATTACTTATTATTGAATTTAAATCGTTTTTATCACTAGCTATTGCGATTTTCATATTTTCATCTCCACTATTTTTTCTACAACTATTCCTTGTATTATAGATATAATTATCATAACACTCATTAGAACTATTGCATATGTTACACTAAAGTATAATATTATTATTGGTAATATTGGTATTTTTATTGATCTATTATAAAGAAATGTTGCGATATATGCATCTCTAGCACCTTCTTTTTTAAGATCTTTAAGTAATGGATACCACATGTATATTGGACCAGTTGAAATAACTCCTCCTAAAATGGATATTAACCATCCTTTAATTCCAGAGTTTTTTCCTAAATATTTTGAGATTGTTTTTGGTTTTATAAAATAATCTGCAATAACCATTAATATAAATATTATTATAAAAACATAGTATATATTTGAAAATATACTTAAAAATTTATTTAAAACTAAAATAAATTTGCTTTTATTAATAATAAGTAAGATTAAATATAAAATTATTACAAAACCAAGAAAAAATAAACTTTTATTATCTTTATAATTAATCATATTATATTCACCACTGTAACTGTTATAATTGCTACAATTATTGAAAATACAAAATTACTTATATTTCTAACTATTGCAAACTTTTTTCCAAGTAAAACAATTTCAGCTGGTAACTGTACAATTCCAACAGTAACCCATGCAACTAGAAAAGCAGTTATTGCAACTAAACTGATTCCTTGTTTTAATAGTTCTCCACCTATTATGTAACTAGTAATTGGATTTCCTGCTGCAACACTTCCAATTCCAGCACCTATTATAGTATCTATAAAACCACCACTAAATAATAATTTAATAGTTTCACTAGGTATTAATATATCTACTAAACTAACTAAAAGTATTATTGAAAAAATCATTGGTAAGGAATTTAGTATTCCTTTTAAAGATTTTTTAATAGATATTTTTAATTTTTTGTTCATAATTTTAACCTGTATTTTTTTAGTTAATTTTTTTAAAAGTTTAATTTAATTTTTATTTTTTTATATCTTTAAGAGATTATAATATTTATATATGTATTTGTGATTTTAATATTATGTTTTTATAATTTTAAATATTTGTAGTTGTAATTTTTAAATAAAAAAAAAGAAAGATAAAAGATTTATTGTGTATTGTTTCTAAATCTTCCACCTAATCTTCTACCCATTCCATTTCTTTTACCAAAATTGCTTGTGTCTGTAGTAGTATTTTTGTTATTTGGATTACATTTTCCAAGACCTCTTCCAGTCATAGGTCCTTTTCCATCTGGTCCTGTTTTATCTTCTCTAGGCATAATAATTCCTCCGTATATTTTTTATTTTGAATCTATATTCAAAACTAACATAATTAGAGACCGAAGTCTTTTTAAAGGTATTGAATATATATTCACAACTGAGTTTAAATAATCACATTATCTTTTAGAAAATAAAAACTCTAAAGTAACTTATAGTACTGGTTCTATTAAAAAAAGAAGATCTGGTTTATTATGATAACCAAGATATTTCTTTATTTTATAATATTGTTATAGATGTTGGTGGTATTGAATATAGTGGTAGTTTAAAGTCTGTAACTTATTCATCTTTATATCTAAATCTATATTATTATGTTATTTACGATATAAGTGGTAATATGATTAATATAAAACATAATGATTTCGAATAATTAATAATTTTGTATTATTTTATATATTTGTGATATTTTTAATTTATCTATCTTTAATGTGTTGATTATTAGTGAAAAACATTTATTACGCTTTTTTGGCTCTAAAAAGCTTTAAATACGCTTCTACCTATTTTGGGTTATATGTTAACCCTAAATAATTTTCTAATATTAGAAATAGATTTTTTAATTTTATTTTAAAATATGGGCATCTAAGAATCGAAAAACAGTTGCTAAATTATTGATCTTTATTAAATCTCAGATCCGCGATCCACTAAGCAATGGTTAACTAACATACTGCTGCTTCCTTCCAGACCTGACAGGGTTAGAAAGTAAAACCATTCTTAATGGACGAATCTTCAGCAATTTAATAAAGGATAATTTAGTACTTATTTCCCTCAACTTAGATATAACTCCAGCATATGCAGATTTCTGGTACAGGGAACTGCAAACTCCCCAGTCTGCCCATAAATATATATTTTAAGCGATATATTTATAAACACTATTATGAATAATATTTACATAGTAGTAATATATGTATTTTTTATGTTATAGTTTAAAATAAGCGTTTTTTATGCTTTTTTTGAGATATAAAAGATAAAAATATTAGTTTTTCAAAAAAATGAGGTGGTTTAATTGAAATCTATTGTAGAAAAAGCAGTAACAAGTAAAAAAGAATCTGATTCTCTAGATTACTTAAAAGAAGGAGAATTTGCTGCACCTAAAATTATGGTTATGGGTATTGGTGGAGCTGGAAACAATTCAGTAAATAGAATTTGTGCTATGGGTGTTAGTGGTGCTGAATTAGTAGCAATTAATACAGATAGACAACATCTTGGTATTATTTCTGATGATATTACAAAATTATTAATAGGTAAAAGTGTTACTAATGGACTTGGAGCTGGTGCATATCCTGAAATAGGAGCAAAAGCTGCTGAAGTTAGTAAATCTGCTCTTCAAGAAGTTTTAGATGGTATTGACATGTTATTTATTACTGCTGGTATGGGTGGTGGAACAGGTACTGGTGCTGCTCCAGTTGTTGCTCAAATAGCAAAACAACAAGGAGCTATTGTAATTGCAATAGTAACTTATCCATTTGCTTTAGAAAGAGCAAGATTATTAAAAGCAGAAGATGGTATTGACTTAATGAAAGATATTTGTGATACTGTTGTAGTAATTGACAATAATAGATTAGTAGAATTAGTTCCAAATTTACCAATGCAAGATGCTTTTAAAGTTGCAGACGAAGTAATTGCTAGAACTGTAAGAGGAATTACTGAAACTATTACACAACCAAGTTTAATTAATCTTGATTATGCTGACATTAGAACAGTAATGGGTGGAAAAGGATTAAGTGTTATAGCTGTTGGTGAAAGTCAATCTGTAAACAAAATAGATGAAGTAGTTGAAGACACTTTAAAGAATGCTCTTTTAGATGTTGATATTACAGGTGCTACTGGTTGTTTATTACATATAACTGGTGGAACTGAATTAACTCTTGGTGAAGCAAACTCAGTTGGTGAAATGTTAACAGAACAAATCGATGCTAACGCAGCTGTTATTTGGGGTGCTAGAATTGATCCTACTTTTGAAAACAAAATTGAAGTTATTGCTATCTTTACAGGTGTTAAATCACCTTTTATAAAAGGAAGCAAGAAATTCAGAGGATCAGAAAGTCCAACTTCATCTTCAAGAAGATATGATGATGACTTTGGTTTAGATGTATTATAAATACATCTAAATTAGATTTTAAAGTATTTATTTTTTAAATACTTTTAAATCGCCTCTTTTTTTATTTTAAAAAACAATTTTTGATTTTATATTTATTAAGATTTAGTTCTACTTTTTGTGCTATTTGTATGAAAAAGTAGATTTTTTATATCATTTTTTGTAACAATAGCTATATTTATAAACTTTTTGATATTAAATATATGTATGATTTCAACTAAAGAAATTATTCTTACAATAGGATTAAATAATAAAATTAATATTAAAGATCTGTCTTTAATATTAAATTCTAGTTATAAGAATGTTTTTAAACATATTAAAAAACTAGAAACTGAAGGTCTTATTTTTAAAAATAAAAACAAAGAATATGAATTAAAAGAAAGTGTAGAATCTAAATCTTTTTTTTCTTTATTGTATTTTTGTTTTAAAAATAATTTAGATTATAGATTGCTTGTAAATAAAAAAACAGCAGACATAATTTATTATTATTATAAAAATAAAAATCTAAATAAGTTTAATAGTTATTACTATAGAGATATATTAAAAACACTAGAAAGATTTAATTTTATTTATATTAAATCTAAAAAGCCTTTAAAATTAGTTTTGTTTAATAGTCCATTTTTAAATTTACTTGTGAAATATTTTTTAAATAAAGAATTAAAAATAAATAACTTAGAAGTTTTAGAAAATATTGATTTGGATAAACTTGATAGTTCTTTATTATTAAACTATAAAAAATATTTGCAGTATAAAAACAAAAATAATAATTTAAATTTAATTAATGTTAATACCAATTTAAAATTAAATTTAATATATAATAGTTTAAGCTTAGAAGGAAATAATCTTACTTTACCAGAAACAGAAAAAATACTTAAAAAGAAAATTATTTCAAATGCAAATATTTCAGATATAGAACAAACTTTAGATTATAAAAAAGGCATAGAATTTTTACTTAAAAAAAAAACTATATTAAACTTAAAAAATATACTTGAATTTCATAAAATTGTTGCAAATTCACTAACCAATAGTGCAGGATATATTAGAAAAGTAAATGTGAAAATAATACAAAACCCTAAATTTAAAACCAAACATTGGAAAGATTTAGATTTTCTATTGGAGAACTTATTTAAAAATATAGAGTTAAATTTAAATGATATAAACTATAAAGATATTTTAGAAATTACAAAGTTTTGTGCTTATATACATAATGAGTTTCAAAGAACACATCCTTTTGAAGATGGAAATAGTAGAACTTCTAGAGCTATTATTGCAAAGATATATACTTACTTTGATTTACCTATAATTAATATTCCTATAGGTTTATTTAATGTTTATATGGGTTTAACAAAACTTTCTAAAAAAAGAGATGATAAGCTATTAGATGTACTTTTAAAAATTATAGTTAATGATACTTTAATTAAAAAAACAAAAAATAAAAATTAAGATTAAATATGAAATGTGTAAAAGATTTTATTTGGAAAAAAGGATTAAGTGTTAAAGAACTAGTTAATAATTATGAAGGAGTTGGTTTTCAATCTCATGAATTGTTTAGAGGTAGCGAACTTATTAAGAAAATGAAAAAAAATTCTGCAAAAATTTATTTTAGCTTTACTTCTAATATGGTTACTACTGGTCTAAGAGGTTTTTTTGCTCAAGTAATAAAATATAAAATGTGTGATGTTATTTGTACTACTACTGGTGCTGTTGAAGAAGATATTATGAAATCTTTTGGAGAAAAGTTTATTTTAGGTTCATTTGCAAGTGATGATAATGAACTTTATGAACGTGGAGAAAACAGAGTTGGGAATGTTTTAATAAAAAATGAAAGTTATGAAAGATTTGAAAGTAAAATGCAAGATATGCTTAGTGATATTTATGAAACTAAAAAGAAACTAAGTGTAAACCAATTACTTAAAGAAATTGGTTTAAGAATAAAAGATGAAAATTCATTTTTATATCAAGCAGCAATAAATAATGTACCTGTATTTTGTCCAGCTATAACTGATGGCTCACTTGGTTTTGATCTTTATTTATTTAAACAAGATCATAAAGATTTTGAAATAGATATTATTAAAGATTTTTCAGATATTATTTTTACTACTACTCATGATGAAAAAAAAGCAATTATTGCATTAGGTGGTGGAGTTTCAAAACACCATGTTATTTTAACAACACTAATAAATGGTGGAGCAGATTATGCTCTTTATATGACTACAGCCAGTGCAACATCAGGAAGTCTTTCAGGAGCTACTACTCAAGAAGCAAAATCTTGGGGTAAAATAAAAGATGATGCTGATGCAGTAACAGTATATGGAGATGTTACTATTACTTTTCCGTTAGCTATGATAAAAGCACTTGAAGAATTAGTTGAAGAAAAAATAATTAAAATCTAACATCTAATATTTTTTCTAATTTTTTTTTAATTTTTGGATCTAGTTTTTTAACTTCTTTAATTCCAATTGGATCTTTTTTTAAAAAATTAATTAATTTTTTTCTAATTTCTGAATTTTTTTTAATATTTTCTTTTAGTTTTTGAAGATTTAAATTTTTTAGAAAATATTTATCTATGTGTGTTTTATTATCTTTTAGAGTCCTTAAATTTTTTTGTCTGTTATCTTGCTTGAAAATAGCAGGCTCTTTGCGTTTGGAATAATTTCTAAAACCAAGTTTATTAGGTGTCATATTAATAATCACTTTTAATTTATTTTTAAATTTACACTGCTTTTTTTTAATGTTGTATTGTAATGATTAGATGAAAGTTGTGTTATTAAAATTTAACACCTAATAAACTTTCAACAATTTTTAATTGATCAGGAGTTAATTTTTTAACTTCATTTCTTCCTACTTCAGTTTTTTTTAAATATTGAATAATTTTTTCTTTATAGTGAGGTGTTCTTATAATATTTTCTTTAAATCTAGTTAGATTTTGTAAGGCGTATTTATCTATATGTTGTAGTTGTTTTTGTTCTATTTTATTTATTTGTGATCTACGTGATATTTTATGTAAATGATTGTAAATATCTAATCCTGCCTTGCCATTAAATTTACTCATTAGTATCACTTATTTTGTATTTATATTTTTTTAAACTATATTTATTATAATTAAAAACGTTTATAAAGTTGTATTTAATTTTAAAATTGGAATTAATATTTTTTAAAAAGTTATTTGAATATAAAGTATTTATATATATTTTGTGTCTATATAAATATATTTAAGGTGTTTAATTATACTTATTATAATTATAAAAATTTATAAAATAATATACTATTAAAAATGATACATTATGGCTCTAGAAAAATGGAATAAAGACTTAGAAAAAGAAATAATAAATAATGAAATAAATAATAAATTATTTAATTTTAAAGATTGTGAAGAAAAAAAGTTATTTAGTATAGATACACCACCACCATATCTGAATAGACCAATTCATATTGGTCAAGCTACTACTTATGCAATTATGGATATGATTGCAAGATATAGAAGAAAAAAAGGAAACAATGTTCTTTTTCCTCTTGGATTAGATAGAAATGGACTTCCAATTGAAATGGAAGCTGAAAAGAAATTTAATATGTCTATATTATATACTCCAAGAGCTGAATATATTGAAAATTGTAAAAAACTATTAGTTGAATATTCTGGAGAAACTCAAAATAGTTTTAAAAAAATAGGAATTAGTTTTAATTCTTATCAAGTTAATGATCAAGTTGGTTCTGTTTATGAAACTGATTCACCTAAATATAGACAACTAACTCAAAAAACATTTATTGAATTATATAAAAAAGGACTTATTTACGAAGATGAAAAAGTAGTAAATTATTGTCCTGGTTGTAAAACTACTATAGCTGATTCTGAAATAGCTTATAAAGAAGTAAAATCTTCATTTAATACTGTTTTATTTACTGTTAAAGAAACTGGTGAAAAAATACCAATAGCTACTACACGTCCAGAACTAATACCAAGTATTGGTATGGTTATATTTAATCCAGAAGATGAAAGATGGATTAAATTAGATGGTTTGACTGCTATAACACCTTTATTTAATATAGAAGTTCCAATAAAAGCACATCCTCAAGCTAAAAAAGACAAAGGTACTGGTTTAGTTATGATGTGTTCAGCTGGAGACTATAGTGATATTAGGTTTTTTCGTGAACAAGGAATAAAACCAATAATTTCTATAAATATAGATGGAACTATGAATTCAAATGCAAAAGAATTTGAAGGTCAAAAAGTAAAAGCAGCAAGAGCTAATGTTATAGAAAAACTAAAAGAACTTAATTTAATTACTGAAGAAAAACAAATAGTTCATAAAGTTCCAATATGTGAACGAAGTAAACATGAAATAGAATTTATTGCTCAAAGTGAGTTTTATCTTAAACAATTAGATTATATAGAAAACATTAGAGAACTTAGTAAAGACATTAACTTTACTAACCCACTTAGTAAAAAAATACTAGAAGATTGGCTTAATACAGTTTCAACTGATTGGCCAATATCAAGAAGAAGATTTTATGCTACTGAAGTACCTTTATGGTACTGTGATGATTGTAATGAAGTTATATTAGGAGATCCTACTAAATATCAACAACCTTGGAAAGAACTACCAAATGGAGGAAAATGTCCTAAATGTGGTTCAACTAATATTAGAGGAGACAAAAGAGTATTAGATACTTGGTTTGATTCATCTAATACTCCTTTGTATATACATAACTTTGGAAAAGATTTTTTTAGTAAACACCCAGTTTGTAGTTTAAGACCACAAGGTAAAGAAATAGTTAGAACTTGGTTATATTATACATTACTTAAAGCATATCTTATGACTGAAAAAAGAATTTTTGATGATGTTTATGTTCATCAACATATACTAGATCAAAAAGGATTTAAAATGTCTAAATCAAAAGGAAATGTAATAGATCCACAAAAAATAGTAGATCTTTATGGAGCAGAAGCATTTAGACTTTGGGCAGTAAGTGAAGGAAATCTAGATCAAAAAGATTTCATGTGTTCAGAACAAAGTATAAAAGCAGAACAAAAAACTCTAAACAAATTATGGAATGTAGCAAAATTTATTTCTCAATTTAAAAAAGTAGAAGGAATAAGTTCAGAACTAACTGAACTAGACCTTACACTTAAAAAAGAAATAAATAATCTAGTAGAACTAGCAGATAATAACTATCATAATTATGATTTCCATAATCCAGTAATAAAAGCTAAATATTTTTTAAATAACACATTATCATCTAATTATTTAGAACTAGTAAAGAATAGATGTTATAATGATAACAAACAATTTAGTGATTCCACTCAAAACGGTGCAATAGACACACTTAGATATTGTCTAGAAAAACTATTGTATATATTATATCCAATAATTCCTTTTACTACAAACAAAATAATCATGGAAATATTCAACAAAGATATATACAAAGAAAGTTTTCCAACAAAAGAAGAATTTAATTCCAAATTAACAATAGACGATATAGAAAAAGTAAACAATGCAATTTGGAAATTCAAAAAAGACAACAATATTTCGTTAAAAGACAATTTAGAAAAAGCAAGTATTCCAGAAATATACAAACTTATAGAAAAAGACCTAAAGCAAACACATCATATAAACGATTTAGAATTTAATGGTGAAAACACCATTTCATTCTAAATTTTGTTGGTTTTTTATGACATTTAAAAATAATAAACCTGAATTAAATTCTATAATCACCTAATTTTTTTAAGATATTTCATATTTTGAAAATTTAAACTAAATAATTTGTCTAAATTTAATGGGGTGTAATTTATTAATTCAACACTTACATTAATTCTTTTTGTATGGCCATTAATAAAAGGATATTCTCTAATTCGATTATTATGATGGTGTCCGCATATTGCCCAACCATTCCAATTGGTAGGAACATTTTTTGGGTCGTGTGTCAAATAAAATTTTGTACCTTTATAATCAATAATTTTGTACTGTAAAAATTTAATGCTATTTGATGGTTTTTCATGGTTTCCTTTAATAAAAATAAATTTCCCATTTAGTTTATTTAACCAATAATCTATGGGTTTAGAATATTTCCCACATACTAAATCTCCAATGAAATAAACAATATCATTTTTCCCAATTGTTTTATTCCAATTAAAAACTAGTGTTTTGTTCATTCCTTCAATGGAATTAAATGGGCGATTGCAAAATCTTATGATATTTTTGTGGTCTAAATGTAAATCAGATATAATAAAATATTTCTTTTTCTTGAATAAATTTATAAATTTATCAAACAGACTATGTTTTGATATTTTTGAAGTTATAGGAGTTGATTTATTTTTTGTAAGCAAATTTATGGTTTTCCTTAATTGAATTTTACTTAAAGATTCTCTTCTGTTTAATAATTTTTTTTGAAGAAAATCGTATTCCCCTAATATTTTTCCTTTTTTCAATAATGTTGCTCTTAATAATGTTTGTCTAATTTGTGGTTCTTCTTGATTGGTTACATAATTCCATATATCATTAAATTTATTCATTTCAGAACCTTTTAATATAACTATGGTGATGTGAAATATAAAATCGTCTTTACTTTTATAATCTTCTTTAGAATCTGTTTTTGTATATGGAAATAGCTTAATTGCTAAATCAGATCTAAATTGTTTTAATTCTTTTGAAGGAGCAATGTTTAGATAAATTACTTTATTATTCTTATTATTAAAATTACTGAATCCCTTTACAGAAAGATATATTCGTTCATATTTTTTGCAAACAGCTATAAATTTAGATATAATTTGGTTTTCATTATTTGTTGTAAATGGTCCATATAGTGTTATGTGTTTAGCTTTAGCAAATTTGACATTAAATTTTCTACCTATATTTTTAGTTAATGTTTTTGCATATCTTCTAGAGTATCCTTGTAATCTAAATTCTATATGATAGTTGTCTTTTGAATTAGTTTTTGTGTTGTGTACAGAATAATTGTTTTTCATAAATATCCTATTAAAGGAAAGGTTTTTAAATAAATTGTATCATAGTGATATATAGTAATATATGATGTTAGGATGATAATTATGGTAAAGATACAAATTGATTTGTCAGAACAAGAAGACAAGATTGTTGAAGTCTATAAGCTTATGAATAATTTAAAGACAAAACAAGATGCAATTAAAAAAATGGTAAAATATTTCAAAGTAGAAATAAAACCTACAAATGTAAAAGAAAAAGATTATTATAAAATATGGGGTGAATAGTAAATGGAAACTATGTTAATTATAATATATGTTATTGCAGCCGTTGCACTTATATTAATTATATTTATAGTTAAAGGATGGATTGTAATATATAATAAATTTCAATATTGGTGGAATAGAGCTAACCGTAAGTTTGCAGATATATCTGTTATAATGCAAGAAAGAGTAGATAAGATAGTTGCATTATCACAAGTTATTAAAAAATATGATATACATGAATATAAAACATTAAAAGATGTAACAGAAGCAAGAAGTAGATGGACAAAAGATACTAGTATAAATAAAAAAATTGATACCATAAATAAGATGGAAAACAATTATATAAAAATTCAAGCTATATTTGAGAAATATCCTAAACTAAAAGCAGAAGCTTTACACAATAAGATTATGGGTGGTTCTAATATCTCAAGCACAGAAAGAAGATTAAGAGAGGCAAGATTGGGATATAATAGAGTTGCACAGAAATATAATCAAAGAGTAAAAATATTCCCTCGAAATGTAGTTGCAATGGTTCATGGATTTAGAATTTTAGAATATTTATCATTCCCTGGGCAGGAAGCATATAATCCAAAGAAATTATTTGATGATGACTAATGACAATAACTAAAATTGTTGGATTTGCAATTAATCAAAATGTAGATGCAGTTTTAAATTCTGCAAATGGTTTTTTATTGTTAGGTACAATGGGTGCTGGTGAGATTAGAAAAATGTCTAGCCCTCTTAATGGTTCTGAGCGAAAAGAATATGATGATATACTAAATTCTATAAAACCAGAAATTAAAATGTGGTATAATAGAGTTTATAAAAAAAATAATTGGAATTTAAGTTGTGCTCAATTAGATTGTTTAAGATTATTATTTTGTAAGAAAAAAAACCGGTTAAATGAATATAGAAGAGGAACTGCAGTACTTCAAAAAAATTGGAAAAAATGTAATAAAAAAGTAATTATTCATACAATCGCTATGTCCTATGATTTGTCAATGCATAAGTCTAAACGGAAAGAATCATCTAAACATTTATTGGAAAAAGCATTAACATCTGCATTTAATATAGCTCTAGAAAATAATTTTAAAAGTATAGCAGTTCCTATAATGGTTGCAAGAAAAAATTATGGTTTAAACCCAAAGGAATCAGAGTCGATTATCTTAAATTTACTTAAAAATTATTCATTTAAAGAAGTAATTTTGTGTTATGATAACGAAAGCACTAGAAGTTATTTGAAAATGAGTGCAAAAAATATGATGTTAAATATTTTTCATTTGAATAAGCAAAAACCCAAAATTATTGGTATATGTGGTAGGAGTTGTTCTGGAAAATCACGTATAGCTAAAAAGATTGCTGAAAAATATCCTGATGATGTTCTTATAATTAATTCAGATAAATTTTTTAAAATATTTAATGACCCCAAATCAAATAAAACAGATGGTTGGGAATCTCCAAATTCTATAAGATTTGATAGAATTATTTATTCTGTAAAAAAACTCAAAGCAGGAAATACAACACACATTCCAAGTCATAGACGGACTGAAGATTTTGATAAATTGATATATCCCAAGAAGATAGTAATTGTAGAAGGATACCTTATTTTTACAAATAAAGAATTGACAGGTTTATTTGATCTAAAATTATTTGTAGATATTTCTGACATAAATATTCTTTATAGACGATTATTAAGAGAAGGTAAAATAGATGATATAGATTACATTATGCAAAAAGTAATACTTATAAGTAAAAAATATGACCAAATTCAAAAAGATGTTGCAGATATTATTATAGATGGAAATAAACCAAAAGATAAAGTATTAAAAGATGCAGAACAATATTTGAAAAATTATATTATTATAAAATAGATGCTAAATATGGATTTAAGAATACGAAGAAGAGGAACAGCTATAGTTGAGAATCAAGATGGTGGTATATTAATTGTAGCTGGTAGAAGTAAGGTGTTTTTGTTACCGGGAGGGACTGCTAACCATCATGAAAGTAGACATAAAGCAGCTATAAGAGAATTAAAAGAAGAAACTGGACTTAAAACTTATTATTCTAAAGTTTTGTTTAGGCATAATTGTGATAGAATACATAAAGCACATGGCGGTTATTATTTTAAAGATGCTCACACAGTAGTTTTGATAAAAGCAAAAGGTCATATTAGACCTAGAGATGATGCTAAATATGCTGACTGGTATTATCCAGATTCCAAAATAAAATTATCAACTGCTACTGCAAAAATAATAAAACGATATTATGATTATAAAAATAAAAAATGGTGGCAGTTTTGGAAATAAATTTGTGAGTATTTACTTTATTTTATCTTTATTATAATTTTTTGCTACGGCCAAGTACCCTTTAGAAGCTATTATATACTTTTGAATATAGTATTATATTATTGTGTTTTGTATAATAATTTAAAGTTAGATGTTGAAAATGGAAAAGTTAATGGTAAATGTATTTTAGACCTCTAAGTATTTTTAATGATTCTAAAAATTAAGGACTAGTAAATAAATAAATAAATAAATAAATTGGAGATAAATATGGTTTTTTTA
>Ga0307992_1000808_pt1 | contig 19364 bp, 18 predicted proteins | sample EllFjometagen133_FD_203162 | JGI IMG/M metagenome (GOLD analysis project Ga0307992, IMG submission 203162) | Marine microbial communities from Ellis Fjord, Antarctic Ocean - #133 | ecosystem: Environmental > Aquatic > Marine > Unclassified | place: Southern Ocean | collected 2014-10-08
TGCCATAGCATTTCTTGAATCTTTTCTCTTTCTTCAATTGTTAGTTGTTTATATGTCATACCCTGCTATTTTAGCAGAGTGTTGCACTTACTTGTTGAACCTAGGGGTAAAAACACTTGACATATTTCTCTGAGCATGATATAAAAGAAGGAAATTTGAATCCCTGCTTATCTACTATGATAAGGTAGGGATTTTAAATTAGATAAATTTTATGAAACTAAATTACATAAATCTAAAGAAAGGCTTAGTCTCTTGGGTTATCTTAACCTTTGTGTTTAACTTTGTCTTTTTTCCACTTCCTATACTGGCCCAAGAGAAAGAATCTCGACAAGAAATTTCTCTTCCGGTAATAAAAAAGGCTATGGCTTTTGAGTATCTAAATCAAAACCGCCTGCCAGAAACTGAAGCTAGAACCTGGGAGACTGTAAGAACTATAAAAATTCCTGTTACTGCCTATAACGCTGGTGACGTGAATCAATGCTGGGGAGATCCTTGCCAATCTGCTAACGGCGAAAACATTTGCCTAGCCTTAAAAAAGGGATATAAGCGATGTGCAGCTAACTTTGTTCCTCTGGGAACAAGACTTGAAATCGAAGGATTCGGACAGTGTTTGGTTACTGACCGGATGAATAGCCGTTATCATTATCGAGTAGATATTGCTATGAAGTTAGAAGAAAAACAGAGAGCTAAAGATTTTGGTTTACAATATCTTAACGTTAGTGTCTTGAAATAAAATCAATTCATTTAAAATAACAAAAAACCGTCAATTGACGGTTTTTTATTTATATAATCTAAATTATATTATCGTTTCCTTCCTTTTAAATTTTTCTCCTTTTGATTAACTGTCATCGTTGTCTTTATAATAGCATCTGGGATTAATGATATAGAATCAATACCGTTATCTACTAAGAACTTAACAAACTCTGGAAAATCACTAGGAGCTTGACCACAAATACCAACTTTCTTCTTATATTTTTTAGCTGTTTTAATCAAACTGGAGATAGCATCTTTCACTGCTGCATTATTTTCATTAGCCACTCCCTTTACTTTTAGAATTCCTCCTGCATCGCGATCAATACCTAAGATTAATTGAGTTAAATCATTAGATCCAATTGAGAAACCATCAAAGATTTTAGCAAACTCTGGAGCAGAAATAATGTTTACTGGTAATTCTGCCATTACATATACTTCTAGGCCGTTCTTACCTTGTCTTAAACCTTCCCTATCCATAATTCGTAATACTTCTTTACCTTCTTCTATTGTTCGACAGAAAGGAACCATAATCTTTACGTTAGTTAATCCCATTTCATCACGAACTTTCTTCAAAGCCTGACACTCTAACTTAAACGCTGGTAAAAAACTTGGCTCGTAATAACGACTAGCTCCTCTCCAGCCAATCATAGGGTTAGACTCTACTGGTTCATAGGCTGTACCTCCGATCAAATTAGCATATTCATTAGTCTTAAAATCAGACAACCTAACAATTACATCCTTGGGATAAAACGCTGCAGCAATCTTCCCTACACCTTCAGCTAATTCATCTACAAAGTATTTCTTCTTATCTTTATATTCTGGGGTTAGACTTTCTATCTTCTTTTTAGCTTTTTTATCTGTTAAAGTAGCGTAATTGATTAAAGCTAAAGGATGGATCTTAATGTAATTATTAATAATAAATTCTAATCTAGCTAAGCCTACGCCGTCATTAGGGATAAAAGAGTTTTGAAAGGCAAAATCTGGTTCACCAATATTCATCATAATCTTAGTCTTCGGTCTCTTTAATGTTTTAATATTAGTTGTTTCAATTCTGAAGGGTAATTTGCCTTCGTAAATATAGCCTACTTCACCTTCAGCACAACTAGCTGTAATGGGCTGTCCAGACTTAATTATATTAGAAACATTTTCAGTCCCTACAATACAAGGAATGCCTAACTCTCTAGAAACAATAGCAACATGGCAAGTTCTACCCCCCTTATCAGTAACAATAGCTGCAGCAATTTTCATAATTGGCTCCCAATCTGGATCAGTCATATCTGTTACCAACACTTGACCTGGCTTAAAACTCTTAATATCTTCAATCTCCATGATTCTATTAGAGATACCTGAGCCAATTCTATTACCAACACTCTGACCTTCAATAATAACTTTACCTCTTTCCTTAAGTTTATACGTTTCTAAGACATTTACGTCTTTAACGCTCTGTACGGTTTCTGGTCGAGCCTGTAAAATATGTAATTTATTATCTCTACCATCTAAAGCCCACTCAATGTCCATAGGGCGATTATAGTGCTTTTCTATAGCCATTCCCCATTGGGCTAACTTTTTCACTTGAGCGTCCGTAATAGACTGTTTTAATCTATCCTTAACAGGCACTGTGACATCTTTAACTGGATTCTCTCCCACAGTGTTGTTATAAACCATGCGCAAAGCCTTTTTACCTATAGACCTAGAAATAATCGCTCCAGTTGGCTTAAACACATAAAATTCGTCAGGATTTACTTTTCCTTGTACAATGTTTTCACCTAAACCATAGATGGAGTTAATTAATACTGCATTTTGGAAACCAGATTCAGTATCAATGGTAAACATTACACCAGATGAAGCCAAATCTGATCTAATCATTTTTTGAATACCTACAGACAGAGCAACCGTAAAATGATCAAACCCTTTATCTGTTCGGTATGAAATAGCTCGATTAGTAAATAGGGAAGCTATACATCTTTTAACTGCTGACAGAAGTTCTTTTTCTCCTTTGATATTTAAATAGGTTTCTTGTTGACCAGCAAAAGAAGCATCTGGCAAATCTTCAGCCGTAGCGCTAGAACGAACTGCTACATCTAAATTCTTTACTCCACTTTCTCTAGATAATTCTCTATAAGCTGTTAAAATTTCTTGATTAAAATCTTCAGGTAACTCTTCTTTCAAAATCATCTTTCTCACCTGAGCACCTTTTTTCATTAACTGTTCTACATTATGAGTATTCAAATCTCGTAAAACATTTTTAATTCTATCTTTCAAACCGCTCTGTCTAAGAAAATAATCATAGGACCCGGCTGTAGTAGCAAAACCATTCGGAACATTAATTCCTTGCTTGGTTAATTTCCTATACATCTCGCCCAAAGAGGCATTTTTACCACCTACCTGGGGGACGTCTTCTATGGAAAGTTCATTAAAAAACTTAATAAATTTACGTTGTTTCATAAAAATTATATTAAAAAATAATTGTGAGTTATCTCAATTATAAATATACCATAAATTCTGCTATAATAAAATTGTTTGACAAAAATTGAAAAATCGTTAAAACTATAACCTATTGGCGGATGTGGCGGAACTGGTAGACGCGCTTGGTTTAGGACCAAGTGGGGTAACCCGTGAGAGTTCAAGTCTCTCCATCCGCACCAATTACTATGAGTTTCTTACATAATTTTCAACCTGAATCTATACTTTTTACTCTAGGTCCAATTACTATCTATTGGTATGGACTTTTTATGGTTATTAGCATTATTCTAGCCTTAATTATTACTACTCATTTAGCTAAGCGTTACGATTTAAAGCCAAGTCTTATTATAGACTTGGCTTTTTGGTTAATTCTATTCGGATTTATTGGAGCTCGACTATATGAACTGATTATTGATTTTGATTATTACTACCAAAACCCTCTAGCCATCGTCAAGATTTGGCAAGGGGGCTTAGCTATCCATGGTGCAATCATTACTGGTTTAATTACTCTATATCTGTTTTCTAAAAACCTAAGAGAGAAGCTATCACAATCAACTATAAATATTTTTTGGAAACTAACTGCTATTATTGTGCCGGGATTAGCGCTGGGACAAGCTGTCGGCCGCTGGGGAAACTATTTTAATCAAGAATTATTTGGTCTACCTAGCAATTTACCCTGGGCTATCCCGATTACTTTATTTTATAGACCAATCGAGTATATTTCGATTAACTTTTTTCATCCAACCTTTCTGTATGAATCTATCGGCTGTCTAATCATATTCATTGTCTTGATGATTTATCATAAAAAAATAAAAAATCAAATAAACCCAATCAAACACTTTATCCGTATTACTGCTTTATACTTATTATTATATTCTGTTTTAAGATTTTCTTTGGAATTCCTAAGATTAGATCCCACCCTGACAATCTTTAACTGGCGCTGGCCTCAAATTATTAGTATAATATTAATATTGATATCTATTTATTTATTCTTTATCTCCCGTAAACATGAAAAAGACATACAAACAAACTAGTAAAAGTTTAAAGATTCTTTATCTCCTAGGTTTGCTCCTGGCCATTTCTAGTGCTCTCCCTAGCTACATCCAGTCTAGTTTTTTAGAGGGTTTTGTTAGTGTTTCCTTAGTAGGGCTGTTTTTTGTTATGGCAAACGTAGTTGGATTATTCTCTATCCTGATCTTCCCCTACTGGATCCGCAAAATGAATAACTATAGCGTTTCTATTATTGTTCTCTTAATTGTTTTCCTTTCTCTAATCGGTCTAGGATCAGCTACTAGTGTTGCTTCGTTATTTATCTTTTTTATAATCTCTTCTGCTTCATTAAGCCTAGTATGGATAAATATGGACTTATTTGTTGAATCCTTCTCTAGGAATCAAAGTACTGGAAAAACTCGTACTCTATATTTTACTTTTTTAAATTTAGGTTGGATTATTTCTCCAATGATTACTGGCTTTTTAATAAACACCAATGGCTATAACCTGGTCTATTTCGCAGCTGCTTTCATGATCCTGCCTTTTCTTTGGATATTAATAAAAAACAAAAAATTATTGGCTAAAAAACCTGATTATAAGAAACTAAATTTAATAAAAACATTAACTTCACTATGGAAAAATCATAATCTAAGAGGAATTTTTGTGTTAGCTTTTTTACTCCAGGTATTTTACAGTTCAGCTGTTATTTTTATTCCTCTATATCTTCATCAAACTATAGGATTTGATTGGTCTACTCTAGGTTTGATGTTCTCCATAATGTTAGTGCCTTTTGTACTCTTAGAATTACCAGCTGGAATTTTAGCTGATAAATACTGGGGTGAAAAAGAAATTTTAACTATCGGGTTTTTCATATTAATCTTATCTTTAGTCTTGTTCTACATTACCAAATCTACCAGCCCTATCATTTGGGCTTTATTACTATTTTTAAGTCGAGTGGGGGCATCTTTGGTAGAGGCTATGAGAGAAACTTATTTTTTCAAAATTGTAGATGTAGAAAATTTAAATATTATCAATCTATTCCGAACTACTGGACCTTTGGGTTATTTGTTTGGTTCTGCCTTAGGTGCTATTGTTGCTTGGGTACTGCCAATCCAATATTTATTTTTAATCACTAGCATGGTGTTATTAGCTAGTTTTTATTACATTCACATGTTAAAAGATACTAGGTAGTGCTTGACCAGAAAAGCTAGCTAGAGTATTATTAAATTTATTCTGCGGGTATCGTATAATGGTTTATTATGTCAGCCTTCCAAGCTGAAGATGGGGGTTCGATTCCCCCTACCCGCTCATAACAGGAAAAGCAGTCCCAATAGGGACTGTTTTTCTTTTATCTAAGCCAATATCAAGAGGTTTGACCCTATTTATTTCATTCCTATCTTTTTTGTATATTTCTCTTAATTTTAAAGATAAAATTGGCAATACCCCATGTTTGTCCGTTGGAAATTGCAATACTAAAAAAGAATTAACTGTATAGGTTTGTTGACATAAATGTATAGGTTTGTTAGTATCAATGTACAGGTTTGTTAATAGTATATATAATTTAAATAAAGAAAGTATTGATTTTTTAATATAAACAATATGAATAAAATTGAATTAATATCTATTGGAGAAGTTGCAAAAATGTTGGGTATTTCTATTCAAACATTGAGACGATGGGACGAAAGTGGCCAGCTTATAGCTCGTAAAACTGAAGGAGGACAACGTAGATATCTAAAATCTGATATTCAAGCGTTGGCTGATGGAAAGATTTTTCAGTTGGCTCATAAATGGGTATCCGAGAAAGATTTAATACAGATTACTTCTGATGTTCATTGTAAGGATAGATCTATTTTTGAGGGGCGATTACAAAGGCTTAATGGAGCGATTGTTAAGGGTGGTGTTAGTAATGATTTAATTCCTCTTATTATTACAGCCACTGGAGAGATTGGGAATAATTCCTTTGATCATAATCTTGGCAAGTGGCCAGATGTTCCTGGAGTTTTTTTTGATTATAATATCAATGAGGGAGTTATTGTGCTGGCTGACAGAGGATTGGGAATACTTTCCACTCTTCAAAGAGTGAGACCAGAGTTGATGCATCATGTTGATGCGTTGAAAGTGGCTTTTACTGAAATAGTAACAGGAAGAGCACCCGAGAAACGAGGAAATGGCTTAAAGTATGTTAAAGAGATTGTTAAGATGGGTATAATTAGTATTAAGTTCCAAACAGGTAATGCTGTACTTACAATGGGCGCGGGTGATTTAAATTTTGAAATTAATTTAATAGATAGTTTAGTTAAAGGGACTATAGTAATCATTAATTTTAAAAAAAATAAAAAATAAGTATATGAAAATTGAACTAAAAAAATTTGGTAACATATTAAACTCTAGACCAGCTGGAAAAGATGCTTATTCGGGATTTCTATCAGAACTATCCAAAGTTGCAGAGAGTGAAGTAGTTGAGGTTAATTTTGCTGAGGTTGTTTCTTTTGCTCCTTCTTGGGGGGACGAATTTTTATCTCCATTGTTAGAAAAGTTTGGTGATAGACTTAAATTGACAAACACAAGAAATTCATCTGTTGTGCTCACTCTTAAACTTCTGGAGAAAACTAATGGTTGTAAATTTAGTAACTACTAGTAGATATCGTGAAATTTGTTAAAGGTAATTTAATGGGATTCATAGATGGTTTATTATTAGATATAATAATTTTAACTTCATTTAGTAGTCTAGCCCTAAAATAGGTTTGACTACCATCTACTTTGGAGCTCCATAGCAAAAACACGCTTAATGGCGTGTTTTTGTGTTATATCTTAGCGAGAAATGAAACCTATTTAATCTTTTTTATAGATTCTACATAGCTTTTTACTGCCGCTTCAGAAGAATACCAATTTCTTCCTTTTTTAACAGCTTCCAATTTATTACTTAAAGCCAATTTTTTTAAATAAGCAGGAGAGTAATCACAATACTTTGACAATTCAAAAAGTGATAATAATTTATCTTCTTTTTTCTTGGATGGTTTTAATATTCCTAAATAAACATTCAAACTTCTTATTACACTTTGTGCTAGAAATTCACATAAATTTTTATAATTACCTTTATCTGACTCGGATAAAACTCTGTAATATCTCCGTCTGTCATTCTTTAAAATTATTGCCATAGGATAGCCTGTATGCATAACAAAAATGTTCATGATTATTCTAGCAGTTCTACCGTTACCGTCCCAAAATGGATGTATAGCGACTAGTTTGTGGTGAAGTATAGCTGAGAGTTCAATAATATGATAATTATTTTGTTCCTTCTTTACCCATTTTATTAACTTATCCATTTCCCCTGCAATCTTAAATCCAGAAGGGGGTATATGATCACTTCCAGAAATAAACACATCCCCATTTCTATATACTCCTGCAATATCAGCATCAGCCTCTTTGACTACTAAAGAATGAATTTGTTTTATTAAGTGTTCTGAAATAGTGTTTTTTTTGTTAACATCGATTAATTCATATAAAAAATCTAATGCTTCTTTATGATTTTTCACTTCTAGATGCTCTTTTAGAGATTTTCCTTTGATAGTTAACCCTTCACTGATAATCCAAAATGTTTCTTTTTTAGTTAACGTATTTCCCTCAATAGCATTAGAATTATATGTCATTTCAACCTGAAAGTCCTCTCTTATCTTATTTAAGAGAGTTTTATTGATTGGTCTCAAGCTATTCAATATATTAAGCTTTTCTTCCAGCAAATCTTTGGTTTTTTGTGATAAATACATACTATTATATGGGTACGATAGTTACATTATTATTATATCGTACCCTATGTGTTTTGTCAACACACAAGATTAAGTGTTGTCTTTTTAACTTTTTTTAGCAATTTAACTTTAGAATAGGTTTGACTACTATCTACTCTGGAGCTCAAGTGAAAAAAAACAGCCTTTAAAATGGCTGTTTTTGTGTAATTAAATAGAAATCATACCTATAAAAAGTTAATGGTTTTCTACAAATTCTAAATAGTTAACGGCTCTATAAAAGATTTCTTTATAGTTTGCTTGACTCTCCTTTTCCATTTTTTTGTATTTATTATTTATTTTTTGTGCAATTTCTAATAAGTTATTTTCATTTTCTATTCTTCTTAACTCTCGCATTAAACTCTCTTTTTTATATCGATATTTATCATTAATTATCCTGTCAAAAAAAGAGCTGAAAATAATACCAAATTTTTTTAGTTTAAATATATTAGAAAAAATAATACACAAAAGAGATATCATTATTAAGACTAAAGATACTCCTAAATAAAGATATAGGAGAAATACAGATAAAACAAAGAATAAGGCAAAGGCGTTAATTAAGCTTTGATTTACTAAATAGCAAACAAACCCCGCAATTATACCAATAACTATAGTTAATAAAAGGATTTTTGCAAAATGCCTGTGGTCAGCAATACTTTCTTTATTTTTTATAATTTCATATTTTTCGGTCAATCTTTTGACCCTCCAAATTACAGAATACTCATTTTCGCTAATAACATCTTTTAAGCTTTCGAATGAAAGGATTTTTTCTCTTTTTTTCATAGTTATTATTTTTTAGTTGTTAAGGATCAGCGTTCTATATTTATACTATAAGTGGAATAATATGTCAATATGTTGTCAACAGTTGACAAATGTACCAAATAGTATAAACTAAAAACATGGATATAAAAGAAATATTAAAATATATTGATTGCTCAGAAGCAGAAAGCGAAACTCTTCATGCTATGTTGTCATATTCAAATGGAGTTAGTGTTTTATCTTTAAATAAAACATTAAATATTCCTCGAGGAACTATTTATGTTCATTTAAATAATCTCATTAAGAAGGGCTTGGTGAAAAGAGGCTTAAACGAAAAAGGTAATACTTTCTATCCAGAAGAATATGAGAATATTATTCACATCTATGAGGAACAGATTAGTAAAATAAAAATGGCTAAAATTGAGCTAGACAGAATAATGTCAGAGAAAAAACAAAATATATTCTATAAGCCAAAATTTACCGTCTACGAGGGTAATAAATTTTATCTCTCAGTTTTTAGAGACATTTTAAGGTCTAGAGAAAAAAATACATATTGGTTTTGGCCACTGCAGGAGATGTTAAAAAATATTTCTTCATCAGAATTTAATGAATTTCACAAAGAAAGAATAAAAAGAAATATCTGGCTTAATGTTCTTTGGACTGACAAACAAAAAGTTGATTTAGAAAAAAATTCTTTATTATTCTCAAAAAGTGAACAGACATCTTTAAGAAAGATAAAAATATTACCAAAAGAATTGAAACAAGATATGGGTTATGGAATTTACGGCACCAAAGTGGCTTTTGTCTCTTCTCATAAAGAAAATTATGCCTTTATAATAGACAGTACAGAACTTAGCGATGCTCTTAGAAATCAATTTGAATATTTTTGGAAAATATCTCAGAAGTATTCAAATTAATTAAAAAAAATTATTTTAAATTTAGCAAGTAACCGCAACACTTTTGACATCTTTCAGTAATCTAACCCTAAGCCAGGTTTGACTACCATCTACTTTGGGGCTCAAAGCAAAAAACTTCCTAATATTAGGAAGTTTTTGTTGTATTAAAATTAAGAAAAAGTTATTATATATATGTATGATTGATGATAAATATATTAAAAAGGCTGGATTTAACTTATTTCTACGTAGAGAACTAAGCCTTTTAGCAACCTCAATTATTATAATTAGCTATACAGATGGTTTAAAGTCAATTATTGGGTTTAGTTTTAAATATATTTGCTATTTAAAAAATGGCTCAATAACTGATTCGCTAAGAGTTGAGAAAGATTTAGTAGAATATAATAATGTTGTTCAAAAAATTATTAAAAATAATCGTTTAAAAACTAATCAACTATTAGATAAGGGGCTAAAATTAAATGACGAAGTTGTTAAAATTTTTAACACAAAAAAAGATTATCAAAAATATACTAAAACAAATTTATACAAAGAACTTAAAAAATTATTTGTAATATATAAAGATCTTTTTCTTTTTTCAACAGTTATTCCCTATGAAATTGGTCGATCCTTAAACGTTCTTATAGAGAAAAACAAAATTAAAAATTATTCTAGGTTAGAAGATAAAGTTAATAAATTAAGAGTAGTGTCTTTGTATACTGTCTTTGAAAAAAAAGCTTTAAGCAAATTATTTCAAGAGATAGCCAGAAGGAAAAACATAGCGGATTATACATTATTATTTAATTTAGAATATTCCGAAATGTTGGAATTTGTAAAATCAAATACTATTCTTACTGAAAAGAAGTTAATACATAGAAAAAAATATGTTAACCTATTAACTCCTAGGGTTAGATTTGTTAAATTTGGTAGAATTAATTATAAAAAATATCATAAATTATTTTTTCCAGAAAATAATAAAAAAATAATAGTTAATCTTTCTGGCACAACTTCTTATCCAGGAATAGTGAGGGGTAATATTAAGGTTATATTGAAGAAAGATGATGTTTCAAGGTTCAAGAAAGGTGAGATTTTAGTAACAATTAGTTCTAATCCTGTTCTTATGCCCGCTATTAGAAAAGCCGGGGCTATTGTGTCTGATGAAGGAGGCGTGACTTGTCATGCTTCAATTATTAGTAGGGAATTAAAAATTCCTTGTATCGTTGGTACAAAACAAGCCACTTCTTTGTTGAAAAATGGGGATTTGGTGGAGGTTGATGCTAACAGAGGAATTATTAAGATGTTATAGAATATTCAAAACTTCTTTTAATGATTTAGCTTTAAAATAAGTTTGACTACCGTCTACTTTGGGGCTCCCACGTCAAAAACAGTCTTTTCGGACTGTTTTTATGTTATAATAAAGATAATTTAATAAAAATTAATAAAATAAAACATGTCTACAAAAAAAATTTCTAAATTTACTATAGCGGTAATCTTCATAATTTTTCTAATAATATACTATTATTTTGATTTAGAAACAGATACTGATATAAAAATATTTTTAACTATTTCAACATTTTTATTCTCCATCTTTGCCGGATTTTTTATTTCCCGACAAAATAAAAGATATTCTGATTTGAGAAGTCAAATTTCTAATTTTGATGGTGGCCTGTCTGCTATTTATAGAACATCAGGGCATTTAGGTAAACAATCTCAGAAAGAAATAGGGAAAATATTAAAAAACCACTACAGGCCAATATTGGAGAATAAAAAATGGGACTATTATTTTACTCACAAAACTTCTACTTTAACTTCAATCCATAATGTTTTTGAAAAAAATATTGGCAAAGCTCAGTTAACCAGTCTACCAAATACTGCCTTAAATAGAATTGTTGCTTCTTTACAAGAGATTCAAAAAACAAGAAAATCTTTAATTACCTTGCATCGCGAAAAAATCCCAAATTTTCAATGGACACTTTTAGGACTTTTAACTATTATATTATTAATCGCACTTTCTGGTATCAATTCTCAATTTCTGTTAATTCCAGCGTTAACCAAAGCAATATTTGCTTCTTCACTTATAGCAGTCTTATTTATCCTCTATCAATTAGATAAGCTGGTCTTTTTTAAAGGGATGATAGGGGAAAAATCTGCTCAAGATGTTATCGATATTATTGATGACAAAAAATAGTATTTCTGACTCTCTCCAGCAATCTAACCCCAAAACAGGTTTGACTACCATCTACTCTAGAGCTTCATAATATAGAAAACAACCCTGAAAAAGATTGTTTTTTATTGGTTATAAAGGGGTAATCAAAAACCCATATTTCTATGGGTTATTTGTATTATTGATGTTTATGCAAAAATACCTAATCTTTGCCAAAAGTGCGGGGGATAAGTTACTTGTGGTATTAAATTTGTATTATTAGATATACAAACTTTAACATCTACATCGTTATTCTTAAAGAACTGAAAATCTACGGGAGATTTTCCAAGATAAGTAGATATAACTACCATTCCTAAATTATTAGATTCTACATACCCATAATAATCAAATCCTACTTTACCAAAAATTTTCAATTTAAATCCTATCAAAACAGAGAATTTTTTTTCATCCTTGCTTTTTAGAACGATAATTCTCATTCCTGGTTTTACTTTTCCATTTTTCGATAATCCATAATAATGGAAGTCCTCCAATAAATGAGAAGATTTAACAAATTTCCTCATAAATCCAAATTTCTTTAGCATCTCTTTTACCAAGAAAATACTAATAGCAATAAAAATTGCTAATAAAACAAAAATTGCAATCAGTGTTGTTGTCATTGTCTACAGTCTCCTATATTTAATTGTTAATATTTACAAAGTTAATTATATTAAAATAGCATACTTTTTAGTCTTTGTCAATTCGTAAAAACAGAATATTTAACCTCGTCCAACAATCTAACCTTAAAAGAGGTTTGATTACCATTCATGTCGATACTCCACACATAAAAATCGCCTTGGAAAGGGCTGTCTTTATTGGATAAAAGTTAAAAATTGAATTCTTCTTAGTTCCATAATATCTATATTTGTTAAACTTTATTTTCTATTTTAAAGACCTGGATAATATAAAATATTAACGTTATACCATTGGTCTTGTCAATCTTCACTGCTGGCCTCCATTATATTTTAAACTAACAATCAGCTAATAAAACGGTCTTTTTTATTTAATAAGAAAAAAACAGCCTTTTCTAGACTGTTTTTATTATCTTAATGATTAAGAATGACTAAACCGGCCATTCCTTTATTTTTCCGTTAGGCTCAGGCTGTAGAGCAAAGTCTTTGCCATAAAGCACATCTCTTTCAATCATGTCCAAATTTGTATTGAACATGCTATCAAACGCCTTTCGTGTAGCTGGCCCAAAATTACCATCTGCATCGATACCGTTGTCTTCCTGAAAAAGTTTAATTGCTTTAGTCAAATATTTACAAAATTCTTGATTTAAAGCAAAACCGCAATTATAACCGAAACCTATTAAAAGACACTTTACAACAAATACTGCTGGTCCACGAACTCCTTCTACAAAGTCGGTATCACCGGAAAATGGTGAATTCAAATACGGGGGAAATAGTTTTTCGTTCATCATAATATATTTAAGATTTCTACTGTTTAAAAAGATCAATTAGATCATTCTTACATATTTATTCTCTATGGTCAACTCAAAAGACTAATATTCAATTTTAAAAATAAAAAGAGGAAATATAATCCTCTTTTTTATTTATGTTATTCAACTATTAATAATCGCCGAAATCATACTTCACTATTTTTTTTTTGATAGGCCCTTTAGTTAATACGTACCAAGTCCCTTTACCCCATCTTCCAATAACCTTCCATTTTCCTTCCTTTTCCAACCTCCGTAAAGAATAATACACAAAACTAGACTTTATCATTTTTACTTTACCTTGTTTAAACAACTTGTAACTATAATCATAATCTTCACCAACAAAAATTGTTTCATCAAAACCTTTTACTTTCACATGTGTTTCTTTTCTCGCCATCATAGCAATGCCGACATAGGCTGGCCTAATAATTTGTCCTAACCAAAATAAAAAATTGAGGCATTTAGTCATTCTCCTATAAAATCCTTTTTTCGATTTTACTTTTATATAGAACCCAGCTCCAACTAGTTTTCTATTTTTAAACTCTTTTACTATTGGACCTAAAAAATTATCTGGAATACCTGTGTCTGCATCCAAAAATAATAATAATTCGCCTCTCGCTACTTTAGCACCGTCATTTCTTTGATAAGAAGGGTGTCTCTTATTATTTGTAATAACCTTGCAGCCAAAACTTTTGGCAATCTCTTGGGTTTTGTCTTTTGAGTTACCATCGGAAACAATTACTTCAAAATCCAAAAAATCTTTCTGACCATAAATTGATTTTAGCAATCTAGGTAAGTATTTTTCTTCGTTTAAAGTAGGAATAATTATAGATAAAATCATATTAATCTGCAAATAATGTTTTAGCTAACCGCCAATATTTACCATCACCATTTAATTTCTGCCAATACCACCATTCTACACCCCATAAATAAGTCTGTTTGAAGTCAGTGTTAATAGCATATTGTAAATTGGCCTTAAATTGATCTAAACTCATAGACTTATCTATTTGTTTTTCAGTTAAGTCCATCATAGTTCCTGAAGGAACCCAGGGCTCTGTTTGCAATTCAATAATAAAGCTCTCTTCTAGGTTGTTTCCGGTGGCCCTAGCTTTAAAGTTATAAAACTCAACTGGGAATGGGTATCTGAAATAGCCAAACCATGAATTATGAACAACTCTATACATGGTAGTAGCAAAAATATCGGCTAGTTTGCCTTCTTTATACCAACCACCTAACTCGCCTGAAGCAGAAATAATAATTTCTCTATCATCCAACTCTTTTACTAGGTCTATTTCCTGTTTCAAAAAATTCTGATCAAACTCTGGACAGATACCAAAGCTACCCAGGAACGGTTCGTTCTCTACCTGCCAATAAACTACGTTAGTATTATACTTATATCTACCTACAGCCACTTTTAAGTAATCTAGAACCGCCGCCCGTTTAGCTTCTTCATCTAATCTTTCTGTCCATTGAGGAATATGACATTCTGGCCAACGCGGCAGTCTAAATCCTAAGTTTAAAATAAACTTTACATCCCTTATTTCTCCTTGTTTTATCATGTAATCATAATTTGAAAAATCAAAAACTCCATTAGCCCTTTCTACCTCATCCCAGTAAATTGGTAATCTAATGTATTTAACATCTAAGTCGTCTATAGTGGCAATAAAGGCTTCACGCCAATCTAATTCTAACTCTTCTGCAAACTTTTTAGAAAAAGTAACCCCAAAAAAATTTTGAGGAACATCAAGAGTTATTTCACTAGGATAATATTTAGGAACTTTAACTAAACAAACTAAGCCAATAATCAAAGCAACTAAAACAATAATCCAAATAGTAGTTTTTCTTTTCATATTATATTAAGAATAGGCCATAAAATATAAACCAATGGCCACCAGACCAACAGCTAATATTTTTTGTAATATAACAGCCCGAGATATATTTTCTTTCAAGATATGTGGAGTAAACAAAGTAGCTATTACTCCTAGGACTATAATAACAACATATTGCACTCCTTGTAAGGCGTTAACTAGAGCTACTGACGTCAAACTAATAGCATAATTCTGCAATAAAAAAGCTCCAGCTGCCACTCCTTGATTGCCAAAAAATAAACCACCCTTCTTTAGAGTTAGCTTGCTCAGATTACCAAAAATTTCTTGACGAGATTTTCTATGAGCTAATAAAAATAAAACAAATAAAAAACTTCCGGCTCTAATCCAAATAAAACTGCTAAAGAAATCCTGATTATTAAAAGCTTCTTTACTACCAATAAAAAACAATGCATAAAAGACTGCTGCTCCCAGAGCTACCATAAGTCCCTTAGTAGAGGGCTTCTTTTTTACCCTAAGAGCTAATAAAGCTCTGTGCCAAAAACTCTGTTTTTCCGGTATCCAGGTAATAAGGACTGTTCCTGCTAATAGGAAAGCTAAAGCTATCCATTGCTGTGAACTAAATCTATCATTAAGCAATCCCAAAGAAAATATCAAAGTGAAAATAGGCACTGCACCACCAACTAACAATAGGACTTTAGAAGCCTCACCCTTTTTTAAGGCTCTATAAAATAAAAGAAGCGCCAAAGGGAATAAAGCGCCAATCAATAGATTAAATAACATCCAGCCCCAGCCTGGCCATTCTAAAAACCAAGGAGCTGCCACAAACACCATCATTCCTAAACATCCAACTAAAAAAGTATAGGCTCGACTACTCGGCAAAGCCTTGTCTAATAAAAATTTATCAAATAAATTAACAATTGCTAATAAAAAATAAGCAATTATAGCAATAATCAACCAACTCATATATTTTTAGATTATAGTAAGTGAAGAGAATCAATCTCTTGAACTTTATTATATAAAACCGTGTCTTCAATATTATAGGTTCCTAGACTTGGAGCATCTAAAAATCCTTGCATAGCTGCCTCGGCCAACCAACCTGAATCTAACCAATCAAATAACCATTCATTGACATATTTTGGATTTTTACTATTAATACCAGCTCCAATAGCCAATAACCATTCACGATTGTAATGCTCCTGAGAACCGATTGGACTAGACATAATAACTGGGATTCCTAATCCGCTATAGAAAGTCAGCTCTGAAGGCTTTGTCCATAATATATCTGTAATTCTTAGAGCCTCATTAAACAGTCTAAAATATTCCATTTTATCTGGATGATAAATAATTTCAACATTTTTACGAACATTTTCTGAATATTTTTTTATAGTATCCGTAAAAAAATCATAAACATCTCCACGGCTACCAGCAACTAAGTTCAATTTTATTTTATCTTCTGTTAGTTCTTTTTTTAGACCTTTTACTATTTGAGCCCCCAAATCTCTTTGGGCACCAGCTCCACCAACTGCGAATGTTATAGTTAGTGGACGCTTAGGATCTTCAAATTCTGAAATCGGACATAGGTAATCTTCAATCAACTTAGCATACTTTTTCCTATACACCCCCTGGGGGTCTAGTTTAAAAATCCTATTTTTTAGGTCTTTTCTTAATATCTTTTTCTGTCTTCCTCCAATATTTTCTTTTGGTAGAGGAAACCCTGAAATAAAAATATTTTTAGGATTGACTCCGTACAACTCTAGTCTTTCTTTAACTCTTTTATTGGGTGCTAAATATTTTATCCTACTAGTAGCGGGATTGACTGGGGCCCAAGCCCTAGAAACATCCGCATCACAAACCACGCAATATATATTTCCCTTATAATTATAATATTCAGCAAAGTAAGCGCTAACAAAAAATGTAGTTATTAATGGTAAAGGATTCTTATTCAATCTCTCAATTAATCCTTTGCCAGTCCCTTTCTTAATTCTTTTCACAAAATGCTTTTGTTGAAAAGACTGTTTAGATAAATCTCTCTTAGGGTAAAATCTGTCTATTTTCTGAAAATAGTCCATTGCAGAAAAAACTAATTTACCAAAAACGGGAACTTTTTTAAAATAGGAAATTATTTCATATAATTTTCTGCCTTTGTTCCAGCTGTCTCTTTCTTTAGGATCTATTCCTGGATAATTATTAGCACTTAGTATCTCTCCTTCGCTAATATCTTTCAGGGGATAAGAAGCTCTTTGATGCCCATAGCCCATATCTACAGCCAAAATATAGGCCTTCTTGTCATGTTTATGTTGAGTCATAAAAAAGAAAGGTTATTTTTTTAAATTATAACACATTTATACAATTTTATAAAAATAAAAAACGCCTTTATTTAAGGCATTTTTCTTATGTCTAATTATTATTTCTCTGTTTTTGATTTACTCTTATCTGAAACGTTTACTGGCTTATCTTCTTTTAACTGTAAATACTGATAGGCAGCCAATGCTGCTGTCGTTGCTTGTCCCATGGCTATAGGAATTTGTTTAAACATTACTTGAGTCACATCTCCAGCTGCAAACAAACCTGGAGTATTCGTTCTACAAAGTTCATCTACCATTATTTCTTTCTTTTTATTCCTTTCAACTAATTCAGCCACAAGATCTGTATTAGCAGTTCTACCAATTTCTATAAAAATACCATCAACTTCAATTTCTTGCTCTTTATTTGTCTGATTATTAACTATTTTTATTTTTTCCATCTTATTTGACCCTAAAACCTCTTTAATATCGATATTCATCATTACTTCTATATTTCCTCTAGCGTTTACTTCTCTAATTAAGGCTTCAAAAGCTCTAAATTCTCCACTTCTATGGAGTAAATAGACTTTTTTCCCTATTTTTGACAATATTTCAGCTGCATCTAGAGCAGAATTACCCCCACCAACCACAGCTACAGTCTTTTCTTTATAAAAAGGACCATCACAATTAGCACAATATGAGACTCCTTTACCATTAAATTCTTCTTCTCCAGGGATTGCCAATCGCCGAGGAGACAAACCCATAGCAATAATTACTGTCTTAGCCTTTAAAGTCTCTTTGGAGGTATGTAGAGTAAAAGTATTATCTTCTTCTTTTACTATTTTTGATATCTCTTTTTGCTTAAATTCCACGCCTAGAGCAGAAACTTGCTCTTGTAGCTTAGAAATTAGTTCAAAACTGCTTATTGTTTTAAACCCTGGATAATTTTCTATTTCTGAGGCCCAAACCAACTGTCCTCCTAGTTCTTTCCCAACTACTAAAGTCTTCATCTCTCTACGAGCAGCATAAATTGCGGAAGTCATTCCAGCTGGTCCAGAGCCAATAATAATAGTATCGTACATATATTTTAAGAATTAATTTTAAGTAAGGTTATTGTAATGCATTTAAACTAAAAAGGCAAGATTAACATAAAAACAAGAAGTTATCAATAAGTTTTCCACAACTTGACAGAGTTGTCAAATTAGCTAATATTGGTTCAAAAAAAGAAAAGTCCAAGGTAGCCTGGACTAAAGTGTTGATAAGTCCAAGGTAGCCTGGACTAAAGTCGATGTTCCTCGAGGAACACTCTAGAAAACATAAATTTTATATAATAATTTTCTCTTCCACCTCTAATAGAAAATAAAAATCTAATATGATGGGTATTTCTTACCTTCTAGGGTTTCTTTTATAAATAACTCTGGATCAAAGTCTATATCAAAAATTTCTTTTAACATAATTTTTGCAATATAAGCATTGCCTAATTGATTTGGATGACTGAAGTCAACTTCGCCTGGCTTGATCCCTGCGTCTTTATTTCCATCTTCCGAAATAAACGTAAAAAGCTTTCTTAGATCAAATTCCGCATATTGAGAAGACATATCAATAAACTGTACTTTCCCCTCATATTCCTTAATAACCTCCTCTGATGCCTCTCTGTAGGCCTTATTTTCGATATTTGCAGCCTCTTTAAGTCTACTGATTGATGAGGCAAATACTATATCTTTAGAAATTCTAGTTAGTTTATCAAAAATCACTGCTAAGTTCTTTTTATGTGCAGCCGGCATAATCTTATGGTATTTATCATTATATGTATCTACAAAAATAACCAAATTAGGTTTATAGTTAGCGAGCTCTTCATCCACGTAGTCAATTATCTTTTTTGTTGTTATCCCATTAAATCCTGCATTGTAACACCTAACCTTCCACCACGGAGCGCTCCACTCTCCCGCAACTTCTCCTAGCTGCTCTTTTAACACAA
>Ga0307992_1000809_pt1 | contig 19347 bp, 19 predicted proteins | sample EllFjometagen133_FD_203162 | JGI IMG/M metagenome (GOLD analysis project Ga0307992, IMG submission 203162) | Marine microbial communities from Ellis Fjord, Antarctic Ocean - #133 | ecosystem: Environmental > Aquatic > Marine > Unclassified | place: Southern Ocean | collected 2014-10-08
CAAAGACCAAAATATGGAACTTTATTTTCCCGGCAATATTTAATAGTAGCAATCTTCCCTTTTGATCCGCGAGAACCCCAGCCTTGCGGCACTACAATACCGTCTAGTTTCCTAAGTACCTTAACACCATTTTTTTCTACATCTGAAGTATTTAACCAATGTAGATTTACTTTTATTTTGTTTTGAGTGCCAGCATGCTTTAAAGCCTCAATTACAGAGATATAGGAATCTGATAGAGAGAAATTTCCAGTGGTAAAATATTTGCCAACAATGCCAATATCCACCTTTCCTTGAGGGTTCTTATATCTTTTTACCATAGCCCTCCACTCTTTCAAATCTTTTTTACTTTCCTTAAGTTTAAATTTTTCTAAAATTCTATCTCCTAGGTTGTCTCTTTCAAAATTAATTGGGATGTCATAAATGGATTCAGCGTCTGGAGCGCCAATTACGTCTAAAGGACTCATATTGCAATGTAGAGCAATTTTTGATCTTCGAGGTTCATCAATATCCATTTCTGAACGGGCAATGATGAAGTTGGGCTGAATACCAGCACTGTTAAGACTGCGGACAGCATGCTGAGTTGGCTTGGTTTTCATTTCGCCGATCTTATTAGGAAAAGGTAAATAAGAAACCATCACAAATAAAACATCATCTGGCTGATGAAGTTTTAACACTCTAGCTGCTTCTAAGAATAATAGATTTTCATATTCACCTACTGTGCCACCAACTTCAATAATCATAATTTCAGCGTTAGTTTTCTCTACGGCCTTTTCAATTCGTTCTCTAACCTCAATTGGAATATGTGGTACTACTTGTACACATTTCCCTTTATATTCTAAGTTTCTTTCTTTGTTAATAACGTTTTGATAAATACGACCAGTAGTCATGTAGTTTTCACGATAGATATTTTGATTCAAAAATCTTTCATAATTACCAATGTCTTGATCTGTCTCATCTCCATCTTCAGTTACGAACACTTCCCCGTGCTCCACCGGATTCATTGTTCCGGCATCGATGTTAATATAGGGGTCAATTTTAATAGCGCTTACTCGATAGCCTCTGGATTGCAGGATGCAACCGATAGAAGCTGTAGTCACGCCTTTACCTACACCAGACATAACTCCGCCTACGACGAAAATGTATTTTGTATTTCTTTCTTTCTTTTGATCCTTGTTTATTTTTTGCATAAATAAAAAATTAATTGACAAAATTCAATAATTTTGTTATGGTTTTATATTATGTAGTGTATTATATTTATATTATATAATAAATTTATGTTATTTAAAAACTTTTAAATTTAGAGGAACTATGGAGGAATTACTAAATGGATGAACAACCAGTTTTACTTGTCGGAAGGAGCAACGATGCTAGCCTTGCCATTTTATTTAGTGGCGAAATTCGAAAGATTACTAATAAAACTTGTGAGATAGTTAAATACTTATCTGACGAGCATGATCCAGTCGAATTAGATATAAACAACGTTGGAAAAAAGTACAATACTGAGTGGGATTATGCTACTCAAAAAGAATCTTTAGGTATTCAAGCAAAAGCTAGAATATTTGATATTGATTTTGATATTTTTGCAGATTGACAGTAAAAATAATCCATAAATAAAGGACGCAATTGCGTCCTTTTTGATTTATTCCCCTTTAATTATTTCTATAGCCTTATCCATTTGTGGATCTTCTGCAGCTTCAAAACTTTCCCAACTATATTCTACATCTATATCAGGAGCAATTCCTTCTTCATTTATAGAACAACCATCCGGTGTTAGCCATTTAGCAGTAGTTATTTTTACAGCTGAACCATCAGCAAAGTCTTTTACTGTTTGCACAGAGCCTTTACCAAAGGTCTGTTCGCCTACAATTGTGGCTTTATTATAATCCTGTAGAGCGCCGGCTACAATTTCTGAAGCTGAAGCACTTCCCTGGTTTACTAGAACTACAGTCTTAATACCATCTAGCCTAGCCTGGCCTCTGGCTAAGTATTCACTTTTTTCGTCATTGTCAAATTGTTCAATAACCACTGGACCAGATTCAATCCATTCACTAGCCATTTCTATGGCAGTGTTTAAATAACCACCAGGGTTATTTCTTAAATCTAAAATTAATCCTTCGGGTTGAGTTTGGATTATTTTTTCAATAGCTTGATTAAATAATTTTGTGGTATCATCGTTAAAATTAGATACCTTAACAACAAATATTCCATCTTCTCTAACTTCAGTCTTTATACTTTCTAAAATAATAACACCACGAATAATGTTAACATCTCGAGTGCTCTCTGAGCCAGAACTATAGACAGTAAGAATTACTTCAGTGCCTCTTTCTCCTCGGATTCTATTTACAGCTTCATCAATAGTGATGCCAGCAGTAGATTCTCCGTTAATGTTATATACCTTGTCTCCCGCTCTTAGGCCAGCGTTATCAGCCGGAGTACCACTCAGAGGAGCAACAATAGTTAGAATTTCATCACGAATACTGATTTCAGCGCCAATTCCCTCAAAACTACCAGCTAAATCATCGTTAAATTTCTTAGCTAGTCGAGGATCTAAAAAAGTAGTATATGGATCGCCTAGAGATTCCACCATGCCTTTCAGAGAGCCATAGAATAGCTCTTGTTCGTTTATTTCATCCTTATCTACATATTTAGCTTTTAGTACGTCCCAGACCTTCCAGTAGAGATCAAAATCTATATCTTGGACTAATTCGCCGGTTTCATTTTCATATTTATTAACTATTTCTCCTTCGTAACTTATGTTTGCATTACTCAAACCTAAAGATTGAGTATTTTTCCAGCCAGTACCAGCCTGAAAGGAAACTATCATTAGAAAAATGATTAGAACGGCCCAGCCTATAATCCTAAACTTATTATTTTTGGTTTGAGACCCTTTAAATTCGTAATGACTCATATTATTCTCTAATTGTTTTTATATTATCTATATCTCTTAAATCAATGATTCTAGAGGCTTTGTTATCTAGATTTCCACCGTCTATCACTAAACTGGGTTGGTTTTCTAGATTTTTCCAAGTGTTTATTATATCTCGGCCATTTTGAGCTACTGGTTTGGTAGTTATGTTAGCGCTAGTAGAGATCAATGGTGTCTTAGTTTTTTTAATTAATTTTTGCAAATATTCATTATCTGGCCAACGAACAGCAATAGAATTATCTGATGTGAATATATTTCTTAATTTACCAGGTTTTATATCTAAAATAACAGTCACTGGTCCAGGCCAAACAGTCTTTAAATAATTAAACTGCCTAGTTGAAATCTGGCAGTATTTTTTTACCATTTTTAAGCTATTTACTAGAATTAATAGAGCGTATTTTTTATCACGTTGTTTAATCTGATAAATTTTATCAATAGCTTCTTTTTTGGTAATTAAAGCACTGAAACCATAAATAGTGTCAGTGGGCAATGCAATTACTTGTGATTTTTTTAATTTTAAAACAGTTTCTCGGATTACTGACCTAGCTGGTTCAGCTATGTCTATTTTTAGATATTTCATTAAATTATACCTTCTAACATTTTAAGAGCCTTTGGTAATAATGGTAATAATAGATTAGCAAAGTTTAATAATATTGGAGCTACTTGAGATTCCTCTAACCATAGGGCCATTTTTGTGCCAATCCAAGCATATTTAGAAATTACATAGATTATTAAGCCAATACCGAGAGAACCCAAAAGTAGACCTAGAATACCACCGATTACTTTATTAAAGAATTTAACAAACGGTATGATGGAAATAATTTTGAAAGCTTTTTCTAGGATCATAAAAATAAAACCGACTAGTTTACTAGCTACACCAAATAATACAATGAAGGCTATAATCTTTATTACATTTTCAGAGCCTAGATTAAAACTAGCTAGCCAACCAGCAAAAGCTAAATAATAATGACTAGCAATCCAAGCGCCGATGATCAATCCGGCTAGATCTCCAATCATTCTAACTACACCTTTAAATAGGCCATAGAATAAAAAGCCAGCTAAGATAACGATTAAAATGGTGTCAAAAATATACATATTATTATTATAGCATATTAACGTCTGGGAAAAAGAGGCTCACCTTTAGTGATGTTGCTAGCCTCAAATTGATTGCGAAGTTTCTCGCTAGTTTCTGGTAGAAACGGTTCCAGAGCTAGGGCTACATCATATAATTTTTGGGCTGCGTTCTCTAGGATAGCTTCTTTCTCAGTAGCATCTTCTATTTTCCAAGGAGCTTCCTTAGTTAAGTATTCATTTATACCTCTAACCTTTTTCCAAATAGTTTCTAAGGCTTCTTTTAGTTGATATTGAGATAACCTATCTACTAAAGTTTCGTTCAGTTCTATATCAGAGTTTTTTTCTAGTTTTAAAGTTAGATTTTGTTTTTCAATTAAATTAGTTAAACGAACAGCCAAGTTACCTAAATCATTACCTAGATCAGAATTATATGTTTCAATAAATTTATCTTTAGAAAAATCACCGTCAGCAAAGATTGGCATTTGAGAAATTAAATAATATCTTAAAGCGTCAGTGCCAAATTTTTTAGTATATTCTTCAGGACTGATTTGATTGCCTAATGATTTGCTAATTTTTTGGCCTTCTGAAGTCAAAAAGCCAAAGACTAAAACGTTATTAGAATTAGGTAAGCCAGCAGACATTAGCATGCCTTGCCACATGGCAGATTGTTGACGAAGATTATCCTTACCAGCTACCTGAATGCCTGGCCAGAATTTTTCGAATTGTTCAGTATTATTTGGCCAACCCAAAGAAGAAATATAGTTGATTAAAGCATCAAACCAAACATACATTACCTGGGTATCATCACCTGGAACTGAAATACCCCAGGGCATCTTTTCTTTTAGACGGGAGATACTGAAATCTTGTAGACCCTTTTTAACAAAATTACTAATTTCGTTTAAGCGATGTTTAGGATAGACGTATTCAGGATTTTTTTTGTAGAGTTCTAATAGCTGTGTTTGATATTTTGACCAACGGAAGAAATAATTTTCTTCTTCAATAATTTCTAAATCTTGATTAGGATGTAGTGGACAACGGTTATTCTCTAATTCAGACTCCGTTTTTTCCATTTCGCAACCAACGCAATAATTAACTTGATAGTTTTTTTTATAAATATCTCCATTCTTTTCACAAAGTTGCCAGAAATGTTGGGCTGCCTCAATATGGTCAGGATCAGTAGTCCTAACGAAGTTGTTATAGCTCAGATTTAGAACTTCTTTTAGCCTTTTAAACTTCTCTGCTACTTGATCACAATACTCTTGCGTGTCCATATTTAATTCTTGAGCTTTACGATAAATCTTCAAGCCATGTTCATCGGTTCCAGTATTAAAAAAAACTTCGTATCCCTGTTGACGTTTAAAACGAGCAATAATATCGGCTTTAATAATTTCAGCTGCAAAGCCGATATGGGGTTCCGAATTGATATATGGTAATGTGGTTGTGATATAAAATGTTTTTTCTCTTGACATATTCTAATTATTTATTGTATACTTCCGGTTCTGGTATCCTTTACCATTGTTATTTAAATTGTTTTATTAGATGTTTGGTTGAAATATGGATGGTTCTCGTAAATAGCCAAATGTTTGTAGAACTTTTTAACTAGACTGGTCGGATTTGATTCGACCAGGATTGCTCCTTAGATCAGAGATCAAAATAGTCTAGTAAATTCATTGTTATAGAATATAGGATTAAGTGTTGACTGCAATTTAAACTTTACTGGACCAAGGTCGTCTATCTTTATAGACGGCCTTTTTTTATTATTATAGTGAATTCACCTTTTACTTCCTGGGGATTATCTTGAAAATATTGTAATAAATTATCTACAGAATCAGTATAAATAGTTTCATATAATTTAGTTAGTTCCCTGCCTACTACAATACTTCTATTACCTAAATTAATATCGTGTAATTCCTGTAGCAATTTTAAAAACCTATGTTTAGATTCATATAGGGCTACACTTATTAAGCTTTCTTTCACAACTCCCAGGGCTTTATTACGGCCTTTTTTATGAGGCAAGAAGCCCAAAAAGGTAAATTTATCTGTGCCTATCCCAGCTATAGATATTAAAGTGGTTAAAGCACAGGCTCCAGGGATTGGGGTAATTAGAATATCGGAATCTGCTTTACGAATTTCTTCTACCAGTTTAGATCCGGGATCAGAAACACCAGGAGTCCCGGCTTCTGAAACCAAGGCTATGATTTGTCCGGATTGTAAGTTACTAATAATCCTTTTTTGCTGATTAACAGATGAATGTTGGTTGAAAGATTCTAATCTAGTTTTAATTTCGTATTTATTTAATAATTTTTTTGTAGTTCTAGTGTCTTCAGCCAAAATAATATCAGCTTGGCTTAATATTTTTAAGGCTCTAAAGCTGATATCCTCTAGGTTCCCTATGGGAGTAGCAATTATATATAGTTGACCTTTTCTCATATTACATAATTTCGTCCTTTCTTTCCTTTACATACTTAGTCCAATCTTCAGCAATCTCAACGAATACTTTGAATGGAGCCTCAATAATAAAGTCCATAATGAAAACGAAAACATTAATCTTAGAAGCTTTTCCAGATAACCATCTACCAGCCGCTACAATGGGCATAAAGAAGAAGTCAAATAGAAAATCCGCTAGACTGTCTTTTCTTTGTTCAATAATAAATTCTTTTATATTTCTCTTAACTCTAACACTGAAGAAACTTACAAATGCTAAGAAGAACAAGAAGATAATGATGCTTACCCAGCTAAAGGCTACAGTTTCTAATGCTCTAACTACTATATAGATTGAGAATATAAAAGTGGTTGCGTAAATTAAACGAAAAATACCAGTAACAGTACGGCTTCTTTTGATTGGTCGTTTGATAATATAAGGACTAGTTTTAATTTTTTCAGCATAGGTTAATTCTTGAATCCCCTCTACTACTCGATCTAAATTTTTAGAGGTAGGTTTTCTAGTTAGTAAAATAATTAAGAATAATAGGAAGGCTGGAAAAATAATATTAATGGATAGTGAAACATAGTTAAGCTCTTCACCTAACCAACGCACAGCCGGAACTTCGATTAGGACAGCAAATACTGACTTAGTTAAAAAGATATATAGAATACTGCGCCATCCACTACGCCATAGTTGAGATTTTAATTTTTTATATTTACGAGTATAGGTGGATTTAATCTGTTGATAATATCCTTTGACATTGCCCTTTACTTCTCGATAAGTCTTTACTGGATCATTCTCAATGATCTCAGTCATTATGGTAAAGAATATAGAATATTTTTTAGTAATTTTATCTATTTGTTTGATTAACGGATGTTCAAGTTGTTTGTTTATAGCCTGTCTCAGAGGAGTTATATTACTACTAATTTCTATAATATCTTCTTCTTTTATATTTGTTTGATTCCAAGAACGGTTATAATACCTAAATAAAATTAGGCTAAGCATTTGATTATTGTATTTTAGATACTTACGATGAATACTAAGATAGATTTGAATCTTTAAATCTTTCTTTAGGCTCTCTGGTAAATTATCTTCGGTGCTAATATTTTTTTCTAAATCTTCAAAAATATTTTGTACCACAGTTTGTTGAACAGTATCTTCACTCAAATTTTCTTCTATTTCAGTAGCAGCTAAAGAAATTAACCAATTAATCAAATTATTTCTTTCATTTAACTTCCCTTTTACTATTTTTGTATCTTTATTAATATCTAAAAAAGTGCCAATTCTCTCTAAACTATAATTTTTGAGCTTAATATACTTTCCTAGCACTACAGCAATTTCTTGGATTTTATTTTCAGGAATTTCATTATTAGGTAAATAACCTGCTCTAATTAATTCGGTTAACAAATGTAAAGAGATTTCTTCACTTTCAGATACTTTAAGAACCCCCTCAATAATAATTTGTCTTTTAAGAATTCTTTCAATCGCATTTTTCCTTAATAAGTGCTCTTCGTCATAGTCTACGGCATTACGAATTTTCTCATAAAAAAAAGCTACCTTAGAAATTAAGGCTGAAACTTTAATGCGACCAACTTCATCACTATTACTTTCATCTTTCTTTTTCTGTTTGCGATAGATGGATTGAAAGAGTTTTTTAGTATTTTCTGTAACGGTTAATCGTTTGTCTTCTGTTTTTATTAACTTTGGACCTACCATATTGATACTATTCATTTTAACCTATTTTGCCTTAAAAGCCAACTTTGGTCAATAGTTTTATAGACTTTAGTCAATTCTACTAAATCATCGATTACTACTCAATTAAAATTCTCAAGATGTCGTATTTTAATATGAGCTTTTTTCTTGACATTATTCCTATAATTATATAAAGTATAGATAGCATAAATAGCCGCCAAGGCTGTTTTTAAATACTATAAATACTTATATGGGAAAATTAGTAAGCTATATTAAAGCTTCAATTCGTGAAATGAAAAAGGTCACTTGGCCTAGCAAAAAAGAAACTAAAATCTATACTTGGTTAGTTGTTGGTATCAGTTTAGCAGTAGCCGCTTTTTTAGGTATCCTAGATTTCTTTTTTAATTGGGTTTTAGGCTTTATTATCTAATTTATCTTTAATTTTTAAATACCTATGGCTAAACAAAATGTAAACTTAGGCCGTCGTTGGTACGTTTTGCACACCTATTCTGGATATGAAGAAAATGTATCCCAGAATTTAAATCAGAGGATTGAGACTCTAGATATGGGAGATAAAATCTTCAATGTGTTAGTACCGACTGAGAAAAAAATTAAAATTAAGAACGGAAAAAGGAAAATTGTTGAAGAAAAGATTTTTCCTGGTTATGTCATGGTGGAAATGATAGTAACCGATGAATCTTGGTACATTGTGAGAAACACTCCTAATGTAACTGGTTTTATTGGTACTGGCACCATCCCTACCCCTGTTAGCGAAGAAGAAATTAAATCTTTGCAGAAACGTATGGGTGTAGAAGAACCTAAGTTCAAAATTGATGTTTCTGAAGGTAGCCCGGTTCGTATTATTGAAGGTCCTTTCAAGAACATGGAAGGCAAAGTTTCCAGTATTGATGAAGGTAAAGGTAAAGTTAAGGTATCTATGTCTATGTTTGGCCGTGAAACACCGGTAGAATTAGACTTTTTACAAATTAAGAAAATCTAATAATAGATTATAAAAATATGGCAAAGAAACTGCTTACAACTATTAAGTTGCAAATTCCGGCCGGTCAAGCTAATCCAGCTCCTCCAGTTGGTCCGGCTTTAGGTCAACATGGTTTAAATATTCAAGAATTCTGTACTAGGTTTAATGATGCTTCAAGAGATAGAATGGGCGATATTGTTCCAGTAGAAATTAGTGTTTACGAAGATCGTAGTTTTGATTTTATCATGAAAACTCCACCAGCTGCTGAGTTAATTAAAAAGTATGCCAAAATTAAAAAAGGTTCTGGTAATGCTTTAACTCAAAAAGTTGGCACTTTAAGTAAGGCTCATTTAAAAGGTATTGCTGAAATTAAGATGCCTGATCTGAATGCTAATGATATTGATGCAGCTATGAAGATTATTGCTGGCACTGCTAAGCAAATGGGAGTGGAGATTAAATAATATATTTTCAATTATAATAATTAAGGTGGGAGCTAGATTTAGCGTTTGCACCACTACAAAAATGTATGGCGAAAAAAGAAGAAACAAAGGTTAAAGCACAACCTAAAAAAGAAGCAGCAGTAGAGACTCCTATTGTTGAACTAGATAAAACTAAAACATATAAGCTGGAAGAGGCTGTTAAATTAGTTAAAGAGTTGAGTAAAGTTAAATTTGATGCTTCTGTAGAACTTCATATGAGACTAGGAATAGATCCTAAGAAGGGTGATCAGCAAGTTAGATCTGCTGTAAGTTTACCTCATGGTACTGGCAAAACGATTAAAGTAGCTGCTTTTGTTAGCCCAGAAAAAGAAAAAGCTGTTAAAGATGCTGGAGCTGATTATGTTGGTGGTATAGATTTAATCGATGAAATTAAAAAGAGTGAAAAAACAGATTTTCAGGTTGCTGTAGCTGAACCAACTATGATGAAAGATTTGTCTAAAATTGCTAAGATTTTAGGAACTAGAGGTTTAATGCCTTCTCCTAAGAATGATACTGTGACTATTACTCCAGAAGAAGCTGTGGCCGAATTAAAGAAAGGTAAAATTAGCTTTAAGAATGATGATACAGCTAATATCCACGCTGTAGTGGGTAAAGTGAGTTTTGAAGATAAGCAACTTCTAGAAAATCTAGAGACAGTGATGGAAGCTATTAAGAAATCTAAACCATCCGGTTCTAAAGGTATTTATATTAGAAGCATTACCCTGACTTCAAGCATGGGACCTGGTGTGAAGATTACCCTGGTTGATTAAAAGAAATTTAAAGATTTAGATATTAAAAAACAGTCTGTAATAGGGCTGTTTTTTTATTGATAATATTAATGTAATATGAAAAGGGTTTTTATAACCCTTTTCTTTTTTTGTCTAATTTATTTTATTTCTTTACTTTTTTCTTTTTATTCCTTGCTTCATAATTATCAATTACCTTTTTTAATCCTTCTACTGCCATGATTGAGCAATGAATTTTCTGTTGTGGCAAGCCCCCTAATTCTTTAACAATGGTATTCCAGTCAAATTTTTTAGCTTTCTCCAGACTCATGCCTTTTACTTTCTCAGTCATGATTGAGGCTGTAGCAATATTGGAAGCGCAGCCAAAGGACATAAATTTAATATCTTTAATGATTCCCTTCTCTATTTTCATTGAGAAGTTCAGTTGATCTCCGCAAACCATGTTACCCAGCTCGGCATAGGCATCAGCGTTCTTAATCTCGCCAATATTTTTAGGCTTTAGGAAATGGTTGAGAGTTTTTTTAGTATAGTTAAGCGCCATATTGTTTATTTTATAGGGCTAAAGTTTTTTAGCCTCTTTATTGTTTTTTTTATTTCTTTAATGGTGTAATCTAATTCTTTTTTGGTAGTGTATTTGCTCAAAGAAAATCTAATATTACTATTTAAATACTTAGATTTTATTCTGAGAGCTTGTAGAACATAGGAAACCTTGAGATTGTGAGCGCTGCAGGCTGAGCCGGTAGAAACACAAATACCTTTTTGGGATAGGTCCACTAGTATAGCCTCACCTTCAACACCTTTAAAGCAAACGTTAAGGTTGTTGGCTAGTCTTTTGTCTTTGTCTCCGTTTAATGAAATATCTCCCAATTCCTTCTCTAGTTGATTATAGAAATAGTTTCGGAGTTTCTTTATTTGATTAATTTTAGTTTGTCTGCCTTGGTAAGCTATTTTCAGAGCTTCAGCAAAGCCGACAATACCAGGCACATCAATAGTTCCAGCTCTTAGGCCCTTGTTTTGCTCGCTTCCGCTAATTAGTGGTCTAATTTTAATATTTGGATTAATGCAGGCTAACCCCACGCCCTTGGGGCCATGAAATTTATGAGCAGATAGGGTTAGAAAGTCTATATTATCGTTTTTAATATCTAATTTAACATCAGGAACAGATTGTACAGCGTCGGTATGGAAAATACTGCCATTAGCTTTAGTTAATTTAGCTAATTTTTTTATGTCTTGAATAGTGCCAATTTCATTATTAGCCGTCATGATAGATACTAGAAGAGTATCTTTTCGTAATCTTTTTTTAAGCTCAGAAGGTTGTATCAACCCCTTTTTATTTACTGGAATATACTCAACTTCAAAACCTTCCATGGTTAGTTCCTTAGCCGGTCCTAGAACGCAAGGATGCTCAATATTGGAAATGATTATATGTTTACCTTTATCTTTATTAGCTCTAGCTACGCCTTTAATAATGAAGTTATTAGCCTCAGAAGCGCTACCAGTAAAGATTAAGTTAATTGTATCAGTGTTCAGAAGTTTAGCTACCTGAGATTTGGCTTGATGTAATTCTTGAAAAGCTTCTTCGCCTTTAGCGTGCAAAGAAGACGGGTTGCCATATTTTTCTAAATAATATGACTGCATTTTAGCTACCACTTTATCGTCTACTTTGGTAGTAGCCGCATTGTCTAAATAGACTTTCATATTTGGAGTGATTAATTTTTAGTTTTCTAGTTTGATGTTTTCAATTATTACAGCGTCTATAGGTTGGTCTCCGACAACGGTTGGAGTAGTTTCGATCTTTTCTATTACGTCTAGACCTTCAATTACCATGCCAAAAACTGGATGTTTACTGCTTAACGGTTGTTTATTAAAGTCTAACATTACGTTGTCTCCAACGTTAATGAAAAATTGTGAGCCACCACTGTTAGGAGCTCCGGTGTTAGCCATGGAAATAGTTCCTTTAACATTAGATAGGCCTTCTACAAATTCATCTGGAATATTATAGCCTGATCCGCCAGTTCCCCAACGATTTTTCATGTTGTCGTCTTTACTTAATGGATCGCCAGCTTGGATCATAAAACCTTTAATAACTCGGTGGAATTTTACGTTATCATAGAAATCATCTTTTACCAAGTTCATAAAGTTATTTACAGTCACTGGAGCTTTATCTCCGTATAGTTCTAATTTAAATTCACCTAGGTTAGTAACAAAAGTAGCATATTTGTATTGTGAGGCCAAATCTTCTTGACCAGAAATCATTCTTTCCATAGGAGTATTGTTAGTATTATTTTTATTAGTATTTATATTGAGTTTATTAGGACTAGTTGTGTTGTTGACTTGGTTGCCAGTGGTACAACCAGCTACAGCAAAAGCTAGAACAAAGACAATAATTATTAGTTTTTTCATAGGTATTATTTAATTAATTATTTAACGTAAAACTCTTTTTTTATAGCTGTATCATCCTCTTCTCTCTTTTCTTCAATCAATTCTTTAGCCTGTTTTCTTAAAGCAGCTAGATCTAGTTTATCTAGCTTCTTAGCTTTATTCAAGAGCTGTGTCTCAGTATTTAATTTTGGGTTCTCGATCACTTCACCCAGTAGAACATCTAAAATAGCGCCTATTTTTGGTCCGGGTGCCACTTTAAGTGTTTTCATGAGTATTTCACCGTTTATCTTTAACATCTTCACGGAGATCGGGTCATGTTGCACTTTTTTCATCATGTATTCTAAATGTCTAAGTTTGTATGGTTTAGCTTTAGGCACATTAGAACCTAATCTGTCCGCAATTCTTAAATCAATTAAATCTTGTAGATTCTCTACTCCAACCTTTTTTATTAATCTACGTACTGAACTGGCAGTTACTTCCCCTACGTTATAGTAGAACATATGATTTTTAACAAGATTAACTACTTTTTCTCTATCTTCATTGGAAAACTTTAGTCGTTTCATTATTCTATCTGTCATTTTGCTGCCTACATATTCATGGTTATAGAAGGTAGCTTGACCATCTTTCATTACTCGGGTTTTTGGTTTAGCAACATCATGAAGTAAGGCGGCAAATTTTACTCGCCAATCTTTGTTAGGGCAATGTTTTAAAGCCTTCCAGGAATGGACGAATACAGTATCCACATGATGATGATTTTGTTTTACTCCAACACCCTGTTCTAATTCGGGAATAATATATTGTAACAGTTTATTATCGTGTAATCTTTTTATGGCTATATCAGCTTGATCAGTTTTAATCATTTTAATTAATTCATCTTTAATTCTTTCTTTGGAGATAAATTTAATACTACCAGCAATTTTAGTAATTGCTCTCTCAGTTTTAGGTTCAATACTAAAATTCATTTGAGCAGATAATCGGATAGCTCTTAGAAGCCTTAAAGCATCTTCCTTAAATCGTTCGGTCGGTTCACCCACTGCTCGGATTACTCTTTTTTTAATATCTTTTAAACCGCCAAATAAATCAATAATGTGTCCTTCTTTGTCCATCGCCAAAGCGTTGATAGTGAAATCTCTTCTTTCTAAGTCTTTATCTAATTCAGTTTCAAATTTAACTTCATCCGGTCTACGTCTGTCACTATAGCCTTGTTCTGAGCGATAGGTAGTAATTTCAAGAACATCAATTAGTTTTATCCTTTCTTTAATTGGTAACAAAACTGTGCCAAAATCGTTCTCATATTTAGCTTTTTTAAAAATCTTAAGAATTTCTTCTGGAGTGGCATTGGTCGTAATATCCCAATCATGTGGTTTTATTTTCATTAGGATATCGCGAACACAGCCTCCTACAACATAGGCTTCAAATCCTTTTTTATTCAGTTGTTTCAACGTTTCTAATACGTATTCTGGTGTCATATTAATGAAATTTTTCTTTATATTGAGTATGGAGAACTTTATGATCTAAATCATTTTTTTCTAACCATTCTATAATCTCTAAAGCAGTTTTATTTTGATGAGCCTTTCTCCGCTTTTTTTTATCATCTATGCTGTATAAAGCTTTAATTCGTTGTTTTCTGATTTCATCATTAGTCGGGATAGGTTGACCACCGCCACCAATACAACCACCGCGACAGGCCATTACTTCAATATAATGATATTTTTTTAGCTGGTCAACTATTTTATTGAAATTTGCCAAACCATTAATCACGGCCACTTGTAAAGTTTTATTACCAATTTTGACGGTAGCTTCTTTAACACCCTCTAAACCTCTAACATCTTTAAACTTAATTTTGCCTAGTTTAGGTTTATCAGGGTTTAGAAAATATCCTGCGCTTCTGAGAGCAGATTCCATCACTCCGCCAGTCCCACCATAAATAGCAGCTGCTCCAGTATGATCGCTTAATAAATCGTCGCCCTTCTGTGGTTTGATTTTAGCTAAGTTAATCTTATTTATGTGTACTAAGTAAGCTAATTCTCTAGTAGTTAAAACATTATTAACCAGATGTAGTCCATTTACTCTTAAATCTTTTCTGGCTGATTCAAATTTCTTGGCAGTACAAGGCATTATAGCCACTATCTTAATCTTTTTTGGATTAACATTGTGTTTCTTAGCCCAATAGGTCTTAATTATTCCCGCTAGATGAATTTGCGGGGAACGAGCAGTGGTTAGATTAGGAATTAAATTTGGTCTATAGAATTCTACATATTTAACCCAGGCTGGACAACAAGAAGTCATCATTGGTAAAATGCTTTTTTTCTTTTTCAAACGTTTAATTAATTCGTCCGCCTCTACCAGGGTTGTGATATCAGCACCAAAGTTGACATCAAAGACTTTATCAAAGCCTATTTTTTTTAGGGCAGCAATTAATTGTCCAGTTACTATTTTACCCGGCTCAATACCAAATTCTTCTCCGATGCTTACTCTAATGGATGGAGCGATTTGAGCAATATATATTTCATCAGATTTTTTGTTCTTCAACATTTTTTCTATCACCGGAATATCTACTTGTTCTTGCGCTGAGCCTACTGGACAGTGTAAGGCACATTGACCGCAATAAACACAGGCAAAGCCCTTTTTTCTGGCTGCTAAACCAGACAACATATCAGGCTTTTCTCTGGGAACAATCTCTTGGCTGCTTCCCTTGCCTTTTAATTTTAAGTAATTGATTCCAGTTAATATTTCGCAGGCTTGGGTGCAAGAGCCACAATCAATACATTGGGAGCCATCTATTTCTACTGCGTTAGCAAATTTATATGTTTTACGATATTTTTTACGATCTGGAAATTCAGTAATTTTTAATTTATATCTCTTGGCCAATTTTAATAACTGGCAATCTATACGACTAATACAGGTTGGGCATTTTTCTACATGTTCAGCGAAGATTAATTCTAGATTCATGTTTCTTGATTTAATTACTCGAGGACTGTTAGTTTTGATTTCCATTCCTTCTTGAGCTTTCATAGAGCAAGAAGCGACTAGTTTTTTATAACCTTTAATTTCGACTACGCAGACACGACAATTACCCTTAGCTGGTAAATCTGGATGAAAACATAAACTAGGGATGAATATGCCATTTTCTTTAGCCGCTTCCATGATGCTAGTGCCAGGAGTGCAAATAATTTTCTTATTATTTATTTTAAAGGTAATCTTTTTCATAATTGAATATTAAAATCTGGATTAACATTTTTTAAATAACTTTTAACGGGTAAAGCTAGAGAGCTGCCCAAGGCACAAAAAGAGCTAGCTTCCATGTTATCTATTAATTCTAGAAAATGAGGCCAATTCATTTTAGTCCCACTCAGCATTTTTTTTAATCTATAACTACCTTCACGACAAGGAGTGCATTTACCACAAGAGTTTTCGGCATAAAAATTAATAATATTTTTTATAAAGTTAAAAGAATCATGAGAATCTTGTTTGTATATAGTTATAGCACCGCAACCTCGAACTTTTTGGTTTAGTTGAGTGCTATTTAATACTTCTCCGCTAGCTCGACCTCCATGTTGGATGAAGAATTTAAAACGAGGAAAATTATTAGTTTCTTCTAATATTCTGGCGATACTCCAGTTATCTGGTAAACAATATACTCCTGGTTTATAACAATCTCCGCCAACAGTATAGAACCGCTTATCACTAAATTTGTTTTTATCAACTAAAGAGATGTTATAGAAAGTCTCGATATTATTTATTAGAGTCGGAGATTGTTTATAGCCGGATTCTACTGGAAAAGGCGGTCTAATGCTTGGTTCAATTCTCTTTTTTTCCAAAGTACTTAATAAAGCGCTTTCTTCGCCAGCAATATAACCAGCATTTTGTGGCTTATAGATTATCTCAATTGGTAATTTGCCAATTTCTTTTTTAATTTGAGATTCCGCGTTAGTGTAATTGTGGTTTAAAAAAATAAAAACCCGCTTAGCTTTGAAAAACTTTAAAGCTAAGTTGATTCCGTTTATTACTTCCTTAGTATGATGAGTTAGTATGTATCCATCTTTTTTAACGCCTGGTTCGCCTTCTGCTCCATTGGCAACTATATACTTATTTCCTTCGGCTTTTTTCACATAATTCCATTTTGTGGCGACTGGGAAGCAAGCTCCACCTCTGCCAACTAATTTGGCTTGTTCAATTTTTTTCAAAATATCCATAGTTAGAGATACTTTTGGGCTAATAAACTACTTAAATCAGCTAGACGATTACTATAGCCCCATTCGTTATCATACCAAGCTACTATCTTTAGTAGGTCTCCGTCTATAATTTGAGTGAAACCAAAGTCTACAATTGAACTAGCTGATGTTTTTATAATATCTGTTGAGACTAGTGGTTCTTCGGTGGTTTCTAATATCCCTTTATACTGAGCAGATCTGGCCGCTTTTTTGAAGACTTTATGTACTTTGTCCAAGTTAGTCTTCTTTTTTAGAACATAGGTGGCATCAATTAATGAGCCAACCAGTATAGGGACTCTCACTGCTATGCCGTTGAATTTATTTTTTAAGGAAGGAATAGTTTCAATAGTAGCCTTGGCTGCTCCAGTAGTTGTTGGTACAATATTTTGAGCAGCTGCTCGACCACGTCTAGGATCTTTATGAGGACCGTCTACTAGATTTTGATCGGCAGTGTAACCATGTATTGTGCTCATTAAAGCTTTCTGAATACCAAAATTTTCTCTAATAATTTCAGTAACAGGAGCTAGGCAATTTGTAGTACATGAAGCACAGGATATAATGTTATCTGTTTTAGTTAGCTTTTTTTCATTTACACCCAATACTATAGTTTTAATTTTTTTATTTCCTTTGCTAGGAGCGGAAATAACTACTTTCTTTGCCCCGGCCTTTAAATGTCTAGAAGCCTCATCCTTAGTCCTAAAGAAGCCGGTACATTCTATAACTAGTTCTACGCCTAAGTCTTTCCAAGGTAAATTTGTTGGCTCTTTATCATTAAGCATTATAATGCCCTTTTTACCTATCATTAGTTTACCGTCTTTAATTCCAACTTCTTTATCATAGATACCGTAGGCAGTATCATGTTTTAATAAATTAGCTAGAGATTTTGGATCGGTTAAATCATTAATCGCAACTATATCCAAATTTGGATGTTTTTCTAAGATAATTTTGAAAACGGCTCTGCCAATTCGACCGAAACCGTTAATGGCTACTTTAGTTTTTTTAAGCATAAAAATTAAAAATTAAATTTATTTTCTCTTTTAATAATAGCATATTTTTAACATATAAAAAAACACACCTCTAGGTTTGGCGTGTTTTATTTTTTTATTGATAATTGTAGATATTGGATTATTCTTTCTTTTTATTTTTTCGATCCAGATCTACTTCCATAAAGGTTCTTCCGCGTTCCCCTTTTTCTGGTTTGAATTCCACTCTTACAGATTGTTTCAGAATGTGATGACCAACTACTACGCCCTTTCTTCCATCTACACTTACTCTAGTGCCAATGGCAGGCATTTTTTTGGCTAGATTTTTATAGGTTTCATGTTCAAAGGCCAAACAACACATTAAGCGGTTACACATGCCAGAAATTCTTTCACTACCACGATGAACTACCTGTTGAGATTCAGCCATTTCTGAAGTAATAGAGGAAAATTCTCCTATAAAGCTTTTGCAACAAAGTCTTCTACCGCAGGGACCAAAATCACCATCAATTTTTGCTTCATCACGAGTACCAATCTGAGTTAAGCGGATATTGGTGTTAAAGTGCATGGTTAGCTCTTTAACTAAATCTCTGAAATCTACCCTACCATCAGCAATGAAAGCGAAATTCATGCGACCACCAGAATATGAGAAATGTACATCTACTAATTTCATTGGTAAATTATGTTTCTTGATAATTTTGTAACAATACTTTAGAGCTTCTTTCTTGGTTTTTTTGTCAGGTCCTTTATCTAGATCATATTTTTCTGCTAAACGTAATACTGATTTAATTTCTTTTTCTTCTTTTTTTTCTTCTTTGCTGCGAGCAACTTCTTCTCTAGCTAGAACCACGCCTAGCTCTTTTCCAAGCTCGGTGTCTACAATCACTTGATCTCCTACCTTAATATCTAGATCACCGGGTAAAAAATTATATGATTTATCCCAAGATGAAAATTTTACTTTTACTACTTCCATATTAATTAATAAAAAGTGTAAATTAATTGGCTAAATCCTAGATAAACTCCATTTTTACACTTCCTATATTAAGCTAGGCTGTAACGGATAAAGTTAATAACTTTAGTCTCGCCTAGGATATCTTCTACTTTTTTCTTATCGTCTTTGATGTATTCTTGTTTTGTTAAACAAACTTCTCCGTAATATTTACTTATCTTACCTTCTAAAATCTTTTCAATGATATTTTCTGGTTTTCCTTTTTTAATTAGTTGTTCACGATAAATTTCTTTTTCTTTTTCTAATTCAGCACTATCTACGTCTTCGGGATTAATATATCTAGGATTAGCAGCTCCAATATGCATAGCAATGTTATAGGCTAATTCTTTTTGATCAGCTTTATCTAGAGATACTAAGATGCCCATGTTACCGCCCATGTGTAAATAACTAGCTACGGTTTCTCCAGCTAAAATCTCAAAACGATTAATGACTAATTTTTCG
>Ga0307992_1000810_pt1 | contig 19317 bp, 16 predicted proteins | sample EllFjometagen133_FD_203162 | JGI IMG/M metagenome (GOLD analysis project Ga0307992, IMG submission 203162) | Marine microbial communities from Ellis Fjord, Antarctic Ocean - #133 | ecosystem: Environmental > Aquatic > Marine > Unclassified | place: Southern Ocean | collected 2014-10-08
AAACTCAAGGACTATGAATTCCCTGAAGACAAGCTAAAAGAGTCACTGGCCGATTTGCCTAAGGTGTAAACTAGTCCAGGTAATTTCTTGGCTCTGAAACGCTTCATTTCGAAGCCAAGCCCCCCCCGCCATAGCTATGGCGGGGGGGGCTTTTAGCAGGAGCGTCTACTTGCGCTACGGGTAACTTTATGTCAACTATACCCTGCTGTAGAGGAGAATAGCTTATCAAGCAAACCTTGATGTGGCTCTTGACAGAACTTGTCGAGCAGCTTAAAGTGTCTATTACGTATGCTTGGCTATAATAACAGTGCCGGCGACGCACATCGCTGGTACAGAAAAAGATAGGAGCGCATGCCACAAACACCAAATAATAAAACCACCTCCTTAAAGCCCATCAAATGGTATAAGACGCTTACCACTACAAAGGGGCGGCGGGAAGCCGGGGTATTTCTTATCGAAGGAGACCGGGCTATCAGGCAGATTATCGAAGGCCGCCCGGATGAGATAACCGAGATTATAACGAAAGGAGAGCTGCCCTCCGCTTATTCTAATTACCCCCGACGGGAGGTTACCGAGAGCCAGTTCCACACCATCTGCTTCACCAGAACACCCCAGGGGCCTATCGCCGTCGTCCGTATCCCTCAGGACATCTACTCCGACCGACTGCCTCAGGATAGCGGCGGCAGAGTCCTGTTGCTCGAAGATATTCAAGACCCCGGTAATGTGGGCACCCTCATTCGCACCGCCGCCGCCTTTGATTATGCCGGGGTTATCCTCAGTGGGAAATGCGCCGACCCGCTATCGCCGAAGTGTGTCCAGGCAACCGCCGGCAGCATCCTATCGCTATGGTTGAGGAGAACCCCCCACTATCTCGAACTAGCGGAGACACTGAAAAAGAACGGGTATTCTCTCTCTGTCGCTGAGCTCGGTGGTATGAATGAGCCATCGGTCCTCCGCTATCAAGGCAGGTTCCTACTGGCACTGGGCAATGAGGTTTCAGGCCCTTCGCCCGCACTAATGAGTATGGCAAACCACCGGGTTAGAATTGCCATCGCCCGAGAAAAAGCGGAATCGCTGAACGTAGCTGTCTGTGGGGCAATCTGTATCTATTTAAGCTTACAGAAATAGTGCTTGAGGTTATCGCACCTCCAGCTCTCAATGATAAATAAGGATAGGATGAGATACTATATGAGCAAACAACTCATAATTGCCATAAAGATATGCGCATGCTACAATAATAGCTAATGAAAAAGACAAAGCCAAAATATCTCCTAATCGGCCTTCTCCTCATATCTTTTACCCTGCTGGGCAGTGGCTGCACCTGGCTAGCAGACAGAGCCGGTGACTGGCTGTCGCAAATACCCGAGGCGGAAGAATCGCCGGCTGCTCCCACCCCTACACAGCCAGCAGCTACTCCGATTGATCCCACCTGGCAACCGATGCCGTGCGATGGCGATAAATCACCGCTTCCCGATTTTATCGACGTTGTGGCTAAGGTCAAACCTTCAGTAGTAGCGATACAGACAGAGGCGGGCGCTGGTTCAGGCTGGATTATTGAAGAGGACGGGATTATCGTAACCAACAATCACGTGGTTGCCGGTGCCCGGGACATCGCCATACTCCTGGACAACGGCAGGACCTTCCCAGCACAAGAGGTACGTACCGACCCGCTTACCGACCTGGCAGTGGTCACCATTGATGCCCAGAACCTGCCGTCAGCCGATATCGGGGACTCCTCTCAACTGCAGCTTGGAGAGCCGGTAGCGGCCATCGGGAATGCCCTGGGAGAGGGGATAAGTATGACCGGAGGCTGGGTCAGTCAGCTCGAGGTTACCCTGCCGGTATCAGCGGGACAGACACTGGACGACCTTATCCGTACCGATGCTGCCATCAACCCCGGTAATAGCGGCGGACCGCTGGTCAATATGGCAGGAGAGGTAATCGGCATCACCAGTGTCAAGATTGCCCAGGTTGGTGTCGAGGGCTTTGGCTATGCCATCAGCATCAATACCGCTAAGGACGTTGTCGACCAGCTCATTATAAGAGGCTATGTGCTCCGTACCTACCTCGGGGTCAGGCTTTCCGACGTAAACCAGGTAGTAGCCTTCTTCAATAATCTATCCGTAGATAAAGGGGCTATGGTCAACTTTGTCTCTCCGGAAAGCCCGGCTTACGAAGTCGGTCTTGAAGAAGGGGATGTTATCGTAGGTCTGGATGATGAGGAAATAGCTACTGCCCGGGACTTAATCGAGGGGGTACACTCCTGTCAGATTGGACAGGAGGTGAAAATAGTTTACTGGCGTGGTGATACTGAATATACTGTCTACGCCACCCTCGTGGAAAGCCCACCACCATACTAATCCAGCCGGCTCACTCCCAATGCCATATCATGACCACTCAGCCTATAGCTCTCTGTAAAGGTATCTTCTGAGGGGATACCCTCAACAAGCTTCCGGGACAGTGTTTCCTGCTTGATATAGCCGGCAAAATCACTTACTACCTGCTGGACATAAGAGCCACCCTGATAATAGGTGACAATATGGTCGGCAATGTCAAATCCGGCGGAGCGGCGCATCGTTTGCAGTCGGTGTACTACCTCTCGCGCCAGCCCCTCGGCAAGAAGCTCCGCAGAAATCTCAGTGGGGACGGCTATCGAGTAATCTCCCTCCGAACTGGTAACATAACCTTCTTCCTCTAGCCTGGCTATGTCATCAATAATTTGGAAATCTTTTATGTTAAGCTCTTCCAGTATCTCAGGCTTGACCCTCTCCAGAGCTTGCCGTTCCGATATTGAACTCAAGGTGACGTAATTGACTGCCAGTGGTTGGCGGACCTTAATCCCCGCCCTGCTGCGGGCCGCCCGACCCAGGCTTGATATCTTCATCGCCAGCCGGGTATCACTGGACAATCGTTTATCAACTAAGGTCACGTCGGCTGAAGGGAAATCAGCCAGATGGACGCTTGAGGAAGCCTCGGGAAACGCCGTGCCGACCAGATTTCGGTACAACTCCTCGGCTAGAAAGGGAGTAAACGGAGCCAGTAGCTTAGATAGCGTGACCAAACACTGATAAAGGGTCCGGTATGCCGAGAGCTTATCAGTGTCATTCTCGCTCTTCCAGAACCGCCGGCGACTGCGGCGCACATACCAGTTAGAGAGACCGTCCACAAAACCTTCTATCTTGCGCCCCGCCTCGGTAGGGTTATAAGCCTCCAGCGCTCCGTCAACATCAACGATAAGCTGATTAAGCTCAGAGATAATCCACCTATCCAGTCCTGATGGCTCGGGTCCTCCCTCCGTCTCAGGAGTGAAATGGTCGATATTGGCGTAGGTAACAAAGAAGGAGTAGACATTCCATAGTGTGAGAAGGAAGCGGCGGCTTATCTCAGAGACCAGCTTTTCCGAGAAACGGCGTACGTTGCCCGGTGGTGAAGTGGTAAGGAAATACCAGCGTATAGCATCAGCACCATACTTATCTATCATCGCCATCGGCTCGACCACATTCCCCCTTGCCTTACTCATCTTCTCACCCCTATCATCCAGGATATGCCCGAGACAGATAACATTCCTGAAACTGGGCTGGCCAAACAATAGAGTAGAAATAGCGTGCAGGCTGTAGAACCAGCCCCGGGTCTGGTCAACCGCCTCACAGATGTAATCGGCGGGGAAGCGGCCGTCCACGAGCATGTCCCCGTTTTCAAATGGGTAGTGCCATTGAGCAATGGGCATCGCTCCGGAATCAAACCAGCAATCAACTACCTCGGATTCCCGCCTCATCTGCGCCCCGCACCGGCAACAGGTAAAGGTTATTTCATCAACAAAGGGACGGTGCAGGTCCAAGGATTCCTTAAACCCGCTGGTACCGGGTTTATTCCTCAATTCCTCGATGCCACCAATGCACTCACAGTTGTCACAGGCTTCGCAGCACCACATCGGCAGTGGCGTACCCCAGTAACGCTCACGGGAAAAAGCCCAGTCGATGTTGTTCTGCAGCCAGTCACCGAAACGGCCGTACTTGATATGCTCTGGGTACCAGTTTATCTCCCGGTTTCCGTTAATGAGCTCTTCTTTTACCGCAGTGGTCCGGACATACCAGGTCTGCTTGGCATAGTAGAGCAGGGGTGCTTGACAGCGCCAGCAGAAGGGATAGGTATGGTGAACCGTCTCACTACGAAAGAGCAGCCCCCTTGCCTTCAGGTCATCCAGAATAAGAGGGTCAGCCTCCTTAACAAACCTGCCTGAGAAGGGGTAGCTACCGGTAATATTCCCCTCTAAGTCTACCGGGTGGACAAAATCAAGGCCATTATCCTGCCCTGCCTGGTAGTCAACCTCACCATAAGCAGGGGCAACATGAACGATACCGGTGCCGTCCTCCATAGAAACGAAATCGGTAGCAATCACCGGGTAATTTAGAATGCCCTCCTTCTTCCATATGATATCTGGCGAAGGCTTCCCTTTTTTATCCAGTAATGTCATTGTTTCAACAGGTATATTGAAATCGAACGGATTAAATAGAGGCTCGTACCTCAATTCGACTAAACCAGCACCATCTACTTTAGCGGTGACTGGCACATCAGCTAATCCAGCTTGTTCCAGCCGAGCAGAAGCTAAAATAAGATATTCATCATCAAGTTCTACAATCGAGTATTCAGCATCAGCGGCCACCGCCAGAGCGGTGTTGCCAGGCAGTGTCCATGGGGTAGTCGTCCAAGCCAGTAAGTAAACAGGTTTGTCCCCTACGTGGTCAAGAAGCCACTTAGCAAAATCTGCTGTTCTGTCGCCATAACCACTGCGCAATTTTTCAAGAAAACCCGGTCCTGAATATATCGACTTCGCAACTTTAAACTTTATGTAAACCGATGGGTCCTCAGTGTCATCCTGATAGCCCAGGGCAACCTCGTGAGAGCTTAAAGACGTGCCGCAGCGGGGGCAGTGAGGGGTAACCCGATAGCCCTGATATACCAGCCCCTTATCCCACATCTGCTTGATTGCCCACCAGACAGTCTCAATATAGCTGTTGTCCATGGTGATATAGGGGTGTTGCTGGTCGACCCAAAAACCGATACGCTCGGTCATCGTATTCCATTCCTTAAGATAGCCCAAAACACTCTCTCGGCAGAGGGCATTAAAACGGTCGATGCCGTATTCCTCAATCTGTGTTTTGCTGGAGAATCCCAGCTTCCTTTCTACCTCCAGCTCTACCGGCAGCCCGTGCGTATCCCAACCAGCGATACGCGGGGCGTAATAGCCTTTCATCGTCCTGTAGCGAGGGATAACATCCTTAAAGACACGAGCCAGCACATGGTGTATCCCAGGACTGCCGTTTGCCGTGGGCGGGCCTTCATAGAAAACGAAGCGGCGACCTCCCCGTCGAGCGTCAATGCTTCGCTCAAAGATACTGTTTTTCTGCCACCAGCCTAATATAGACTGCTCCATCTCAGGGAAGGCTACCCGGCTGGCTACGGAATGGAACATAACAGAAGGCCTTTCTACCAACAGTTTAGTCTAAATCGATATAAAGAATCCCGCCCTCCAGGACGGGACCAAGACACTTGTGGTAACCCTACCTTGCCTGACCAGAGACTTACCACACTAGCAATATAATCCTGGAAGGACCTTTACTACTTCGGCCGGATAACTACCTTACGGGCCTCACCCAGGTCGACACTCTCAGTGGTAACATCAGGATGATCAGACAGGGCCAGATGGATAACACGCCGCTCATAGGCTGGCATCGGCTCCAAGGTAAACGGCTTCCCACTGTCCTTGACCTGCTCCGCCAGGCGACACGCTAAAGCCTGTAACTTTTCAGAGCGGGCCTGCTTGTATCCTTCGACATCAACAACTATAGGCAGCCAGATTTTCGTTTGATGGCCCACAACAAGCCTGAGAATAAATTGAAGGCAGGCCAAGGTCTGACCCCGACGCCCGATCAAAATACCCAGGTCATCACCCTCAATATCAAAGGTAACCGGGGCAGAAGCTTCTTCTTCCCCAACAACTTCTTTAGCCTGAGGTACTACTGAAGCCACCACCCCCATTTTCCCAAGCAGTGCTTCCAGTACACCCCTGGCTACCTCAGTAATATTGCTATCTCCCTCACCGGTAGACACTGATAGCTCCTCCCTAATCTGGCTTGCTCGCCCCCACACCGAACCCCGCTTTACCTCCCCTTAGGACGATGCCCCCTGCTTCGTTTAGACTGACGCCGTATTGTTTTCGCATCTCCCGGGTATCCTGCGCCACGGGGCTTATCCGCGGATACATCACCACCTGCTTCATCCTCCGGAGTACTGGCCGGCACAACAATATCAGCCTCCATAGCCGTAATACCGGCCGACTGCTCCGCCTGGGCAATGCGCTTCTTAAGGTCACCGCTGCTCTTTCCGATACTGGCCTTGACCACCGCCCTTCCCCCTTTCGATTTGGACAGGCCACCCCACCCACCGGTAATAAAGTACTGCATAATAATGGTAATAATATTGGACGCTACCCAGTAGAGAGCCAGGCCGCTGGGGAAACTCATTGCCAAAAAGCCGAACATGAGCGGCATCATCCACAGCATTAACTGACTCTGAGAACGCTGCTGTGGGTCGGTGCTATCAGGCGTCACCATCTTCTGCTGCAGCCACATAGTAACCCCGACCAAGACGGCTAAGGGCGTATCAGGATTCTCCAGGCGAAACCAGAGAAAGCTGTTGTTCAAAGGCACCATCGTATAGACCACCGGCCAGGACCAAAGAGCCTTGGACAGCCCCAGTAGATCCTCGGGAGTTATGGCTAAAAGCCGTATAATCGACTGGTAGAGGGCTATCCAGATGGGCATCTGGATTAACATCGGCACTCCACAACCAGCCGGGCTCACCCCCGCCTCCCTATACAGCTTCATCTGTTCGTCAGCCAGCCGCTTCTTATCCTTGGCATACTTCTTCTGTAGCTCGGCAATCTTTGGCTGAAGCTCCTGCATTGCCTTGGTAGAACGAAGCTGCTTCACGGTAAGAGGATACATAGCAAAGCGAATAATAATGGTCAAAATAATGATAGTCAGCCCCAGGCTACCGTGCAGATAGCTGGACAACGCGACCAGCGAGTTTATCATTAGCGCTACCGGGCCTGCATTCCACCATTCCATTAACTAAAGCTACCTCACTTACCTAACTTAAAGAAACGGGTACCCATACCTCTCTCCCCGTCTCGACATCCACCGCGTAAAGAGTATCATGCTTAGAGGTCTGGGCATGAATATAAACAACCCCCTCACTGGCACAGAGGGGAGCACGTATCACTTCATCATCGTTGCTCACTGTAAATATGGAGGTGCTAACCATATTACTACTGGTATCCAGAGAAAACACCCGCCCTTCCTGGGAAGCAATAATAACCTTATCACCGACCACTACCGGTGATGAGCTAATCGGGCTGTCCAGCTCAGCGGGAACAGCCACCTCATAACCGCTTTCGGTATCCAGCATATAGACCTTACCGTCAAGATTCGGCGCATAGATGATGTTATCATAGGCTATCGGTTGTGCCCAGAACCACTTGTCGGCCTCAACCTCGGAACGCCATCTCAAACTGCCATCAGCAGCATCCACGGCGTAAATGTGCCGGTCAAAGGAGCCGATATAGACTGTATCGTTATAGACTAGGGGCGTCGAGACAATGCCCCCCTCAGTTTCAAAGTGCCACTTTTCAGTGCCGTCGGCAACATTAAGAGCATAGACCTTTTTGTCAAAAGAGCTAACATATACCGTCTCCCCGCTAACCACCGGGGTCGACCAGACCTTATCCCCAGTCTGGAATTCCCACTCCTTACGGAACTCATCGGCACTAAGTGCATAGACCTTACCGTCATCACAACCAAAATAGACCCTGCCTCCGGATACAACCAGTCCGCCAACTATAGACTCAAGGTTATCATCAAGGGGATACACCCGCTCCCGATAGCCTGAAGTGGAACTAACGGTGTAAACCCTGCCATCATAGCCGCCGACATAAACCAAATCCCCATCCACTGCCGGAGTGGTGTAGACAGCCACCGTCTCTTTCGAGGTCCCCAGAGGACAACCCGTCCATAAGGGATTACCGTCCGATTTGTTCAGGCCGACCAGTTCCCCTTCCAGAGAAGCGACAAACAGGGCGTTATCAGTTACTGCCACCCCCGACCAGCCTACCGGCGTTGACCTCACAGTACACCCGGAAAAGAGTAAGCCACCGAGAACTAGGATAACTGCCAGCAGAAGCAAAAGCTTGCCCGGTAGTATCTTATCTTTAATCTGCACCTATCTACTCACTCCCTCTGAAAACATCATTTATTGGGCACCGGGTCATAGCCACCCGGGTATAGAGGATGACAGCGAGCTAATCTCCTTGCTCCCAGCCACACACCCCTAAAAACCCCAAATCTCTCAATAGCCTCATAGGTGTATTGAGAACAGGTCGGGTAATAGCGGCAGGATGGTGGCCTGGTCGGCGAGATATGCCGCTGATAAAACCTGACTAATGCTAAAGCTAACTTTTTCATACTCCTTCAGCTACTGAAGACTAGCCCTCTGCTCTGCCACACTCAGTAACAGACCTTGTTGACGAAACTTTCTCTTTAATTAACAGACCTGCCCTCAATAACAAATCTCTAACTGCTCTACTGAGGATACCATAATCAGCAGCAGCTGTTGCAGGACGAGCGATGAAAACAACATCCCATCCCATCTTAATTGGTGCCGCGAGCAATATCTCACGGAGCAGGCGCTTGACCCGGTTTCTGGTGACTGCATTACCCACCCGCCGGCTGATCGAGAAACCATACCGTGATAAAACAAGCCCGTTAGGTAAAACCTTCACCACCAACAGACTATTCGCCCACGACCTCCCCTCCCTATAAACTACGGCGTACTGCACCGACTTTCTAATCCACCCTTCACCCCTCATATCCCCACTCCTAACCAATTTACCAGGAAAGAGGCTACTCATCAAGGGAAGACCGAGCCTTTACCTTCTAACAATCCCTTCCTGCTCACCACTCCCAAAAAAGAAGTGGTAATCCCGGATTTTCCGGACAGCACTATTACCCCAAAGAAAATATGCCCTCAAGTTAGGGGGGAACACTGAACATAGTACTCATGAGGATAGGATACTAGATGGCATCTTGAGAAGTGATATTTGCGGTATCATACCACAGTCAATCTCTTACGGCCCTTAAGCCGCCTTGCTTTTAAGACAGCTCGCCCCCCCCGCGTGCTCATTCTCGCCAGAAAACCATGCTCACGCTTCCTCGGGATTCTCTTTGGCTGATAAGTCCTTTTTGGCACTTCAACTCCTAAAATAAGCTGAAGTAATTATACTTACCTTGCTTCTTGCCTGTCAACTATTCACTTAATCCAGGATGTTGTACCAGCATTTTCGGGGGTATGTAGTCCCCCTATATTCTAGATCAACCTTCCCCTTGACAAATAAGGGCTAAAAATGGTAAATTCAGCAGTAATTAGCAATCTCAGGTTAAGACTGCTAACCGGAGTAAAAGGGTACAAATGTTATCCACAAGAACAGAGACAATACTCAAATCCATAGTAGGGCAGTATATTGTGAGAGCGGTACCGGTAGCTTCACAAAGTATTGTCAGTGACCATGAACTTAAGGTAAGTCCGGCTACCATCCGTAACGAGATGGCAAACCTGGAACAGGAAGGTTACATCAAGCGTCAACACCACTCGGCAGGAAGTATTCCCTTAGACAAGGGCTACCGCCACTATGTAGAATCTCTGGGGGAGATTGAGCTTCCCTTGACCGAGCAGCGGATGATAAGCCATCTCTTCCACCAGGTAGAAGGGGAATTGGAAGAATGGTTAAGACTAACCGCTAAACTCATCGCTCAACTGGCGCAGAATATGGCTATCGTTACGCTGCCCAAGCCGGTGAATTGCCGGTTCCAGTACCTGGAGCTGGTTGCTCTCCAGAACTCGATGGCGCTAATTGTCCTTGTTCTGCGCGGCGCCAAGATAAAGCAGCAGCTAATAACCTTTGTCCAGTCTATATCTCAACCCGAACTCATCACTATCGCCAACAAACTGAATACTGCATATTCCGGCCTGACCTGCCCACAGATTTTGGCTAAGGAAATAGATCTCTCCCCTGTTGAAAAACAGCTAACCGACTGCCTGGTAAAGATTATGCGGTCTGAATTTGAGCAAGACTATGAGGAACCCTACCTTGATGGCCTGCACATGATGCTCAACCAGCCAGAATTTGCTGACAGCCAGCGACTGCAATCCTTAATGGAGCTTATCGACCAGCGCAGCATCCTCAGGATTATCGTTCCGGAAGGACTGGCTAGTCAGGGAATACAGGTAGTTATCGGTGGGGAAAATAAGGCGGCTGTCATTCAGGACTACAGCGTGGTTATCGGCCGATATGGGCTGCCTAATGAAGCAACAGGTACTATCTGTATCATCGGTCCTACCCGAATGCCCTATGCCCGAGCCATTTCTGCCATAAGCTACCTTTCTTCAGTACTGGGCAGTCTGGCCGGCGAGCTGTATGGAGAGGAGCCGTCCCATCCCGACGATAATTGAACAGAGAGGTAACAAATAATGGACCAGCAAGATTCGGCAGATCTAAATGGTGAATTAGCGCCGGAGTTTACCGAAGTAGAGGATATAGAGTTATTAAAGCAAGCCCTGACTGAGGAGAGAGAAAAGTCGGCAGCTAATCTGGCTGGCTGGCAGAGAACCCAGGCAGACCTGATGAACTACAAACGCCGCGCTGAGCAGGAAAAGGAAGAGATTGGCAGGTTTGGTAATACCGCCATGATGCTCAGCCTGCTGCCCATCATGGACGACCTGGAGCGGGCCCTTATCTCCATTCCTGATGACCTGGCTAAACATAGCTGGGTAGATGGCATCAGACTTATTGAACGCAAACTCCAGGCAAATCTGGAGGTACAGGGGTTATCCCAAGTCAAGGCACTTGGGGAGCCATTTGACCCTAACCTTCATGAAGCGATGATGCAGGGTAAGGGGAAAGAGGGGACAGTTGTTGAGGAGATAGAAAAAGGCTACAAGCTAAATAATAGACTCATTCGCCCATCCAAGGTAGTTGTGGGCAGCGGAGAAGAAAAGGAGGAATAAACTATGGGAAAGGTTATTGGTATTGACTTAGGCACTACTTTCTCCTGTGTTGCGGTAATGGAAGGAGGAGAACCCAAGGTCATCCCTAATTCTGAGGGAGGACGTACTACCCCCTCAGTAGTTGCAGTAAGTAAGTCCGGTGAGCGCCTGGCTGGGCAGGTAGCCAGACGCCAGGCCATCACTAATCCTGACAATACCATCTTTAGCATCAAGCGCTTGATGGGACGCCGGTTTGACGAGTCCTGCGTAGAGTGCGATAAGAAGCTACTGCCGTTTGAGATAACTAGAGCGGCCAACGGTGACGCCAAAGTCAAGATGGGGGATAAAGAGTACAGCCCGGCGGAAATTTCGGCGATGATTCTGCAAAAGCTCAAGGTGGATGCCGAAGCCTACCTTGGCGAGAAGGTTAACGAAGCAGTAATCACGGTGCCCGCCTACTTCAACGACAGCCAGCGCCAGGCAACCAAGGATGCCGGCAAGATAGCCGGACTGGAGGTGCTCAGGATAATTAATGAGCCAACCGCGGCTGCTCTGGCCTATGGAATGGATAAGAAGGAAGAAGAGACTATCGCCGTTTATGACCTCGGGGGTGGCACCTTCGATATATCCATACTGGAGCTGGGTGAAGGCACCTTCCATGTCAAGTCAACTAACGGTGATACTCACCTCGGTGGTGACGACTTCGACCAGAGGGTTATGGATTGGTTGTGTGACGAGTTCAAGCGAGAGCAGGGGATAGACCTCAGACAGGACAAAATGGCTCTTCAGCGGCTGAAGGAAGCTGCTGAAAAGGCTAAGTGCGAGTTATCCACCCTTCAGCAGACCGAGGTGAACCTTCCCTTTATCACAGCCGATGCCAGCGGCCCCAAACACCTTAGTATCAACCTCACCAGGGCTAAGCTGGAGCAACTAGTAATGGACCTGGTAGAGAAGACCCTGGGGCCATGCCGCCAGTCCCTCCAGGATGCGGAGAAGACCGTAGCCCAGATTAATGAAATGGTTATGGTCGGTGGGCAAACCAGAATGCCTCTGGTTCACGATAAGGTAAAGCAGTTCTTCGGCAAGGAACCCCATAAAGGGGTCAATCCTGATGAGGTAGTGGCTATCGGCGCTGCTATCCAGGCAGGAGTCCTCAAGGGCGAGGTCAAGGACGTACTGCTGCTTGATGTCACCCCGCTTACTCTCGGCATTGAGACTCTTGGTGCTGTGGCTACCCCGCTTATCCCGCGCAATACCACCATCCCGACTTCAAAGAGTCAGATTTTCTCGACGGCAGCCGATAACCAGCCGACTGTCGAGATTCACGTGCTCCAGGGAGAGCGGCCAATGGCAACCGATAACAGGACCCTGGGGCGCTTTACGCTTGATGGTATTCTACCGTCGCCAAGGGGCATGCCCCAGATTGAGGTAACTTTTGATATCGACGCTAACGGTATCCTTAATGTGAAAGCACATGATAAGGGGACTGGCCGGGAGCAGAAGATCACCATTACCGCTTCCAGCGGGCTTTCTAAGGAAGAGGTGGAACGGATGCAGCGAGAGGCAGAGACGCATGCCACTGAGGATACCCATCGGCGTGAAGAGATAGAGGCACGCAACAGCGCTGATACACTAGCCTATACTACGGAGAAGACACTGCGGGAGCAGAAAGACAAGATACCTTCAGACCTAAATCAGGAGGTGGAAGGTAGAATAGCCGCCGTACGCTCAGCACTACAGGGGAGTGACATTGAGACCATTCGCCAGGCGACACAGGAACTAAATAGCGTAGTGCAAAAAATAGGTGCTGCTATCTACCAACAGCAACCACCACCGCCAGGTGCTGAACCACCCCCACCCAGTGGCGAGGAGCCGCCGGGCAAAGACGAAGATGAGGGCACCGTAGAGGGAGAGTTCCGCGAGGTCTAATAAATATAGAATACTCCTCATCTCATTAGTAAGGAGGTGAGGAAAAGGGGATGGGGTTGCAATATGCCAACAAAGCGGGACTACTATGAAGTCCTCGATATCAGTAGGGATGCTACCGACGAAGAGGTACGGAAGGCTTTCCGTAAGCTAGCCTTTAAGTATCACCCCGACCATAACCACAGCGATGGCGGTACCGGCGAGAAGTTTAAAGAGATAAATGAAGCCTATGAAGTCCTCTCTGACCAGGAGAAGCGCTCTGCCTATGACCGTTTCGGACACGGCGCTACCGAGGGGTTGTACGGGCGTGGCTTTGAGGGATTCGGCTTCAACGGTTTCGGCGACATCTTTGATGCTTTCTTTAGCGGAGCTACCACGGCTACCCGCCAAGGACCCCAGCATGGCGCTGACCTGAGCTACAATATACCTATCACCTTCGAGGAAGCTGCCTTCGGTTGTGAAAAGGAGATTAGCATTATGCGTACTGAGGGCTGCTCCCTGTGCCAGGGTACCGGCTGTAAATCAGGCAGCCAGCCCACCAGATGTCCCAATTGTAACGGCAGCGGTCAGGTGCGACGTACCCAGCAGAGCATCTTCGGCAGCTTCACCAATATTGCTCCCTGCTCTCAATGCCATGGTGAGGGTAGAATCATCACCGAACCCTGCCCTCAGTGCCGAGGGCTAGGTAAGGAAAAACACCAGCGCAATATTTCAATCAAGGTTCCGGTCGGGGTTGATAACGGCACTCAAATGCGCTTGAGTGGTGAAGGTGAGGCAGGAGAGAGAGGAGGCCACCCGGGAAACCTCTACATCACTCTGGCAGTCAGTCAGCACGAGTTCTTCATCCGGGACGGTGACGATATTAAGTACGAGTTACCGGTCAATTTCGCCCAGGTAGTTCTGAGTGCTGAGGTAGCGGTGCCCACCCTGGAGGGCAAGGTCACCATCAAGATACCAGCCGGTAGCCAGACAGGCCAGGTATTCAAGCTCAAGAGCAAAGGCATTCCACACCTCCAGAGAAGAGGACGCGGCGATCAGTTCGTCGAGCTAAAGGTGGTTACCCCTGACTCATTAACCAAGAAGCAGCGCCAACTCTTTGAAGAGCTGGCGGAGACTCTAAAACCGCTCTCGGAAAGACCGTAAGGGGGGGGTCAGTAACAAATCCGGATGTCCCCGGCTAGTCTTTTTCCAGCATTACCAAGCGGCTAAACATTAAGCGCGGTTATGGTAGTTGGAAAAGGAGAAAAGCTCCCAGTTATGCCCATCTAACTCATGGCTGGCTTCAACTGATACTACTTCAGCCACTACTTGGGGGGGAGTAGCCTCTTCAAACAACACCTGGTAGATCTTTTCCGTGACCGGCATCCCCAACCCGAGCTGCCGAGCCAGGTTCCTGGCACCAGTGGTAGTATTTACTCCCTCCGCCACAGCCGTCATTGAGTCGGTTATCTCGTCAAGTGAATGCCCCTTGGCCAATTCGACACCGACATAGTGATTACGGCTTAGTGAGCTGGTGCAGGTAGCTATTAAATCACCCAGGCCGGCTAACCCAGAAAAGGTCAGTGGATTTGCACCAAGGGCGACACCCAGAGCCGCTATCTCAGTAAGCCCCCGGGTAATAAGGGCCGCCCTGGTATTATCACCAAAACCCAGTCCATCAACCATGCCCGCACCCAGGGCTATGATATTCTTTAGTGCCCCACCCAGTTCAACACCAATGACATCGGTATTGGTATAAACACAAAAGCTGGGGCTGGTCAGCAGCCGGCGAGCTCTTTCAGCAACGGCTTTGCTAGCGGCAGCCACTACTGTAGCCGCCGGTAAATTATAGATAACCTCACGGGACAAATTAGGCCCGGACATGACACAAATATTGGGTTGTAAATCAGGGGCTATCTCCTCAGCAATTACCTGCGACATACGCTTATTACTGACCAGTTCCAGTCCTTTAGCAGCACTCACCACCAGCATTGAACTACCGATGTAGTCTCTGGCCAGCCTTATATTCTCTCGCATCGTCTGAGACGGCACAGCCAAGATTACCGCCTCCGTCTCAGCCATGGCCTCATTGAGAATACTGGTAATGGACAACCGGGCGGGGAAGCTGACACCAGGAATCAGGTCTGGATTAGGCCCCTCATTCCTGAGCTTGATGGCCTCCTGCTCAGTCCGAGCCCACAGGCTGACCTCCAGTCCCTTATTGGCCAAAACCACACCCAGTGTTTTTCCCCAGGTAGTAGTACCAATAATAGCAATCCTGGACATATATTACCCCTTGATTATCATTCTAGAGAATCGAAAAGGAGACGGTAAAGACCACCCCATTGCCTTAAGCCTTGTCACCCAGCTTACGCTCCTTACCTGCCAGCAAGCGGTTTATGTTACCCCGGTGCATAATGATAATAGCTATGGTACCAATTAAGACATAAATAAGGTACTCAATAGGGAACTTATTGAAAATAATCAGGGGGACAAATACGAAATAGGTACTTACTGCGGCAACAATAGAAGCTAATGAGACAAACCTGGTTAGTCCAGCTCCAATAATGAAGACCTCGCCACCGATGAGTGCTGCCGGCGGGAAGAGGACAACCAGCCCACCGAAAAAGGTCGCTACACCCCGTCCCCCTCCACGAAACTTAAGGAATACCGACCAGTTGTGTCCCGCCATAGCTGATAACGCAGCGATGACCTGGGCAACCAGCATTCCCCAAGCAAAGTTACCTACCACCAGATAGCCGCGACCAAATATCAGTCCGGCAATTATTACCGCCAGTGCCCCCTTTAACAAGTCCAGACAGAAAACAATAGCCGCTGCTTTATGACCGGCAACCCGTAAGACGTTGGTCGTTCCCAGTTTACGGCTGCCCCTGTTCCTGACATCTACCCCGGCCATCTTTTTTGTTACCAGCAAACCAAAGGGAATGGAACCCAGTAAATAACCGACTACCGCTACGATAATAAACTTGGCGATTATCATTGTTCACCCCTTGCCTTAAAGACAAAACGGATCGCTGTGCCGGCGAAGCCAAATGACTGACGCAGTTTGTTCTCAAGATAGCGCTGATATGAAAAATGTACCAGGTGAGGGTCATTAACAAAAAAGACGAAGGTCGGCGGATTCACTTCAGCCTGAGTTACGTATAGAATCTTTAGCTGGAGGCTACCCTTGCGGGGTAAGCCATGAGAAACTACCGCACGCTGGATAACGCTGTTAACGACAGCAGTAGGTAATCTCTTCAGCCTCTCCTGATATATCTTGAGTACCTGAGGCATAATCTTATCCACCCCCTCTCCCAGTCTAGCTGAAGTACAGAGCACCGGCGCATAAGCCACAAACTTAAAGTGGCCCTTTACATACCGGCTGAAATCAGTGGTACTCCCAGCTTCGACCAGGTCCCACTTATTCACCAGCAACACAATCCCCTTAGACGCCTGGCGAATATATCCAGCAACATGCATATCCTGAGCCGTTACCAACTCCGCGGCATCAAGGACCAGCAGGGCGATATCGGCACGATCAATAGCCCGCATGGTACGGATTACACTATACTGCTCCACCCCACCCTTTACCCGTCCCCGCCGCCTGATACCGCCTGTATCAATGAGTAACACGCTTTCCCCTTCAAAGTCAAACGAGGTATCTATGGCATCACGGGTGGTACCCGGAATATCATCGACAATAGCCCGCTCACCACCCACAATAGCATTTAACAGTGTTGATTTGCCCACGTTTGGTCTGCCGACAATAGCCACCTTAATCGCTTCCGGCTCAGGCTCAACCAATGATGGCACCGGTAACAGCCGGGTAATCTCATCCAGCATCTCAGCTATACCTCGGCCATGATAGGCGCTAATTGCCAGTGGTTCGCCCAAACCCAACTGGTAAAACTCCACCACCCTGCTCTCGTATTTTGAATTATCCGCCTTATTAGCTACCAGTACTACGGGCTTATCTATCTTACGAAGGCTGTCTGCTATCTCCAGGTCGGCAGGCATAACTCCATCTCTGACATCCAGCAGAAAAATGATAGCATCAGCCTCTCTAATAGCCGTCTCGACCTGCTCATTAACCCCCTCAGCAATAGCGGAATCGGGCCTTAGTTCCAGCCCACCGGTATCAACTATAGTAAACTCACCCCCCGGACACAAAACACTGGCCATTATCCGGTCACGTGTTGTCCCCGGGAAATCATCTACAATAGCTATCGGCTTACCCACCAATCGATTTAAGAGGGTAGACTTACCAACATTTTGCCTGCCGACAATAGCGACAATAGGCTTCTTTGCACCCATTCTAAAGAAATTACCTCGCTTCTCCCTATTAATACTTACCCCCCTCTCCTCTGTAGGGAGAGAGGGACAAAATGAGGTTAATCGACAACGCCGGCATCACTCTACTAACACCAGCTCTTTAGCAAACCTTACACTGGGGGGCTCAACCTCAGTCCTGGTAATCTTCTTGAAGCGGCTGATATTATCCCGGAACTCCTGTACGAAGGCATTATATTCCATAACAAATCGATTATACTGGTCTATTATCTCCTGAGGCAGTTTAACCTTCTCCGCCACCTCATAAAACTGCTCGGTAAATTCATAGTAATGGCTATTCATCAGCCACAGCTCATTCAGATAGGTGTGCAGATAGGTCTCAAGCCGGCCGCTTCGGACATCGCTCTCTACCCTGTCGAGAAAGCTTTTACACCAGGTATTAAAGATCCGCCGCGACATATCACACGCTCGCGCCCAGTCCCATAACTGGGGGTTATCAACCCTAAACAGGCTATCGATAATAGCAAAGATAGACAGGGAAGAATCGCCCATAAACCGTCGGTTAAAGTAGCCCGCTATCTGTCTCAGCTTCAGCAAGGAAAGCTCCAATTCTTTCCTTTTGGCCCCACTTACAGATAGTGTCAGCCCAATAACAAGAGTGGTAATCAGTACTGGTATCGAAGCTGAGATTGGCCAATCGTACCTGAGAGCAACCAACGCCAGTACTGTTATGACAATAGGGCACCATATCCAGTTACTTACGCTTCTTGGTACATTCACAATTATATTGTCCCCTTAACGGTAATCGGACAGCGGTATATCCATACCGCCCAGCATCATTGCCAGCAGTGCCTTCTGCATATGCAGCCTGTTCTCAGCCTGGTCAAAGACAACCGACCTAGGACTATCCAGAATACTTGCCGACACCTCCTCACTCCGGTGCGCCGGTAAGGGGTGCATAAATATGGCATCTTCCTTAGCCAAGGAGATGAGTTTATCGTCCACCCGGTAGCCATAAAACGTTTTTCGCCGCTCATCTGCCTCTTCTTCCTGCCCCATACTCGTCCAGACATCAGTATAAACAACATCGGCCCCGCTAACCGCCCGCTGAGGCTCCTCGGTACACAATACTTCTGCCCCGCTATCAAGAGCGTAGCCCTGAGCCAGATATAGTATATCTTCCTTGACACGGTAACCAGCCGGGGAGGCAATCTTGAAGTTCATTCCCACCAGTGAAGCAGCCAGCATCAAGCTCTGCGATACGTTATTACCATCACCAACAAAGGCCAGTGTCAGGCCCCCCAGCCTCCCCTTTTTTTCATAGATGGTAAGAAGGTCAGTCATTGCCTGACAGGGGTGTTCTAGATCGGATAGAGCGTTTATAACGGGTACACTGGCGTAGCTGGCCATAACCTCTAGTGTCCGGTGAGAAAATGTGCGGGCGGCAATAACATCTACATAGCGACTGAGCACACGAGCCACGTCATTGACCGGCTCGCGCTTGTCCAAGCCAACCTCAGCCGGGGACAGGTAGATTGCCTCACCGCCTAACTGCCGCATAGCCAGCTCAAAACTAACCCTGGTTCTTAGTGATGCTTTCTCAAAAACAAGAGCCATTGTCTTCCCTTTAAGCAAAGAAAGCCAGCCCCTGGCTTTCATATCGATAGCATCTTGTATCAGTGAATGAATATCCTCACTGCCAAGGTCAGATACCGAAAGCAAGTCCTTACCCTGCAAATTGCCCTCCATTTTCTAATAATCCACAGTATACCACGAAACAGAACTAGATATTAAGTATGGCGCATGGTGTATTAAGTAATGCATATAAAGTACAATATATTAGATAATCTATTGGAAAAGTATTGACAAAACAGCTAGACGCTGATAGCATCATGATGATTCTTTCTGTATCTCTATGTAGTCTAGTGATGTATCGGTTTGTTGCCGAAGCTCTGGACCTGGAATATACTCCTTTTCAGCCCTGACCTTAAAGGTAATTCTTGTTGAAGGCTACGAAAG
>Ga0307992_1000815_pt1 | contig 19227 bp, 10 predicted proteins | sample EllFjometagen133_FD_203162 | JGI IMG/M metagenome (GOLD analysis project Ga0307992, IMG submission 203162) | Marine microbial communities from Ellis Fjord, Antarctic Ocean - #133 | ecosystem: Environmental > Aquatic > Marine > Unclassified | place: Southern Ocean | collected 2014-10-08
GTTAAAAATCATCACCCACGGCAAAGCCGTGGGACATGCATCACCAAACATTAACAACCGCAGAGCGGTTGAATAGATTTATCGTTTATAGTTCATCGTTTATAGTTCGCTCTCTCATGAATAGATCTCTCCCCGAAGCTTCGGGGCTCGGGATGATAGTTTCTGTCCGTTCACCTTCTTACCCTCTTTCTTTTCACCTCTCACCCTTTACACCCTACACCTTACCCCCTCACGTCTTACCTCTCACGTTTCACGTTTCACGCCTGCCAGCCGTAGCCTTGGCGAAGGCTGGTCTTCCTATTTTATCAAACACATCTTCCGAGTATAAGACCGCTCTCCCGCGGTCAGGTGGTAAAAATACAGACCCGAGCTCAATGAACTTGCATTGAATTCCAATCCATAATGCCCCGCTTCTTTATATTCATTTATCAGTGTGGTGACTTTTTGTCCCAGTATATTATACAAGGTCAATGTCACGTCTGTCGCTTCATTAATGTCAAATTCGATCCGGGTACTGGGATTAAAGGGATTGGGATAATTTTGCATCAATTCAATTTTATTGGGAATAATGGTATCGACTATCTTGGTTGGAATGTCATATTTATATATGTAAAGTCCTACCGAATACAGGGGAACAAACACATATTCTGATGTCATTTTAAGATCCTGGGCAGCAGCACGACCCCACAACTCGTGGGTATAAGCCAATTGGATATTCGTGGGATCTGTCACATCAAAAAGTGCCAGCGATTCATTATAGGTAAACATATTTTGAAAAACGACAGACAAATAATTATTGCAAACATCCACATATGTGGCATAGGCGCTCATGCTAAAACTATCGACAACTGTTACATTGCTTGTATCTGAAATATCATATACTTTCAATCCTTCGGCATATTCGGCCACAAACAAATAGTTACCGTTAACCGCAATATCATTCACCCAGTTCTTGGTGGATATATGCTTTATGATCGCAGGATGTACGGGATCTGCCACATTAATAATATAAAATCCGCTGGTATTGTCCGCCACATAAGCATATGAGCCTTGCACTTCCACATTCTTGGCATAATTGTCTGTATCGACATGACTCAGATCAACGGGATTTACCGGATCAGAAATATCGTAAATGCCCAAGCCTTGCATTCCCATGGTGATAAAAAGATTATTGCCATCGATGTGCATGGCTGTAGGGACACCCGATAAAGTATCTACATTTAGAACCGTTTGATGACTTCCCAATGTTACATCGACCACATATAAATTTTTATGGTCGTCACCCACATAAGCATAAGTCCCCGAATGTGCGATGGAATTGGCAGCAGAAATTCCCAGGAACAGTGATCCGGTTTGCTGCGGATATTCTTTTTGCTGAAGATCTAAGGTAAACATTCCATAACTACGATCTGACACATATACCTGATTCCCATCGTCTCTCACCGAAATGCCGGTCAGCTTATCGCCTGGATTATAATAAGTCCCATCCCTCAAACTATCTGTCGACGTTAAGCCATAAAGAACCCGAATACCGTTTGATTCATCGGCAAGCAAGATAGAATCACCTTCAACAGAGACATCCCTTACGCAGCCTTCAGTATCAAATTGTCGGGCAAGAGTCGGTGTCCCGGGTGTGCTGATATCAAATATCATCAAACCGCTCTCGCGATCTGAGACAAAAGCATAATTGTCTTCTACCATAATATTACCCGCCCGGTCCGGCGTATCATAAAACCCGACTTCGTAAATACTGTCTCTCTTGCTCACATTAAGCATTCTTAAGCCTTCTGTCCCACCCGCTATACAGGCATAGTCGCCACTAATTGCGATATGTTCAAAATAAATGCCATGAGAATTATAATATCCGGCCTCAAATGGATTTGCAGGATTGCTGATATCCACGATATACAATTTCCCATATAAATCCGTGATATAGGCAAAATTACCAGAAACGTCTACGCTATAACAAGCTGTTGTTGCCGTGCAATTACCCACCTCGGTCGGATTTGTAGGATCAGTAATATCAATGATCTTCAAACCAAGACCTCCATAAGCAAGATAAGCATATGATCCTCTAATAAGCACATCATGAGCATGATGAAAATGAGATGACTCAAAATAGTGACCGACTTGAACCGGAATTCCCAAATTGCTGATATCAATAATGATCAGCCCAGCGGTGTCGTTAACAACATATGCATAACTGCCCTCGACTTCGATATCGGCGATCGTTGTATTTAATGCCAACTGCCCGTATTCCATAATAGATTGGTATCCAAAATCAAATATTTTAAAATAATGGCCAACACCACAGTATGAAATACCATTTTCCATCTCAACAGCATAAGTGGCCCCGCTTGCCCACACACCTACAAGATCCAGGGTGCTATCATTCGAAGCAATTATGTTTTGAGCATGCAAAGAAAAAATGCATAAAAACGGAAAACAGAAAATTAAAAACTTAATGCGCTTTTTCATTTTATATCCTTTAATAACTGATGTAAAGAAGTTCTTTCACGGTCTTACATTATTATTGTGATATTTATAAATTTCTAGTGATAAAATCAAGGACTTTTATGAATAGACAGAAGTTAAATACCGACTTTTATTGAGTTAAATATTTTGAGATTTGTTTTTATTTAACTCCTCTACGAATCATGAACATTAGAACAATCGATTTAATTTTGAAATTCGAATGCTCACCTGTCCGGCATAGCCCTTTGAAATCTTGACGAAAAAAGGCGTAGAGAGAGATTGCTATACCTGTCATATTTAAATTAAATACGAGATAAGACTTATATTGTCATTTCGACCGGAGTCCTGTGTCTGTCAAGAGAAAGCGCGCAGTGAAGAAATCTCAAACTCCTCACTTTTTGTCAAGCTTTTGAGATCTCTCCACTCGTTCGTCCCTCTCTTGGTCGAGATGACAGGCAAAAGGAATCATGAACATTAGAACATTCGAAGTAACTTCTGAAATTACTTTCCTGTCATTTAATTAATAATTCGTTAATCGATTATTCGGTGTTAGATATTCACGGAGTTCACCCCCTCCCATCTTCGCTAAAGCTACGCTGGGCAGGCTACTAAGTTCGAGGTTTTTAGTTTTTATGACACATTGTCCCGAGATTTCATCTCGGGTTATTTTTGAGTTAAACCCCTCGATAAACTCGGGGTTTTTATTTGGCGATTATATATAATATCAGGGTCGGGTGAAATATAATAACGCATTAAAAAAGGATCCCGGAGGGATCGAACAACAATATAACTCCTTGCTCACAGTAAACTGAACCCTGGAAGGGTTCAACAAGTTCTTTAATTTTTATATTGAACCGCTCTGCGGTTCTATTTTATTGTGAGCTATATTTCTACGATATTCGACCGCTCTGCGGTCAAAACCCCAGATGAGTTCAGTAACAGTATATGTGTTAGTTCTCCTGTTTTCCCAACCCTGAAGGGGTTGAATATCATCACCCACGGCGTAGAGTTCCGTAGCTTAAGCGAAGGAAAAACGAAGCCGTGGGACACCGCATCACTAACCGTTAACAACCGCAGAGCGGTTGAATAGGTTTATCCCATCCTTGAATCATGAACATTAGAACAATCGAAGTAATTTCGAAATTCGTCCTTCGCTATTCAATTCATAATTTGTTAATCGAATGTTCGTTGTTCAATATTCACAGAGTTCAACCCCACCCATCTCCGCCAGGCTTCGATGGACAGACAGCTTTCGGCATATATTTTGTTATCAGGCGAACAAAAAGGAGATACCCTGAGAAGGAAGTATTCATTTTAGATTGTCAATTCTAGCGTTTGCACAAGTCAAACAAGTGGCTCAAGATGCTTTAACTACCTATAAGAATAGTGATATGGAAATAAGGAATTGTTTGGGATAACAATCGATTGTTAATCTAATGAATTCCCCTTAGCTTACAGGTGGTTGGTTCCACTAAGAAAGGAGAAAAAATGAAAAATTTTATTGTTGTGTGTTGTGTAATTTTTATGGCTGCAGTGAGCGGATGTTCTTCGCAAAATAATGATAACAAAAATAGTAATGAGTCTGCGGAGAAACAACAGGTTGTGGCTAAAGAAAGCTCCTCGGATGTATTATTAACACAAGAAGGGATGGAAAAGAAATTGGCATCCCTTGGCATTTCTGTGTATCCCGGAGCTGAACTTGAGAAAGTTGATTTAGGATATGGTAGTGGTTGTCATCGTATAGTGTATAATATCCCTGATTCTACGGAGGAAAGCAGAAATGTAGTGGATGAATATTATAAACCAATTTTTGATAAATTAGAAAGTTCTGGATGGAAAAAGGTTGTGGATCAGACTGGTAGTTATCGAAAAGATTCTAATCAGATCACTTTTAGTCATCCATTTAATATGCAGCTAGGAATTCATAATATTGTTTTAGTTTTTTATAACAATATGGCATTCTAGTCGTAGGAAGTAGTGAAAGATTTAACCAGTGTTATTCTGTATGCTGTCTGTTGTCTGAGCGATCCGGTAAGATAAGCGGATCGATTCTTACCCAAGCAGAATATGATAAGGTTAGTGAAAATAAATCTAAATCTTTTCTCAAGAACGGTTGGGATTATTTAACAGAGATCAATCTCAATCTTCAGGAGAAACTCTGGAGTAATTATGACCTAGAAGGAGAAGTAAGAACAAAACAAAAACGATTAAGCCAAAATATCTTCCTCAATTATATTTTTTAACCTTTCTTGAATTTTCAGCATTATAAATAAACTTATTCCACCAATAATTTCATATCTTTAATTATTATATTTTAATTTTCATAATTTTTATCTATTATATTCCTCAATACTGACATCGTGAATATTAACTAAAGGACCCAGCATGAATCTATTACAAAAATGCTTCCTCTTATTGATCTTAAGCACAGCTTTACTCTCGGCACAAACGCAAATTGCCGCTGGACCTGTTTTGGGAACATGGACACAAGCAAACTCGCCCTATGTTGTAAATGGTAATATTGATATTCCTATAAACTCTTCTCTCACCATTGAACCCGGCACTTCGGTCTATTTTACGGATCAATATGAATTTAATGTACATGGTCAGTTACTGGCTGAAGGGTCAGAAACCGATAGTATTTTATTCTTTTCCGATTCGCTCGGAAGAAGACTCCGTCCCCCTTATGATTTGGAATATCCTTTCGGATTTTGGTATGGTATCACTTTTCATGCAACAGACTCAACTAACCAAGCTAGCTCGGTTTTAAAGTACTGTAGAATCTCATACGCTTATGAACGTTGGATAGATACAGGTAATGCTAGCCGAGTTTTTAATCGTACTTTTGGCGGTGGTCTAATTTTCTATAAATCTAAAATTGATATATCAAATACACGGGTAGATCATAGTTATCTTTCGGGTTCCAGCATTACTGGGATCTATTCAAGTGGTTTAATTGATTCTACAAGCATAGTAGATGCTGGTAAGGTAGAACTACTGCATTCAAACGTAGATATTATCAACTCACACTTTGAACAGAGTAATGGAATTGAATTAGATAGTTCTAAATCCACTATTATTAATACAAAACTTGTAAACAACCCAAATCCCCATACATATGGCGGCGCGAATATGTATGCCAAATATTCAGATTTTACTATGTTAAATTGTGAAATTAGTAACAATGCCGGTGGAAGTTTTTCAGCAAGTTACTCTACTGTAAACCTCCTAAGAACAAATATCTCCGAGAATGCCGTTGGACCTGGTTTTAATGAATCTCCCGCAACGATTATTAATTGTAATATTACAAACAATACTGGTAACGGATTTTACTTTACTTCAAGTACGCATTGGGTCGACACAACTTTCATGGCAGATATACAAAATACTATTGTAGCCAAAAATGGTGGTACAGGTATGTTCTTTAAATACAACAATGGCGCAAATATAAAGAATTGTGTCGTTGCCGACAATACAAATCCCGAATGGTGGGCTGGCATTAAATACCAGGGAGAAACTAATTTTGTAACATCGACCAATACAATTGTTTATAACAATGGAAACCATCTAGATCCTCAAGGTGCCGGTTCATATCGTTATTCTATTGTACAGGGTTTTTATGATGGTGAAGATACAGCTACAACAAACCTTCAAAATTATGATCCTCTGTTCCGCGATGCTACCAATGGCGATTACAGACTTAAAACAACAGAGTCCACTTACTTTTACGATTCTCCCGGAATTGACGCCGGTGACCCCGAAATTAGTGATTGGTTGTTAGATACCGAATCAGCAGGTTTGGCTACATCACGCTCAGATATTGGTGCTTATGGTGGCGGAAACAACTGGTGGAATACCGAACTATCACCTCTCTGTCACTTTAAAGGCGATGTTTCGGGTATTTGGGGCTGTGAAAGAATATATGTAGATGGTGACATTTTTGTCCCCGAAGGCGATACACTTGAAATTTTACCTTCTGTAGATTGGGTAATTATTGCAGGCCCTTACGAAATTAAAGTGGAAGGTGTTTTGATTGCACATGGTACCGAAGAACGAGAAATTAAATTCCAAGGACCTACAATAGAATCTTTGGCATGGCACGGTATTATATTTAACTCAACTAATACACGCACTTCGGGCGCTTCAGTATTAGAATACTGTCGTTTTGATTATGCAAATAAAATTGGAACTGCTTTCCCTAATGGTGGCGCATTGTGCATCTCCCATTCAGATAGTATCCTAGTAAAAGATTGTTATTTTTACAATAATAACGCTCGCTTAGGTGGCGCGATATATATAGCATTTTCAAAACCACACATTGAACACTGTATTTTCAAAGTCAATGGTCGTAAACATAGCGATGATATACGGGTATTAACTTCTGCCGGTGGTGCCATATATGTGTTTGATTCAACTCCCACCATGCATGACCTTCAATTTTCAAGAAATGCCGCACACGATGGTGCGGCAATATTCTTAGAGAATTCATCACCTACAATCAGCAATATTAAAGTAGTATATAATATTGCCACTGGATTTGCCGGCGCTATTTTTATTAGCAACTCATCTCCGCACATTGTAAATATGACATCAGCTGACAATACAGCAATAAATGGGGGCGGCACATTTAGTCTTATAAATATATATAGTCACCCAACAGTGATCAACAGCATTATGTATGGCAATTCTAAACCCGAGATATATTTAAATGGCTGCACACCCACAGTGACATATTCGATTATAGATAGTGTTAGTACTGAGTCATATTTTGGAACTGGCTGCCTAACTGGCGACCCCCTTTTTATGACAAATGTTAGCTACCAACTCACTTGTGAAAATTTAACTAAATCTCCTGCCGTCGATGCGGGACATCCCGATTCTGTGGATACATCTATTGATACTTATGCCGGCCGCGGAACGGAGAGAGCTGACATGGGTTATTATGGCGGTGCATTAACCGATATATCAACGGCCATTCTTGATAATGATCCGGATAACTTTCCTACTGAATATTCGCTTCAAAATAATTATCCCAATCCCTTTAATCCAACGACAACGATCTCTTACGTCTTACCAAAATCGTCTGCTGTTGAGCTTAGCGTGTATTCACTCACCGGACAAAAAATACAGACCCTTGTCAATCAAGAGCAAGCGGCCGGTTCATATGCTTTAACATTTGATGCCTCACATTTGGCCAGTGGTGTTTACTTCTATCGCTTGAATGTGGTAGGTAAATTCTCTCAGGTCAACAAAATGATCTTGCTTAAATAAGTACTGTTTCTGCCCGCATTATTTTAAAATTTATGCGGGCTTTTTTTATGAATTCCTAATTTTATGTCCTAAGTAAATTTTGAAATACCATTTGAACTTCTGATAATTTATCCGATATTATAAAGTACCTAATAATAAAACATGGTCACAAGTATGAAATTAATTTCCAATAAAGTAAAAACAATTTCTGCCAATATTGTCGATGTCCTTAATGAACGTATCTTTCCGGGCACGATCAATATTCTTGAAGGTCGCATTTCTTCGATCACTGAAGATGATACAACATACGAAAATTACATTATCCCCGGTTTTATCGACTCTCATATTCATCTTGAAAGCTCCATGTTGGTCCCTTCTGAATTTGCGCGCATTGCCGTGAAGCATGGAACCGTTGGCGTTGTAGCTGACACACATGAGATCGCAAATGTCCTTGGCGTAGACGGTATAAAATTTATGATTGAAAACGCAAAAAGCGTCCCGATGAAGTTTGCCTTCTCTGCACCGTCCTGCGTGCCGGCAACATCCTTTGAAACTAGCGGAGCGATCATCACATCTGAAGATATTGAAGCTCTATTTAATGATCACCCCGAGATCAAATTCCTCGGTGAGATGATGAATTACCCCGGCGTAATAAATGATAATTGTACGGTCCTACGTAAGATAAGCATCGCGAAAGAACACAATAAGCCCATAGACGGCCATGCTCCCGGCTTAAGTGGCGATGATCTAAAGAAATATGTTTCAGCGGGAATATCCACCGACCATGAATGTTTCACAAAAGAAGAGGCGCTCGAAAAGCTTGAACTCGGCATGAAGATACTCATTCGTGAAGGTTCGGCAGCAAAGAACTTTGACGCACTTATTCCACTTGCAAATGAACACTTCAGGAATTGCATGTTCTGTTCTGATGACAAGCATCCCGATGATTTACTTGAAGGTCATATAAATCTTCTGGCGCGCAGAGCAGTTGAGCAAAGCGTTGATATCATGAAGGTCCTGCGAATGGCTTGTGTCAATCCTGTTCAGCATTATGGACTCGATGTTGGGCTGCTGCAAGAAAATGATCCCGCCGATTTCCTGCTTGTTGATTCTCTGGTTGAACTGAACATCCTACAAACTTTCATTGACGGCAATATCGTTGCCAAAAAAGGTCGCGCACTTTTTCCTTATAATAAAACAGAAGCAACGAACAATTTTAATGTTCAGGCCAAACGCCCCAGAGAATTCTATATTGAACATAACTATGCAAGGTCACCCGTTATTGAGGTGGTCGATGGACAATTAATAACCAAGCGGATTGATAAAGAGATCATGGCTGAAAACCATAATCTTATATCTAATCCTGAAAATGACATCCTGAAGATCGCGGTCATAAATCGTTATGAAAACCGTGAAATCGCATTAGCTTTTGTTAAGAATTTTGGACTTAAAAAAGGAGCCATTGCTTCTTCGGTTGCTCATGATTCGCACAATATTGTCGTTGTGGGTGTTTCCGAAACAGATATGTGTGCAGCAGTAAATTTGATCATAGACAATAAAGGTGGTGTCTCTGTTGTCTGCGAAGAAGAAAGTATCTCGGAGATCTTGGCATTGCCTATCGCAGGATTGATGAGTGATAAACGTTTTGATACCGTTGCTTCACAATACTCAAAACTTGATGTTCTTGCCAAGGAGCTCGGCTCTGAGTTAAGCGCTCCTTTTATGACCCTTTCATTTATGGCCCTGCTTGTTATTCCCGAAATCAAATTGAGTGATAAAGGTTTGTTTGATGGAGTGGCGTTTCAATTTATATAAAACATCCCCGTCCGTCATCCCGAACTTATTTCGGGATGACGAAGATGTTTTCCCTTTGTTCTTTTTCTATTATTCTTTTATCTTTCACCATGACAGAAAAAACATTATTTACTTCATCAACGAACCTACCTCCTTTAGCCGCACGAATGCGCCCGATAGAATTATCACATTTTGCCGGACAAGAGCATCTAATTGGAAAAGGTAAATTTGTCCATAATATGATCGCCTCCAAGACCTTGTTTTCACTTGTTCTTTGGGGTCCTCCGGGAACGGGTAAAACCACACTTGCACGCATTATTGCAAAATCCGGTGATGCTGTATTTTATGAATTGAGTGCGGTATCGGCTTCTGTAAAGGATGTGAGAGAAATCATTCGGAAATCAACTTCTCATCAACAAATGGGCAAGAAGACTCTGCTTTTTATTGATGAGATCCATCGCTTTAACAAAAGCCAGCAGGATGCCCTTTTGCACGCTGTTGAGAATGGCGATATCGTCATGATCGGAGCTACGACGGAGAATCCTTCCTTTGAAGTTATTTCGCCACTCTTGTCCCGCTGTCGAATTTTAAAACTTCAGTCACTTGAAGCAGCTGATCTGATTACACTTGTCAATCGCGCTATAAAAGAAGATATCGTCCTTTCAAAATACAAGATCAAGCTCCCCGAAGATGTGCTGAACTTTCTTATTATGTCTTCTGGTGGTGATGCCCGTAAAATGCTCAATACACTTGATATTACAGTCCAGCTTGTACGGGGTAACGATCCCGGAAATATTAAATTTTCTATCACAAAAGAAGATATCCAAACAGCTCTTCAAGAACGCGCCTTGCTGTATGATAAAGATGGTGATTATCATTATGATACCATTTCTGCGTTTATAAAATCTGTCCGAGGTTCGGACCCCGATGCAGCAGTTTATTGGATGACCGTCATGATCGAAGGCGGAGAAGATCCGCTATTTATTGCAAGACGCTTGATTATTCTAGCCTCGGAAGATATCGGAAATGCAGATCCGCAGGGACTTGTTATTGCGAATGCCGGATTCCAAGCTGTGAAGGCCATCGGACTTCCGGAGGGTGCTATTGTACTTTCGCAGGTTGCAACTTTTCTGGCATCTGCCCCAAAAAGCAATGCTTCGTATATGGCGCTTCGTAAAGCAAAATCATCGATCCGTGATACGGGCTTTCAATCTGTACCTTTGCCTCTTCGTAATGCGCCAACAGACATGATGAAACAATTCCAATATGGTTTGGGATATATTTATCCTCATGATAAAGAGGGTGGCTTTTCAGGTCAAGACTATATGCCCGAGCAGAGACCCGACGGAGTTCTTTATGAACCAAAACAACTTGGATACGAAAAATTCATATATGATCGCTTGATCAAATGCTGGCCGGATCGCTATAAAGAATAATTGAAAAATATTAGAAACTAAATATTGAGGAATATTATGCTGCAAATTGATAAAGTGCGGAACGACTTTCCTATATTAAAAACGATGGTTTACGGTAATCCTTTGGTTTATCTCGATAATGCCGCAACCACACATAAACCGCAATGTGTTATTGACAGGATTTGTAATTATTATTCCCATGAAAACAGTAATATTCATCGGGGCGAACACTATCTATGCGAAATTGCCAGCATGGCTTATGAGGACGCTCGCGAAAAGGTAAAAACTTTCATCAATGCTAAAGATGCTAAAGAGGTCATATTTACTGCCGGCACGACTGCTTCGATCAATTTACTTGCACATTCTCTGGGGAAATCCATTCGTGAAAAAGATGAGATCATTATCTCTCACATGGAACATCATTCCAATATTATTCCCTGGCAAGTTCTGTGCAGCGAAAAAAACGCCAACCTTAAAATTCTTGAAATACATGAAGACGAAGAGGAAACCTTTGAAGCTTTGAATGAATTAATTTCTTTGCGTACTCGATTAATTTCCATTACCTGTGTGTCAAATGCATTAGGGACAATTCTTCCTTTTAAAAAGATTATTGATGTTGCCCATAAGAATAGAGTTCCCATCATGATAGATGCCGCACAAGCAATTCAGCATATGCCTATGGATGTACAAGAACTCGATTGTGATTTTATGGTATTTTCGGGTCATAAAATGTATGCTGGAACAGGATGTGGTGTTCTTTATGGTAAAAAACATCATCTTGAAGATCTGCCACCCTATCAAACAGGTGGTGGCATGATTGAAAAGGTTAGTTTTTCTGAAACAACTTATGCTAAGCTCCCTTATAAATTTGAAGCCGGAACACAAAATATTGCGGAAACCATTAGTCTCGGTGAAGCTGTTGAATATATTTCCAATATTGGTCTGGAAAATATCCAGAAACATGAAAAGGAATTGATCAAATATGCCGGTGAACAACTCAACACAATTCCCGGAATGGAGCAATACGGCCAAAACACCGAACGAACGGGAGCAATTTCTTTTAACATTAAAGATATGCATGCCTATGATATTGCTATGATACTAGATAAGCTGGGCATCGCCGTAAGGGCGGGTACTCATTGCGCAGAACCCTTAATGCACTTTCTCGGAATAAAGGGCACAATAAGGGCAAGCTTTGCCGTTTACAACACCAAAGATGATGTGGATCGTTTGATCGAGGGAATTAATAAAGCTATTGGCATGCTAGGATAAGGATTTATTCATGATAAAAACGGTAAAAGAGATCCAGGATGATATCATTGAAGACATGTCACAACATGAAGACTGGATGGATAAGTATGAGTATTTGATCTCACTTGGGAAAACCCTTCCTTCCATGGATCCATCTCTAAAGGCCGATACCTTTTCTGTACCGGGATGTCAAAACCAAGTTTGGGTTTCCGTAGAAATTCAAGATGGGAAATTAGTGATCCAAGCGGATAGCGATACTTATATCAATAAAGGATTGATCGTCCTTGTGCTTCGGGTTTTAAATGGACGCACCATTGATGAAGTTAATAATACAGATCTATATTTTATTCGTGAAAGTGGTCTTCGCAGTAACCTATCCCCCTCGCGGACAAGTGGTCTTTTGGCTTTTATAGATCACATTAAAAATGCAGCTCAAGCATTATAGTATTTTTTACATTTTAAAGGAGCTTCTATGTCTCTGTTGATCAAGCAGGTTTTGTTGAATAATGAACGAGTTGATGTCTATATTGAACACAACAACTTTACTGCTATAAAACCCAAACTTTCTGTTTCTGCCGATACCGTGATAGATGGATCCTGCTTCGCCATTTTACCGGCTTTTTACAATATGCATACTCATTCTGCAATGACACTTATGCGCGGCTATGCGGATGACCTTGAATTACACACATGGCTTGAAGATCATATCTGGCCACTTGAAAGTAATCTTGTTGAAGATCATGTTTATCATGGTACTCGTCTTGCCGCTCTGGAGATGATAAAAAGTGGAACTGTTTTTTTTAATGACATGTACTTTTTCCCTTACGGCACGGCAAAAGCTGCAGATGAGATGGGAATGCGTGCGGATATCGCCCCTGTCTTGGTAGATGGAATGGATGCTTCAAGATCTGATGAGATGATCGCCTATGCACAAGAAACCATTGATCATAGCGACGATTATTCATCTCGTGTTCGCTTTGCCGTTTCTCCTCATGCCATTTATACGGTATCAGCAGATACTCTTATAAAAAGCGCTGAACTTGCAAGAAAGGAAAATTTGCCTTATCAGATCCATGTTTCCGAATCAGAAACCGAGGTCAATAATTCTCTAAAAAAATTTGGTTTGCGACCCGTACAGTACCTTGAGTCACTTGGAGTTCTTGGCCCAAACGTAACTGCAGTCCATTGCGTACATCTTGACGATACAGACAGAAAAATACTAAAAGACCGTGATGTCACCATTGCTCATTGTCCCGCCTCAAACATGAAACTTGCATCGGGTCATTTTGAATATTCAAAAGCAAAAACAGCTGGTATTCGAACTGTTGTTGCAACAGATGGTGCAAGTTCCAACAATAATCTATCTATGCTTGACGAAATGAAATTAGCGGCTTTTCGAGCCAAAGTTGATTCTGGTGATCCTACCGTTGCTCCGTCAAAAGAGATCTTTCATATGGCTACATTGTATCCCGCCAAAACAGCAGGATTAAATGCCGGCAAGATCGAAGTAGGCATGTTAGCTGATTGTATGTTTGTTAATTTGAATCATCCCACGCTCGTCCCATCCGGTCATCTTATCTCCGATATGGTTTACAGTGCCAATCCCGAATGTATCGATACCGTCATTTGTGATGGTAATATCCTCATGCAAGGTCGCAAGGTCAAGAATGAGGAAAAGATCATCAAAAGAGCTAATGAGGCGTACCGGGATTTGATCTCAAGATAGTTAATATTGATATTCAGTAACATTGGGTTTTAACCCGTTATTTTTCAATGTTTCTTTTCAATAACCCGGGGTTTAAACCTCGGGTTACTGATAAATATTACATATTTCTGTGATCATCATCACCTGTCGCTCAAGCCTTCGAGTAATATGTCTTTTTATTGTTTATATTTTCCCCATGGAACGATTTTTCTTATTATTCGGATTATTTTGCACTTTAAATGCGCAGATCCTCCTCAACGAATTCATGATCGATCCGGATAATGACAATACCGGAGAATTTATTGAAATATATAATGCGGGGGACTCTTTTGTTGATATGTCCAGATTTTTCATTTGCGATGCACAGGATACGGATGCGGTAATCCCCTTTCCCGATTCACTATTACTTCCGGGCCAGTACGGACTAATACTTGATCCAGATTACTTTGGCGAATATGACTTTTTTATACCCGATTCAATTCCGCGATTTACTATTACCGATTCTCGTTTTGGTAAGTATGGCATATCAAATTCTACGTCTAAACTTTTTTCCCTGCTTTCATTTGATTATCAAATTTTAGATTCATATCAAACGGGGAATCCATCATGGCCAAATAGCGAATACTCGATCGAGCGGTTCCGGTGGCAAGATACTCTTTGGCAAACATCGTTAGCTATTTCGGGAACTCCTGGCTTTCGCAACTCTGTTTCGCCCAAAGAATTGGATATGAAGATATCTTCTCTTCAATGCGAAGTACAAGACAATCGTTTATATATTTCATTTTTACTAAATAATACAGGATTGGAAAATATGTCCGAATATTATTATGGATATATTGTGGATATATCACAACAAGAACAATGCTTAAATGACACCTTGCTATTTACGGGCAATTCTACCATTCCACCGGGTGACTCCTTAGTCATCCTACATGAATATCCTTATAAAACAAAAGGCGCCATAGGCATCCGTGCTTATACAATTTATGCAGATAGTTGTGACGACACACTTTCGTTTGATACCTACATCCCACTTTCCGAGAACGATCTTATCATCAGCGAATTTGTCTGCAAAACAGGTGATAACTTTTCCTGTGAATATATTGAAGTCATTTCTCGCTCCAAGCTTCCGATTCAAATACAGGGAATTCAAATCGAGGACATGACGGGCTCAATTGAACTGGAATGTGACCATGTACTATACCCCGATTCCATGTTGGTACTAGCCCAATCTGCGTCTTTTAACGATGATTTCCCCAATATAAATAATTATCTCATCCCACCTGCGTGGCGCAGTCTAAACAACAGCGAAGACATCATCCGTCTTCAGAACCACTCAAGTTCTATTATTTGTGATCTACATTATAATGCTGTGTGGGACATCCCTTCAGACTGTGCCATGCAATTGGTGGATACTGCTCTAAATTATCGCGATCCATTAAATTGGGAAATATCGTATTGGGGTTCACCCGGCAAATACAATCAAACAGAAAAGCAATTACTTCATCTTTCGTGTTTCACCCAAAAAGAGTTTTTTACGCTTTTAGACACCCTCAGTATTTATATAATAAACGATGGTTACTTTTCTTTGCCGGAACAAACAATTATATTAAGTACATCACTAGTTGAACACTCGTATTTTATTCCCGAAAGCATACCCGGAGATACACTTCTGTTAATGGCCGACACCTCTGATATTTTTATCGAAGGAACGCAAACTTGCACACTTGAATGTTCGCCCTACTTCACGTATTATTTAAAATACTATTATCCATATTCTGATACACCCTGCTTTTTCAACGAGATACTTTTTGAGCCTATGGACACTTATGGGCAGGCTGAATTTATAGAACTGTCGTGTAAGAGCAAGCCTTTCGATCTTGATCATTGGAAGCTGAAAATTAATAACTCAACTATTATGCTTCAAGGCATGCTTGAAAACACGTATAACGTTCTATGTGACAGCGATGACCCTTTGGGTAGTTTTACCTATCCTTTTGACAATTTTCCTTCATTGCCCAATAGCGGTGCAGATTGTTATTTACTCGATCCTATGGAAAATATTATCGACCATTGTGATCTTCGCGAACATGATGAACTTCATATTGGAAAAAGTCTTGAAAAGCAGTTTGTAAATATCTCTTCAAATGATCCAAATATTTGGTTTTCCTCGGTTTCATCTTCTGCAATGACCCCCGGACGTCTAAATAGTATTACCGCACTTCCCGGATCACGGAATGATCTTGATATTTACCCGGATATCTTTTCACCCGGTATTGACGAGCGAATTCAATTTAGTATTGATGCAGACACGGCCCTTTCTTACTGTGAATTGTTATGTTTCAATCTTGCGGGGCAATTTATCTACAGAAAGGAGCAGGCGCTTTTTTCTCAACCAGGCTGTCTTCTTTTTTGGGATGGTCGAATGGGGCATGGTGATTATCCTTCACGCGGTCTCTATCTTGCTGTTGCTGTAATTCATCAAATAGATGGAAGTAGCTATCAACTACGGGGTACATTCGCCATTAGGTGACTTTGATAAATGATATTTGAATTACAACCGAAAGAAAGTAACTTCACTAATCAAACACAAAGGAGTCTCCATGAAGAAGCTTTTATTAATTGTACTATCTTTGCTCATTTTAATTACGGGGAGTTTTGCTATGGCTTCAAATGATTTTTCCAACTCAATGACAGTTGTAAACACGATCGATCTTGAAAAGTATCTTGGGACTTGGTACGAGTATGCCAGATTAGACGTTTCATTCGAACGGGGCATGACTGAAACGCAGGCAAATTATTCCATGCTTGAACCTGATCGCAAAGGAAGAACACGCGTTCGTGTTATCAATTCGGGCATGAAAAACGGTAGACCCAAGAAAGCTAAAGGCAAGGCATATATTCCCAATGCGGAAGAACCGGCAAGATTACTGGTCTCCTTCTTTGGCCCCTTCTATGGCGACTATAACGTGATCGCCCTAGATACCGAGAACTATCAATATGCTCTCGTCGCCGGCAGTTCCACCAAATACTTATGGATACTAACTCGTGAAAAAGATTTGGATAGCATGATACTAGAAAAGCTAAAAGGCATTGCACGCAGCTATGGTTATGATACAGATAAATTGATCTATCCTCAAAAATGATATTATTCTAACATATACACAAACGCCCCGAAATCGGGGCGTTTGCTTGCGTAACTAAACATCGAGAATTTTACAGATCTTTTATTAGCATTGTGATCATCTTGTGGATCTTTTGATTTTCTTTTTTTGTTGAAATGATAAATTCGTTATCGTCAATCTTCCCAAGCACCGCTTCCATTTCTTCGGGAGACTCAAAGTTCAACTGTTTAAATGGATTGTTGTAGTCCTTGGCACGACTGCCATAAACACGCTCTGTGATCAAATCATGGATCAAGCCGTATCGCTCCAATTGTTCTTTAAGCTTTTCATTATTCAATATCTTTATATGGAAAACATCGCCAAGAACACCGATCGCGTGAAGCATTTTTTGCTCTGGATAGTTCTTAAAAAGCATATCATATCTTTCGTGAATATCGTCCCAGTTGTTCAGACTTCTAGATTTAATATTTTTGAACAGCCTATTCATGTCTTTTCGAGGCATTAACTGTCCGCCCAAATTAACCCAATCGCATTCCCGTGCTTTCTGTTTTTTACTTATATCAAAAATCGATTCCTTGGGCGAATTCAAAAGATATTCCGTAATCTGCTTCATGCTATAATAGAATATCATTTGCAAATAGGCCTGATAACCAAAGAACGGTTTCAATAAAACAACGGCTCTTTTTGAACGCTCAAAACTCGTACTATCTACAGAAAGAGTATCGGGATACTCCTTTGGGCCCTTATTTTTAATAAAGATCAAATTTTCTCTATCTTTTGGATCTAATTTTAATTCATTTTCAAGCAGATCAAGTGATTCTATTATTTCTTCCACAGAATCCGGGGCCAGAGAAGCATATTCAATATTTTGGAATTTATGAACGCGTTTGTCTCTATTAAGGTATTTCCACTCATTTCTTGCCATAGCATACATATTATATAGCCACCAAAAAGCGGGCATGATCTCAAGCTGATCTTTTGATGAGTTGTTATTCACAAGTGAAAATGGCAAGTGAATGTTCAATTCGGAAGGGTAAGACCCTTTTGCCATCAGTGTAAACGACGCAAAGGTACTGGGGTGTTTAATACTGGTGCATAGGCCGGGCCAAAAGCCTCTGCCTGCTTTTATTTCATTGTCATTTGCCCTGGAATTATGATTGGAGCCAAGAGTTGCCCCAGCAGCAATATTAGATTGGCCTTTTACCAATGCTGCAACAAGGAATGAATTGTTATGATGCTGTTCGTGTGAGGGAAAGATCAAATTGTTCAGAACCTCACAACATGAAATGGTCGAGTTTGAACCCAAGAAAGAATTAATGAGCCGACCGCCGTATTTAAGATTTGAATTATTGCCCATGATAAAGCGTACAGCTTTGCAACCATAAAATATCCTACAGCCATAACCAATAATGCCATTTACCGCCTCAACGCCTTCACCGATCTGTGTAGAAGCATCAAATAAAGAGTTAATTGTAAGATTTTTTAACTTGTTGGCTCCTTTGATATAGCACATGGAACCGATCTTTGCGTTCTTAACGATGCGGGTATTTTTTATGACTGTCTGTTCGCCAACCTCACCATAATATCCTCTGGCTTTGTCAGTATGTTGCAATGTTATTTCTTTTAGGCGATCCATTAAAATTTTATCATTGCGGTATCTTGCCCATATATATGCATCAGCCGGTATCATCCCATTGAAGGGCAATATTTTTCTGGATCCCGTTTCGTTCATGATATCCATCCACATAAGAACAGATTCATCCTCGCCTTCTTTTAGAGCTCCATTGCCAAATTTTGCGTGATCGGTCATATTCATTTCATCAATATTGACCAGAATACACCTATTACCAATAATATAATGTGATAAATAATGTACATTATGAATAGCGGACATGTCGCCAATATCACAGGAAATGATCTGACTATTTGTAAGTCCGACGGGTACCTCAAGATCATGATGACGAAGAGTGGCATGCTTAATATCGCCCAAGCGCACCATTCCAAAGAAGGAACAATTCCGCACCAGAGATGGCTCAAATACATCGCGGACGTAGATCAGATCCCAATCATCCGCCGTATTCCCGTTCTTTACAAGCGCTTCAACTTCTACAGCACAAAGTGGACGCCAATGATCTTGTTCGTGAATTTGTTGTTCATTTCTTAAATAGTATTCGTCTTTACCCTTGGGAAGATAATTTTGGGATATAAACCC
>Ga0307992_1000817_pt1 | contig 19205 bp, 19 predicted proteins | sample EllFjometagen133_FD_203162 | JGI IMG/M metagenome (GOLD analysis project Ga0307992, IMG submission 203162) | Marine microbial communities from Ellis Fjord, Antarctic Ocean - #133 | ecosystem: Environmental > Aquatic > Marine > Unclassified | place: Southern Ocean | collected 2014-10-08
GCCTAAAGCGAAAGCATTTAGTTCAATTAAAGAATGTATTAAGGATGCTGAGGTTATTATGACAATTGTTGGTTATCCATCAGATGTCATTGAGGTCTACGATAAGGTCATTGAGTATGCTAAAAGAGGAACTATCTTGGTTGATATGACAACGTCATCTCCATCTTTAGCTGTGGATTTATATCAAATGGCGAAACAAAAAGGATTATCTATGTTAGATGCTCCTGTTACAGGCGGTGACCTAGGAGCAATCAAAGGAACCTTGTCTATTATGGTTGGTGGAGATGAATTTACTTTTCATAAGGTACTCCCATTACTTAAGATTATGGGAACTACCGTGACCTATATGGGTGGAGCAGGTTCTGGAATGCATGCTAAACTAGCTAATCAAACAGTAATTGCTGGTAATATTATAGGTATATGCGAGGCATTAACTTATGCAAAAGAGAAGAACTTGGATTTAAATAAAATGCTTTCAGTTATTGTTGGAGGTTCGGCGAGTTCTTGGCAAGCAGCCAATAATGGTGCTAAGATGATTAAGCATGATTATGCTCCTGGATTCTTTGTTAAACACTATTTAAAGGATTTAAAACTTATCTTAGAAGCAAAAGGAGATTTAAAGTTAGAAGTTGTTGAAAAAGTAGCAAAAGCATATCAAATATTATCTAATAATGGATATGCAGATTTAGGAACTCAAAGTATTATTGAATATTATTTAAAGAAAATGAGCTAAAAAAGATAAAAAAAGTCCTTATTCGATTTGAATAGGGACTTTTATATTGGAATTATTTAATAATTAAACTGTGTCCAGTCATTTCTTTTGGCTGTTTAAGGCCAAGGAGTTCTAATAGGGTTGGTGCAACATCGCATAATGAGCCTGTACCCAATTTAATGTCTTTTTTAGTAATCAAGACAGGAACAAGGTTCGTTGTATGTGCTGTATGAGGCTGTCCATCTGCGCTTCTCATTTTTTCTGCGTTACCATGATCAGCTAAGACAATAGCAACTCCACCAATTGAAAGGATTGCTTCAACAACTTCTTTTGTGCATTGATCAACAGTTTCAACTGCTTTAGTCGTTGCTTCAATTGAGCCAGTATGACCTACCATATCAGGATTAGCGAAATTTAATATCATCGTATCGAATTTGCCTGATTTGATTGCTTCAACTGCTCTATCTTTAACTTCATAAGCGCTCATTTCTGGCTTTAAATCATAAGTTGCAACCTTTGGAGACTCAACAACAATTCTTGTTGCTCCCTTTAGGTCTCTTTCTTGTCCTCCGTCAAAGAAGAAGGTAACATGAGCATACTTTTCTGTTTCAGCAATTCTAAGTTGCTTTAAGCCCGCATCTGCGACTACTTCACCATATAAGTTATTTAAAACTTGTAATTCATAAGCCAATGGACCTTTTACAGTCTTGTTATAGTGCATCATGGACACAAAGAAGATATCTTTTGGTGCATTTTTTGGATCAAAGCTTGTTTTGTCTTCAGTATGGTATGTATTTGCTTCACTTGGATTAGAGAAAGCCGTTGCTATTCTAATTGCTCTATCAGGTCTAAAGTTGGCAAAAATAATTGAATCATGATCCCCAACCAAACCATTTTGATCGACAACAAATGGAATAATAAATTCATCAGTAATTCCAGCATCATAAGATACTTGAGTTCCCTCTAGGGCATCCTTATAGTGCTTACCAGTTCCTAAAACCATGTTATCAAAAGCTAATTGAATCCGGTCCCAATTATTATCACGATCCATCGCATAATATCTACCAGATACTGTAGCAACCTTAATGCCATAATCAATTAAATCCTTTAAGAATCCTAATCCGGATACTTGAGGTGTATCTCTGCCATCCATAAATGCGTGTAAATAAGGGGTAATTCCCTTTGAAACAGCTAAATCATGAAGTGCTTTTATGTGCGTTGGGTATGCGTGCACCCCACCATCACTTATAAGACCAAAGATATGTAACTTACTCTTATTTTTTTTAGCATGATCAATTGCATCTAAAAATGCTTTATTCTTAAAAAACGATCCATCTTTAATAGCGACATTGATTCGAGTCAAGGATTGGAAAACGACACGCCCTGCTCCAAGATTTAAATGCCCAACTTCACTATTTCCCATTTGACCTTCAGGTAATCCAACATTTTCACCACTTGCCTTTAGGGTGTTGTTAGGATAATCTTTAAATAGTTGATCTAAAAATGGCTTTTTAGCCAGTGATACTGAATTGCTATCGCTTGCAGGTGCAAGCCCATAACCATCCATAATAATTAATGCTGCAAATTTTTTATTCATTGTATACTCCTTTAAAATCTTTATCACTTCTATTATACTTCAAAAAGAAGGGTAACACTAAATCTACGCAAAAAAAACGTTTTCAAATCAATGACTATGCAAATTATAAAAACTATGATAAAATATGTATGTAATACTTCGGGGCAGGGTGTAATTCCCTACCGGCGGTTATAGTCCGCGAGCCTTAAGGCAGACCTTGTGAAACCCAAGGACCGACAGTAAAGTCTGGATGGAAGAAGTAATGTCAGTTTGACATGCCTTTTTGTCGCCGAAGTAATTTGGCGATTTTTTGTTACTTAGGAGGTAAATCATGTCAAATTACTTGCGTTTAAAAAAAATGTTGTACGTTGTTTCTTTAGCGGCTGTATCGATAGTCATTGGTCTAATTGAGATCCCTAATCCATTTTCATTTATTGGACCTTGGGCAGCTTTTGTCAGACTTGATTTTAGTGATGTCGTTATTTTAGTTTCTTTAGTTGTATTAGGGCCAAAAGAAACAATATTTGTTATTTTATTGAGAAGTGGTATTCGACCATTGATATTGCCTAAATTTGGCCTTGCAATGGATTATGTTGGCGAATTTCTAGCTATCACAGCATCGATATCTATTATGTTTGCTTATATAAGTGCACGTAAAATTCTTAAAAAGACAAAGGAACAGCCTTTACTTTATGTTCTACCGGTTCAAGAAGAAAAATTAACAAAAAAAGATTGGGCAGTATATTTAGGGTTTGCGATTTTAATACTCTCTTTAGGCACGCTCATCGCTAATTATATGTTTGCTACCCCCTTATATTTAAGCATGTTTGGAGCGACTCAAAGTTCTACAGCTTTGCACTTTACAGTATTCTCGTATGTGAAAGATAGTAATCCTAGTTTTACTTTATTTACTTTTCTTTTGGCAGCGATCATTAGTTATGTTCCATTTAATATTATGAAAAGCATCTTTGTTATGTCAATTTTCCTTGTCTTGAAACCTAAGTTGAAGTATTTAGAATTATAGTATGTTAAGATAAAGATGAGGTAATTTATGAATTTAATTGACAAATTTAAAGAACCAATAGATAAACACAATTTAATATTTGTAATTAAGCAAAGTGCTTTTATGACTGTTATAGGTGGATTATTAGTTGGAGCAATATATCTATTTATAGAACAATATTTTGGGATAACCCTAATATGGATGCTATTATTCGTTTTTGGGCTCTATTTAGCTAAAAGAATTAAAAATGCATATAACAAATATCATATAATTCATTCGGTTATTGCTATTATAGTTATTATCGTCACATACTTTCTTGCTAATGTTGTTTATTGGGCTGGATTTCTTTATATGTATGACGTGCTTACTGTGACTTCATTATCAAACTTTATTAATCCAGTGTTATATTTTAGTTTCTTAAATATTTTTCGCCAAGGGTTTTTCGAAATTACGAATATTTTGAATGTTATCTTTTTCATTTTGGTCAATGTTTATGTTGTTCGGTATGTTAAGTAAACGTTTTTATTGATGATTTACTTTATTAACACATACTTTTTGTGTATAATATATAGTAGTAGAATACAGGCAAAAACTTAATAAAGGAGTGATAATATGCCATTTATTAGTGATATTTACGCACGTGAAGTATTAGATTCAAGAGGTAACCCAACTGTTGAAGTTGAAGTTTACACTGAATCCGGAGCTTTTGGACGCGCAATGGTTCCATCAGGAGCCTCAACAGGTGAACACGAAGCAGTAGAACTTAGAGACGGAGACAAAAAACGTTATCTAGGCAAAGGGGTTTTAACAGCCGTTCATAATGTGAACGAAATTTTAGCTCCAGAATTGGTTGGAATCGACGTTACCAATCAAGTTGGTATTGACAGATTAATGATTGAACTTGACGGCACAAAGAACAAGTCAAAATTTGGTGCTAACGCAATTTTAGGCGTTTCTATGGCAGTTGCAAGAGCTGCAGCAGATTTTTTAGGTGTTGAACTATACCAATATCTTGGTGGTTTCAATGCGAAACAATTACCAGTTCCTATGATGAACATCATCAATGGTGGATCTCATGCTGATAATAATGTTGACTTCCAAGAATTTATGATTATGCCAGTTGGCGCTAAGACGTTTAAAGAAGGATTACGTATGGGAGCTGAAGTGTTCCATAACTTAAAGAGCGTTCTTAAGGCAAAAGGGTATAATACTGGTGTTGGTGATGAAGGCGGATTTGCTCCTAACTTAGGATCAAACGAAGAAGCACTTCAAGTAATTATTGAAGCAATTAAAAAAGCTGGATATGTTCCAGGTAAAGATGTTTTCTTAGCAATGGATACTGCATCTTCTGAGTTTTACAATAAAGAAACTAAGAAATATGTGCTTGCTGGTGAAGGCGGAAAAGAATTCACAAGTGAAGAACTCACTGATTTCTATGCAGAACTAGTTAAAAAATATCCAATCATTTCACTTGAAGATGGACTAGACGAAAATGACTGGGAAGGTTGGGCTTATCTTAGTAAGAAACTTGGAAATAAAATCCAAATTATGGGTGATGATTTATTTGTCACAAATACTGAAAAACTTTCTAAGGGTATTGAACTAGGTATCGCAAATTCAATTTTAATTAAAGTTAACCAAATCGGTACATTGACAGAAACATTTGATGCAATCGAAATGGCTAAACGTGCTGGTTATACAGCGGTTATTTCCCATAGAAGTGGTGAAACAGAAGATACAATTATCGCTGATATCGCAGTAGCAACTAATGCCGGTCAGATTAAAACTGGTAGTGCTTCAAGAACTGACAGAATTGCTAAGTATAATCAATTGCTTAGAATCGAAGATCAACTTGCAGAAACTGCACAATATCTTGGATTGAAAACGTTCTATAATTTAAAAAATAAATAAAAGATTAAAATTAACGTAATTTTTAAATTTATATTTTCGTACAAAAAAAGACTGAGAAAATTTTCTTAGTCTTTTTATTTTGACTATAGATTGTTTTTATTTACATTAATTTGAAAGGTTTGATTGAGGGAACTTAATCATTATCACACACTTAATGTATTATTGCGGTAGATGAAAATCAAGTAAGAAAATATGATATAATATCATATGAGGTAATATAAATGAAAAACATGTATTTAGAGTTTTATAATTTACAAACAAGAAAATTAGTAAAAGCAAATTATCCAGATGTCGATATCGATCGATATCCTTATTTAACAATGGATGAGGAGTTTATTCACTTACAAACGGATATTTTAATTGGAAGATTAGATCATAAAAAAACATTCGGATTTTTAAGACAAGAGTTGGGCGATATTTATATTGATCAAAGATGTCTATCTGATTCAATGCATGACGATATTGTTTTGGTTAAAGAAGGTGTTGAACCAAAAATAGTATTGATTGTAAAACGTGCTTTAACGGTTGTTATTGCAACTGTAAAGAAAACAAAAAGAGGGTACTTTTTTGAACCTGACACATATATAGACAGAAGACTTGAAGTTGAAAATACTGATGGGTTAGTTGCTGGACATGTTGTCATGCTTGAAGTTGAATCTATTGAGCATTTTGGTATATATGCACATGTTAAGAAAATCATTGGGCATGTTGAAGATCCTGATATCAATACGTTAAAAATTGTATTTGGATACGAATGGCCACAAAAATTCAAAGATGATGTAATGAATGCTGTAGGCCAAATACATATTGATATCGAAGAGGAAAAGAAAACAAGACTTGATTTAACTAATGAACTTATTGTGACAATTGATGGTAAGGATGCGAAAGATTTAGATGATGCAATATCTCTTTATGTCAAAGATGATTTATATCATTTGGGTGTCCATATCGCTGATGTTAGTCATTATGTTAAAGAAGATTCAATCGTTGATCAAGAAGCTTATCGCAGATCAACATCTGCATATTTAGCTGACCGGGTTATACCGATGCTACCGCATCTGTTATCAAATGATTGGTGTTCACTTAATCCACACGAAACTAAATTAACTTTATCATGTAATATGGTTTTAGATATGGACGGAAAAGTTGTTTCTTATGATATTCAAAAAAGTTATTTAGAAAGTTATCGTAGACTTAATTATGATGAGGTTAATCAATTTTTAACCAAGAATGTCTCTTTGAAAGATCAAAGAGTTGAACAGATGCTTCTTGTTATGAATGAATTATCACAAAAGCTTAAAGTTATTCGTAATAAGAGAGGCGAGATTGAATTTGAAAGCAGTGAACTTGGATTTATCGTTGATAAACAAGGTCGCGTTTTAGATGTGTATGAAAGAAAAACAGATGAAGCAGAAGAGTTAATCGAATCATTTATGCTCATTGCTAATGAAACAGTTGCATTCCATATGCATCATGCGGAGTTACCGTCGCTTTATAGAATCCATGAAAAACCGGATAATTTAAAATTAAAAAATGCTTTAACAATGGTTTCTAGATTAGGCTTTCCAGTGAACATGAAGCAACTAGGCAATCCGAAACCTTTGCAGGTGTTAACGCGAATTACAGCAGATACACCCTATAGTTATATTATTCATATGATGCTTCTTAGAGCAATGCAGAAAGCCAAGTACAGTGAGATATTATCACCTCACTATGGCCTTGGTGCGCGTTATTATGCACACTTCACATCTCCTATTAGAAGATATCCTGATTTGATTTTACATAGATTAATTCACACATTTGTTTTGGGTGAATCAAGAGATATGAAAAAAGATATGCATCACTTTGAATTAATCATGCCAGAAGTTGCTAAACACACATCTGACCAAGAAAGAAAAGCAGTTCAAATGGAACGTGATGTTTCTAAACTTAAAAGTTGCGAATTCATGGCTGACAAAGTTGGTAACTTCTTTAAAGCTAAGATCACTCAGATGATGCCTTCAGGTATGTTTGTTAAATTAGATAATGGCATAGAAGGTTTTGTAGCTTTGAGAGTTTTAGATGATTACTATATGTATGATGAAGCACATTTAACATTTATAGGAAATCGCGGTAAAAAATATCGTTTAGGTGATCAAGTGAAAGTTGAACTTCTAGATGTTGATCTAGGAACAAAGAAAATGGATTTTGTGATTAAAGATAAAAAACAAAGCAGATCAAAGAATACAAACAAAAAGGATTACAAACATGAAAATTATAAGTCAAAACAAAAAGGCTAGACATGATTATTTCATTCAAGAAACATTTGAAGCTGGTATTCAGCTTCTAGGTAGTGAAATTAAATCAATACGTCAAGGAAAAATAAATCTTAATGATTCATTCGTAACCTTTAAAAATGGTGAAACGTATGTTAATAATATGCACATTGCTAAATATGATTTTAGTAATCGTTTTAACCATGAAGAAACAAGACCAAGAAAACTTTTGTTGCATCATAAGGAAATTGTAAAACTTTTTTCTAAAACAAGAGAACAAGGTCTTACCGTTATTCCATTGAAAGTCTATTTAAAAGAAGGATTATGTAAAATTGAAATAGGTCTTGCCAAAGGTAAGAGAGATTATGATAAACGCAATACATTAAGAGAAAAAGATCAGCAAATGCGTTTACGGAAGATTTTAAAAAATAGGTAGAAAATGAAAAATAGAATTGGACTTGCCTTAGGTGGCGGTGGTGCTAGAGGATCATACCAAATAGGTATTCTAAAAGCACTCGAAGAAGCAAATATTTTACAAGATATTCATCATATATCAGGAACATCCATTGGTTCAATTAATACACTCATGGTTATGGCCAAAGTGAGTTATGAAAGAATGATAGGAATTTGGGAAAAAATAACTAACTCTGACATATATGGATTAGGTCCAGCAAGATTCAAGTCGGACCGATTGGGTGTCTTTAGTTTGCAAGATGCATTTAATGTATTGAAAAGAGAAGTTTCATTATCTGAGATTAGAGAAAGCAAAATTCAAGGATATGCAACTTCAGCTAAAATTCATAAAGATTCATTGATTGACCAAGTGCTCATTCACCGAATGGAAAAGGAAGTTTTTCACTTAAATGACTTTAAAGATCCACATAAAGCAGTATTAGCAAGTGCGTCAATCCCCTTACTTTTCGGATCAACATCTATAGGTGATGATCATTATGTTGATGGTGGAGCTGTTGATAATTGTCCTGTTCAACCATTGCTAGATCATGAATGTGATATTATCCTTGCAGTTCCTATCGATGGTTGGTTTAGACCAAAGAAGTTTGAAAAAGAAAATATACTTCTCATTAATTTAAAAACGCATTATCTATTCCATACTATCCCCTATGATATTTTAGATTTTAAATCATCTGTTGTTACTGATAAAGCTGATTATGGATATAAAATAGGAAAATTAATGATTAATCAACTGATTGAATTAGGATACTATGATGAATCAAACCAATGGTATAAGCCAGATGGATATACATATATAACTATTGATAAAAGTAAAGAAAAAAAGATAAAGGATGAGGTTTGATTTTATGGATCTTGATATTGTAAAAATTATTCAACTGATGAGAAATCCAATTTTAGACTGGTTTTTCTATATTGTTACACAAATTGGCGATCAATATTTTTTTATTGCTATTGTAGCTATTATTTACTGGACTGTTAATAAGAAATATGCGCATAAATTTGCATTTACTTTCATGCTTACAGCTGGTGTTAATACGGGCATCAAAGAAATCATACAGCGAGTTAGACCTTTTTATAATGATGGTGTTTCGGTTGAAGATCGTTGGATTACGCAAGGATATTCATTTCCAAGTGGTCATTCACAAGCTGCTGGGGTCTTAGGATATTTATCATATGATGTTTCAAAAAAACTATCAAAGAAATGGATATGGTATGTTGGTTTAGCAGTTTTAATATTAGTTCCGTTAAGCAGAATCTATTTAGGACAACATTATTTATCCGATGTTGTTGTTGGAGCAGCCTTAAGTTTCACTTTAGCATTTTTCATCTTTAAACTTGTTGATAAGATGAAAGATAACGAGCATATTTATACAATTATGCTCGCACCTATTTTTATCTTAGTTTTGTTTTTCGTACAAAATCACGATATATTTGTTGCTGCTGGAGGATTTACAGGGTTCGCTGTAGGTTATTACTTAGAAAAAGAATTTGTTAAATATGATGTTAAAGCAGATTTTTGGATTCAAGTTCTTAAAGTTGTAATAGGGTTGGTTATTGCAGTTGTTGTTAAAGAAGGATTAAAATTTATCTTGCCGTATACCGCTACAGAAGATACAGACCCTGCAACACTTGATTTAATCCTTGATTTTATTCGATATTTTGCGATTGGAGTTTGGGCTGCATATGGAGCACCCCTCGTATTTAAAAATGTATTCAGACATAAGTAAAAAAACTTTTAAAGAATTAACAAATGAAGAAGTCTATCAAATCCTTGACTTAAGACTCAAGGTTTTTGTCATGGAGCAACAGATTATGTATGTTGATACAGATTATAGAGATCAAAAGTGTATACACTACATGATAAAAGATGACGATCAAATTGTATGCTATCTTCGAGTTGTCCCTAAAGGTTTGAAATATGAAGAGTATTCTTTAGGTAGAGTTGCAACTGATCCGAATTATCGTAGTCATGGACTGGCGACAAAACTGATTAAAAAGGTTATGGATGATTTGAAGGGTGAACCTATAAGAATATCAGGTCAAGCCTATCTTAAAAGTTATTATGAAGGATTAGGGTTTACAGTAGTTAAGGGACCATATTTAGAAGAAGATATCTCACATTATGAGATGATTTTTCTCAATCGATAGCATTTTTATATCTTTACAAACATATATAACTATGTTAAAATATAATCGCAATGAACAGAACGAGTAATGAGTCTTTTATGCTTAGAGACTTCGTGGTTGGTGAAAACGAAGATGAAAGCTCATGAATGCTATCTGGGAGCAAAAGGTATGTCGGCCTTAACGACTAAAGAGTGCTAGAAATTCATTTCTAGAACTAAGGTGGTACCGCGTAATCATTACGTCCTTAGATATTTCTAAGGACTTTTATTTTTATTTAATTATGGAGGAATAACTATGAAATACATGACTGCAGCAGAAATAAGACAAATGTGGCTTTCATTTTTCGAATCAAAAAGACATAAAATAGAACCATCAGCTTCATTGGTACCGCAAAATGATCCAACATTACTATGGATCAACGCAGGTGTTGCCCCATTGAAGAAGTATTTTGATGGCAGTGAGAAACTTGCCAATCCAAGATTAGCAAATGTTCAAAAATGCATCCGTACTAACGATATTGATAATGTTGGTAAAACTGCAAGACATCACACATTTTTCGAAATGATGGGTAATTTTTCTATAGGAGAATATTTCAAAGAAGATGCTATCAAATGGGGGTTAGAACTTTTGACAGATCCTAAGTGGTTTGGTTTGCCCATTGATAAATTATATATGACTTATTATCCTGATGATTTAGAAGCAAAAAAAATCTGGTTAAATCATGGTATTAAAGAAGATCACTTGATTGCAAGTAAAGATAACTTTTGGGAAATTGGACCTGGACCTTGTGGTCCTGACACTGAAATATATTTTGACCGCGGAGAAAAATATGACAAACGCGGAGTTGAGTTAATTGAAAAAGATTTAGAGAATGAAAGATATATTGAAATTTGGAACATCGTTTTTTCACAGTTTAATTCGAAAGTTGGTTTAAACAGAGATGACTATCCAGAACTACCGAACAAGAACATTGATACCGGTGCTGGATTAGAAAGATTTGCTTGTGTTATACAAGAAGTTAAAACCAATTTTGAAACTGATTTATTCATGCCAATAATTAAACATGTAGAAAGCATATCAAAAGTTAAATATGAAGGGCAAATGGCATTTAAAGTTATCGCAGATCACATCAAAGCTTTAGTGTTTGCGATTAGTGATGGAGCAATGCTTTCTAATGAAGGTAGAGGTTACGTTCTTAGAAGACTATTGAGACGTGCTGTTAAGTATGGCCGCTCACTTAATCTAACTGAACCATTTTTATATTTACTGATAGATGATGTTGTTGACACGATGAGTGTATTTTATATGAACTTAAATGATACAAAAGATATTGTTAAAAAGATTGTTTTTAAAGAAGAACAAAAATTTCTTGAAACAATAACAGATGGTGAAAAACATTTATTAGATGCTATTGAAAAAGAAGGAAAAGTTATTTCTGGAGTTACAGCATTTAAACTTTATGATACCTATGGTTTCCCAATTGAACTCACTTTAGAATATGCCAATGAAAACGATGTTATCGTTGATGAAAAAGCATTCTACGAAGAGCTTGAAAAACAAAAACAACGCTCAAGAGCTGCTCGATCAAGTAAAGGGAGTATGAAAGCACAAGAAGAAGCTTTTCTTAACTTTGTAGAACCTTCGAATTTTATTGGATATACAACGCTTCAAACTGAAGCAAAAGTCATCAAAGTATTTGACCAGGGTATTGTTTTAGATCAAACCCCATTTTATGCAACTAGTGGCGGTCAAGTTGCTGACGAAGGTACGATTAATGGTCTTAAAGTAACTGATGTATCAAAACTTCCTAATGGTCAGTTTTTACATCAAGTAGAAGAAGGTGCATTTGAAGAAGGCGACGAAGTATTAGCAATCGTTGACGCTCATGAAAGACTTAAGACAATTAGAAATCATAGTGCTGCACATCTATTCCATCAATCAGTCAAAGATACTTTTGGAAAACATGCAAATCAACAAGGTTCGCAAGTTTCACCAAAGAGTTGGAGATTCGACTTCAATCATTATGAAACTGAATCTGACGAACAAATCCTAAAGGTTGAAGCACTAGTTAAACGTTATATTCATGAAAAACCACTTGATGTCATCATTCGTGAAATGCCACTTGAAGAAGCAAAAAAATATGGTGCTATGGCATTATTTGGTGAAAAATATCATGAGGTTGTTCGTGTGGTTGATATGGACTGGAGTAAGGAATTATGTGGTGGTACCCACGTAAGTAATACTAGAGAAATCGTTGATTTTGCGATCACATCATATGAATCTATTGGATCGGGTATCTACCGTATGGAAGGTGTTACAGGAACAGATGTTATAGAACAGGTAAAGGGCTTTTTAGAGCCACTTTATAATGAACTTGAAACATTATATGATAAGATGAATAGAATGGAAATACATATCATAATTCCTGATCAACCTGAGATTACAGGGAGTTACAAAGATATCGTTAATATGCGTCACTATGTTGTTGAAATCAAGGAACTTATAAAAGATAAGGAAAAAGAGATGAGTAAAATGATGCAACAGGATGTGTTGCAGAGATTAGATGACTTCATTAATGATTTGGAATCTAAGAAACAAGTAATAGTACTGCATGATATCGATTCTAAAGTTTTAAAGCAATTGATGGATGCACTTTATGATAAAATAAAGGCGGAAACTTTGTTTATTGTAAACATACAAGAAAGCAAGGCTACATTCTTATGTAAAAGTTCATTGGATCAAGCAGGACGTTTAGTTAAACTTGCTGCAAACCTAACAGGTGGATCAGGTGGCGGAAGACCGAATATGGTGCAGGGTGGAACTCAAGACTTAACAAATCTTGATCAAGCGATTGAAACCATTAGAAAGAGCTTATGAAAAGATATTTAGGTTTAGATTTAGGAAGTAAAACGTTAGGAGTATCGATGAGCGAATCAGGCATTATTGCTTATGCACTCACTACGTTTAGATTTACTGAAAACGATTATGAAGAGGCATCAAAAAAAGTTGCAGAATTAGCTTTGATGCATAAAATTGACACCATCGTTTTAGGTTACCCCAAACATATGAATAATGATATTGGGATTCGGGGTAAAATCAGTGAGGAATTTAAGAAATTAATAGAAGAAAAATGCACTTCAGAAGTTGTTCTATGGGATGAAAGACTTTCAACTCAAACAGCACTTCGTGCAATGATAAAAGGCTCAGAGCGACGTAAGACTCAAAAACAAAAAAAGGATGAACTCGCTGCTGTTGTTATATTACAAAACTATTTAGATTATAAAGGAGCAAGTCTATGTTAGAAGAAAACCAAATGGTTGTTACAAATGCTGAAGGCGATGAGTCTGTATGCGAAATTTTATTTACACATGAACATAATGGAAAGAATTATGTTGTCTTTGAATTTTTAGATTCTCATGAAGTCAGTGCAGCAGTTTATATTGCTGATGAAAATGCAGAAGAAGGATCATTCTCAGATATTGAAACAGATGAAGAATGGGATATGCTAGACAAAGTTTTAAAGGCCTATTTTGATAGCGAAGAAGACGAGTTAGAAAACGAAGAAGAGGCATAATGTTAGAAGTTATCAAAGCATATGCGAAAGATCATCAAGTTCCCATTTTATGTGAAGATGGCCTTTTGTTTTTAGGTCAAGTTATTAAGGATCATCAAGTTAAAGATGTTTTAGAAATTGGAACAGCCATAGGCTATAGCGCACTTGCTATGGCTTCTTTAGGTTGTATGATAGATACGATGGAAAGAAATGAAGAAATGATTGAGCTTGCTCAAAAGAATTTTAAAGACTATGACAAAAATCATCAAGTTCATTTAATCGAATCTGATGCTCTATTGTATGATGGGAAGTTAAGAGCGTATGATCTTATTTTCATTGATGCAGCAAAAGCTCAATATCAAAGATTTTTTGAAAAGTATGTTCCTTATTTAAGACCCAATGGCATTATTATTTGTGATAATCTTAGATTTCACGATTTAAAACCTGAAAATGTAAATAGACATACAAGACAGTTATTAAGAAAGATTAACACGTTTAAATCATTTCTTCTGGATCATCCGAATTTTGATACAAAATTCTTTGATCAAGGAGACGGCATGACCGTTAGCCAAAGGAAGTAAATATGAAACTTTTATCTACTTTTTATCAACTTAAAAATATTGAAAAGCTCTCAGCTTATGCTGATGGTTTTTTAGTTGGAAATGAAGATTTTGGAACTAGGCTTACACATAGTTTTACAACAGAAGAAATCATCAGTGCCATTCATCTTGCAAAGAAATTTAGCAAATCACTATTTTTGGTTTGTAATCAAATGTTTACAGACAAAATGCTCGTTGAGTTTAAATTATGGATTGAAGGACTACCAATCATTGATGTTTCTGGTATTATCATCGCTGATTTAGGAGCCTATAGGTTATTGGATGAATTAGGATTATCTAAAAAAACAATTTATAATCCTGAAACGTTATTAACAAATAGCCATGATTTCAACTTTTTATCGAAAAATCGCATTTTTGGTGCATATATTGCTAAGGAAATCACTTTGGAAGATGTTTTATCTATAGGTAAGAAGAAAGAGTATCAAATGTTCATGGTTGGACATGGCCATTTAAATATGTTTTATTCAAAAAGACAATTGATAGATACATTTATGGCTTATCAGAAAGCTGAAAACCTTTATCATAATCATCAAGATTTAAAAATTGTTGAAGAAAACAGGAAAGAAGATCCTTATCCTATTTTGGAAGACAAAGCGGGAACACATGTATTTAGGAGCCAAATGTTTTCATCACTTAAGCATCTAGAGGATTTAAATAAATGTATTGATTTTTTAGTGATAGACACAATTTTTAAAGATGATGCATATGCATTAGAAGTACTAAAAATGTATAAAGAAGAACAAGAAGATAGAAATACAATTAAAAATCTAAAAGAAAAGTATTGTGAAGTATGGGATGAAGGTTTCTTTTATAAGAAAACAATATATCAACATAAAGGATAAATATGATTGAATTATTAGCCCCTGCGGGAGATTTAGAAAAATTAAAAATTGCACTGATGTATGGTGCTGATGCTGTCTTCATTGGAGGACAGAATTTTTCGCTTCGCGCAAGAGCATCCAATTTCACTTTAGACGATATATTAGAAGCAACAACCTTTGCTCATACAAAGAATAAGAAGATATATATAACAACAAATATTATTCCGCATAATGAAGATTTAGACGGACTTGTTGAGTATTTGAAGGCACTTGAAGAAAGAAATGTAGATGCGATTATATCTGCTTCACCATTTATTATTGACATGGCATTAAAACATACAAAACTTGAGGTTCATTTATCTACCCAACAATCAGCAACGAATGCGAATGCAGTTAATTTTTGGCATGACTATGGTGTAAAGCGAATCGTCTTAGCCAGAGAGTTAGATAAGCATCAAATAAAAGATTTGATTCCAAAAACAAATGCAGATATTGAAGTGTTTATTCATGGTGGCATGTGCATGAGTTATTCTGGTAGATGTAGTTTATCAAATAACATGACAGACCGTGATGCAAATAGAGGTGGATGCGCCCATTCATGTAGATGGAACTATGAACTCACACAAAATGGTGAAACCGTTAGTAATAAAATGTTTTCAATGTCTTCAAAAGATTTGCAGGCATTAGAACAAATTCCATTTTTGATTGAAGCAGGTGTAAAATCACTAAAGATTGAAGGCAGAATGAAAAGTTTACATTATATAGCTACTGTAGTTGCTACATATCGTAGACTCATTGATACTTATTTAGTTCAAGGTGAAATTAAGAATTTTGGGCCTTTCTTGATAGAGTTACAAAAGGCAGAAAATAGATTAACATCACATGGTTATTTAGAGGGATTGCCTGGTATTAATCAACAACTCTTTGCTAAGAAGAGTGAACAACCATCTCAACTCTTCATTGGACTTGTTAAAGATTATGATGAAAAAACTCAAATAGCAACCATAGAACAAAGAAATTATTTCGAAGTTGGATATGAAATTGAAATCTTCCATCCTACTGGAACTGAAAGTACGTTTATCTTAGAAGAAATGTCAGATGAACAAGATGAAAAACTAAATGTTGCTAGACATCCTAAACAAATATTACATATCAAGGTTCCTTTTCCAGTTGAGCCTTATGCAATGCTGAGAAAAAAGTAATGGAAACTTTTAAAAAAAATGGGAAAATGATCCCCTATGAAATTCACAAAAAAAATATTAAGAACACTTACTTTAGAATCAAAGATGGTTATTTAAAGGTTACAACAAGTCCGTTTTCGAAAAAAAGAACAATCCTGACTTATATTGATTTAAAGTTTGATCAAATCTACGCAAAACTAGAAAAGATGAAGCAAGAAGAACCAGATGATGAAATTATGCTCTGGGGTAATAAGTTTGAGCTTAAAATATCACATGGGAGATTCAATTACCAAATAAGTGATGATAATATATCAGTCACATCTACCAAAGTGGATATAAATTTAATAAAGAAACGTATTTATCTTAACGAAATTGGAAAGGGTTTAAAAACCCTTAATGATGAAATTTATCAGACAATTTTAAAAAAAGGAATTAAACCATTACCATTTAAACTCAAATATTTAAAATCGAAATTTGGTAGTTATCATAGAAAAAACAAGGAAATTACGCTAAATACATTTTTAGCAAGATTAGATCCAGTTTATCTTAAATATGTGATTTACCATGAATATGCACATGCAATTGTTTTTAATCATTCAAAAGATTTTTATAATCTTTTAGGCGAATTCATGCCAAATCACCGTCTTTATCAAAAAGACTTGAAAAGAATAGCAATTATTTGAAAAATGATGTATAATAATTAAGGAATTTAAGGAGGTACACCAATGGCTGTTAAGCAAACGTTTCAATTAACTCAAGAAGGTGTCGATAAATTAAAAACAGAACTTATATTTTTAAAAGATGTTAGACGCGGTGAAAACCTAGAAGCACTTAAAGAAGCAAGAGCACAAGGCGATTTGTCTGAAAATGCTGATTATGATGCTGCTAGAAATGAACAAGCTAGAATCGAAGCGAGAATCGCAGAGATCGAAAATGTCGTTAAGAATGTAAAAATCATTAAAACTACATCAGAAGATATCGTGAATATCGGTAAAACTGTTAAAGTTCGGTTTTTAGAATCAAAAGAAGTCAAGGAATTCTATTTGGTTGGTAGCATTGAAGCCGACCCAAAGACTAGAAAAATCTCAGTTGCATCTCCAATTGGAAAAGCAATGATTAATCATGCTGAAGGCGATACTGTGGAAGTAAAAACAGAAACAGGACGCATCTTTTCAATCGAGATTGTGGAAATTAACTAATGTCAGTTTATCAAAAATGTATACCGCATGAATACTATGCAACCATTTTTGAAATTCCATATCAAAAACTAAAAGAGCAGGGTATAAAATCCTTGTTTTTTGACTTAGATAATACGATAATCGCGTATGATGAAGCAGAACTAAGTCATAAGCAAATAGCCTTTATTAATGATCTCAAGAAAGATTTCAAGGTGCTCATTTTATCTAATACTAATTTCAAACGTGTTTCTCTTGCTGTTAACAAATTAGACATACCGTTTATATGGCATGCTAAAAAACCACTTAAATGGGGATTTACAAAAGCATTAAAAATGCTTGATTCCAATAAAGAAGAAACAATGATTATTGGTGATCAACTCATGACTGATGTTTATGGTGCAAACCGTATAGGCATTGGCTCTATTTTAGTAGCATCTGTTAAACGCAAATCTGATCGAAAAATAACTAAAATTAATCGGATGATTGAAGGAATATTCATCAAGAAAATACAAAAAAAGCTTCCTAAATTATATGATGAAAGGCTGAAATCTTATGTCGAAAGTCATTAAATGTCAAGGATGCGGAGCAATTCTGCAGACCGAAGATTCAAATAAGGTTGGTTATGCTTTAAGCTTAGAACATGATTATTGTCAATCTTGTTTTAGACTGATGAATTATGGAGAAGCCAACATTCATTTTCATCCTGAAGATCTACCAAATCTTGAGAGTGATTCTTTAATTGTGATGGTGAGTTCTATTTTGCATTTGGATATGCTTTTTAGTTATCCAGTCTATAGATATCAACCAGATGCTCATTTTGTTTATATCATCAATCAAATTGATTTGCTTCCTAGAAGTACTAATTTAGATAAACTTGTCGAAAGATTAACTCAAAAAGCACGTTCAATGAACGTACCTTTTCAAGACTTGATTTTAATGTCTGCTAAAAATAAGTTTGATATTGAAAACCTAGGTAAGTATCTATCATCGTATAAACATAAAAACATTTATTTGTTAGGTGTACAAAACAGTGGAAAAACCACGATTTATAAAGCTTTAACAAATCAAACAAAAGCATTGGCATTCAAGAAAGCAGGGCTCACACAAGAAGCACTGTCTGCACCTTTTGGTGAACAAATCATTTATGATATGCCTGGTTTATATCAAGAAGGCTACTTGCATCAATTAATGCCCTACGAGGTCTATAAGAATCTAATTCCCGATGTTGAAATGAAACCAATTATCTATCAACTCAAAGATCAGCAAGCACTTTTCCTTGAAGGTTTAATTTCACTTACATTTAGCGGAACAGATACGACTGCTGTTCTATATAGCTATAGAAATCTTAAGGTTCATAGAACAAACGCTAAACGGGTAAAACAACTATGGTTAGAAAAAGAAACACATTTTAAAATATTTGTGAAAGACTATGAAGAAAAATCTTTTAGAATTCCTAGTGGGAAAATGCAAATTACATTTGCAGATATGGGATTTTTACATATAGTTGGACCAATGAATCTCAAAGTTATTTATCCAAAAGGCATGCATTTGAGCTTGTCGGAGGCGATGTTTCGATGATAGAAGAGATTAAAGATAAAGTAACAAAAAAATTAAAAGATTATCCTGAAAGATTAAAACATGTTTTAGGGGTATATGAAACATCAATCAATTTAGCTAAGGCACATCACCTAGATATAAATAAAGTTTCAATTGCTGCTCTTTATCATGATTATGCTAAATATGATAAATTTGAAGATCAAATGAAATATCTAGATTTAGAAATTATCAAAGCAT